>VYKN01000246.1_pt1 | contig 11035 bp, 9 predicted proteins | sample 5114581 | NCBI WGS metagenome assembly VYKN01 (sample SAMN12291810, study PRJNA351875) | freshwater metagenome | isolation source: freshwater lake | place: USA: Michigan, Baker Lake | collected 2011-08-08
CGCGCGGGCGGGAGCCGTGCTGGACGTGCAGGGCTGCGGGCTCGCCTACAGCGCGGCCTGGGGCGTGGCGGACCGGGCGACAAGAGCGCCGATGCGGACCGATGACGCCTTGCGGCTCGGGAGCATTGGCAAGCTCTACACCGCCGCCGCCATCCACCGGCTTGCTGCACGCGGCGCTCTCGACCTTGACGCGCCCGTCAGCCGCTATCTGCGCGCCGAAGACGCTTCCGGGGTCGCAGGGCGCGACGCGACCTTTCGCCAGCTGCTGAACCACACGGGCGGCGTGCCGGACTACTATGCGCTCCCCGACATCCGGCGCTGGGACTGGACGCAGAGCCTGACCCCGGCCCGCATCCTGACCGCCGTCCGCGGCGTGCCGGCGACCCATGAGCCCGGCGCAGCCTACGCCTATTCCAACAGCGGTTATCATCTGGCGGCGTTGGCGGCGGAGCGCGCGACCGGCAGGCCGTTCGCTCAGATCATCGCCGAGGACGCCATCGGCCCGTTGGGCGTTACGGCAACCCGATACCACGAAACCGCCCCCGGCGGGCGCGTGCACGGCTACGCAGGGCGGGCGGACACGTGGTCTTCAGCGGAAAACACCGGGCCCGACAGCGGCGTGACCGGGACAGCGGCGGACGTGCGCGGGATGCTGGCGGCGCTGTTTCTGCCGGACGGCGCCTTGCGCCCGATCGGCGACGCCATGCGCGCCGGCCTGGTCGATACCAGCAAGGCGCGCCAGCAGGCCGGCCCCGGCGCCGAGGTGCGCACCAGCCGCGGCGGTCTCGTTCTGGTCGGCCATACCGGCGACGTAGAGGGCTACCTGAGCTTCGCCTACGCGGTTCCCGCGAAGGGCGCGACCCTGGTCGGCCATCTGACCGCGTCCGATCACGAGCGGTTCGGGACGCTGCTGCGCGAGACGGTCGCTGCGGTGGAGGAAGCCTGCGCAGCGCGCTGAGCGCTCAGCCCGTCTCGATCCGCCCGTCGCGGAGCATCAGGAGCGCGGTGTTGAGGAACTGGCGCACCGCGACGCGGCGGGCGCGCTCGGGCCAGATCGCCCGGTTGAGCAGCAGGCCGTCCAGCGTCGCCTGGGCCACGTCCACCGCCAGCAAGAGGCGGTCGCCCGTGCGGCTCCATTCCGGGAACAGCTTGCCGATCTCCTCCCGCCAGGCCTGGTTGAACCGGATCGCCGCCGGCTCAAACAGCGCAGCGAGATCGCTGTCGGTCTTGGCCGCGACGGCGAGTTCGACCTGCGCCTGATATTCCCGTCCGAGCATGGTCTGCCACAGAAGTTCGAGGCCCTGCTGCTCCTCCACCCGTGCATGCTCGGACAGGGCGCCGACCTGCTCGGCGAACACCCGCATCCGCCGGTAGAAGATGTAGTCGATCACCCCGGCAACGAGATCGAGCTTGGTGGCGTAGTGATGCAGCATCGCCCCGCGCGACACGCCCGCGGCCTCGGCGATTTCCTGCGTCGTGGTGCGGGCCCAGCCGACCTTGCCGAGCCGGTCGATGGCGGCCTCGAGGATGGCGACGCGGGTCTGGGCGCTCTTGCGCTGCTGCCAGCCCGGCGCATCAAGGTCGAGCCCGTCCGGCGTCTGGTCGGCCGCGCGCGTCGGATCGGTCACAGCCCCAGCTCCATGCGGGCCATGATGTTGCGCTGGACCTCGCTGGACCCGCCGTAGATCGTGGCGGCGCGGTTGTTCAGATACCGGCCCATGGCCGCGACCGCATGGTCCGGCCCGGCGATGCCGTTGGCGTGTTCGGCGTGGCGCATGGGCGCGTAGTCCACCAGACCCCAGGCGCCGACCGCCTCGATCCGCAGTTCGTCGATCTTCTGCACCGCCTCGGTGCCGACGAGCTTGAGCATCGAGGGCGCGGCGCCGGGCGGCTTGCCGCGGGCGAGTTCGGACAGGAGCCGGCGCTCGGTGATGTCGATGGCGGCGATCTCGGCGTCGAGGAGGGCGATCCGGCCCATGAAGGCCTCGTCTGCGGTCAAGCCCTCGGCCGCCGCGATCCGCCGGACCGCATCGAGCCCGGCCCGGAGGCGGGCCGCATAGGCGCCGCCGCGCTCGAACTCCAGAAGATATTTGGCGACAGTCCAGCCCTGGTTCTCCTCGCCCACGAGGTTCGCGGCCGGAACCTCGACGCCGTCAAAGAACACCTGGTTGACCTCATGATCCCCGGCGAGCGTGATCAGCGGCCGCACCGAGATGCCGGGCGTGTCCATGGGGATCAGCAGGAAGGAGATGCCGTGCTGCGGCCTGCCGGTCGCATCGGTGCGCACCAGACAGAAGATCCAGTTGGAGACATGGGCGTAGGTCGTCCAGATCTTCGAGCCGTCGACCACATAGACATCGCCCCGGCGCTCGGCGCGGCACTGCAAGGCCGCAAGGTCCGAACCGGCCTGCGGCTCGGAATAGCCCTGGCACCACTGGATCTCGCCCGACAGGATGCGCGGCAGGTGGAAAGCCTTCTGCTCGGGCGTGCCGTAGCGCATCAGCACGGGCCCGCACATCTTGATGCCCATTTGCGGGATCGAGGGCGCGCCCGCCCGGGCGCACTCGGCGTCCCAGATCCAGCGCTGCACGTCGTTCCAGCCCGGCCCGCCATACTCGGCCGGCCAGGCGGGCGCGACCCAGCCCTGGGCGTGCAGGATCGTCTGCCAGCGCAAGGCCAGCGGCATGTCGGCCCAGACGCCGGCCTGCCGCGACGACCAGGCGCGCAGGTCCGGCGTCAGCTTCTCGTCGAGAAAGGCGCGGACCTCGGCGCGGAACGCCGCGTCGTCCGGCGTCAGATCGAGGTTCATGCCGGATCGAACTCCAGGTCGAGGCGCTCGACGCCGCGCAACAGGATGTTGGGCGGATAGGCAAAGGTGTCCACCCCGCCGGCGAAGCGGATGTTCTTCAGCCGCGACAGGATGATGGGGAAGGCGGTGGCCATCTCCTTGCGGGCGAGCTGGGCGCCGATGCAGTGGTGGATGCCGGCCCCGAAGGCGAGATGCTCCTTGGCATTGGGCCGGTCGACCCGAAACGCATCCGGCGCGTCGAACCGGGCGGCGTCGCGGTTGCCCGAGCCGAAGCGCAGCAGCATGAGCTCGCCCTTGTTAACCGGGAAGCCGCCGATCTCGGCGTCCTCCAGCACCACCCGCCACATGTTGTTGGTGGGCGTCAGGGTCCGCAGCACCTCTTCCACGAAGTTGGGGATCAGCGACGGGTCGGCCTCGAGCTTGGCGCGTTCGGCCGGGTTCTTGAGCAGGTAATAGATGCCGGCGGTGAGCGTGTGGGCGGTGGTCTCATTGCCGGCGACCAGCAGCTGCTGGCAGATCGACAGGATTTCCGGCACGTCCAGCCCGCGCGGATCGCCTTCCTCGGCGAGGGTGGCGGTCACGAGATCGGAGATCACGTCGTCTGTCGGCGCGGCGCGCTTCTCCTCGATCTTGGCGGCGAAATAGTGCTGGAACTCCACGATCATCCGGGCGGCCCACAGCCGGGTGTCGCGGTCGGCGACCTGGCCGAGCTGGGCGACGAAACCGTCCGACCACTGCTTGAACTTGCCCATGTCCTCGCGCGGCACGCCCAGCGCATCGGCGATCACCCGCATCGGCAGCTGGTCGGCGAAGGCGGTCTTGAACTCGCAGGCGCCCTTCGCGACGAAGGCGTCGATCAACTCGTTGGCCTGCACCTTCACATAGTCGCCCATCGCCTCCACGCGCTTCATGGTGAAGGCCTTGGCGCCGAGCTTGCGGTAGCGGGTGTGCTGGGGCGGATCGGCCGTCAGCATGGTGTCGACCGGCGGATAGCCCTCGCGCAGGATCGCGATCTCCTCCGGGTCCATCTTCATGGCCGAGCCGGCGCGCAGCGCATCGCCGAACTTGTTGGAGAAGATCTTCGGCTTGGCGCACACCTCCATGATCAGGTCGTAGGTCGAGACCATGACGACCTTGGTGATCGGGCTGCGATAGACCGGCGCCTCCGCGCGCAGCCGCGCCAGATAGGGGTGCGGATCGGAGATGATCGCGGGGTCGAACGGGTTAATGGCGTCCAGCGGCTTGTCGGCGACCGCGGCGAATCCGTCTGCAGGCATGGCGTGTCTCCGGTGATGGGGTCAGGCGAGATAGCCGCCGTCCACGGGGATCTCCGCCCCGGTGGTGTAGGCGGCGTCTTCAGACGCAAGAAACAGGATGGCGGCGGCGACCTCTTCGGGCTTGCCGATGCGCCCGAGCGGATGGACCGACGCGAAGGAGTGGATGACCTGCTCGCGGGTCGCCCCGGCGGCCACGCCCATCTCCACATAGCTCTGGAACATGGCGGTCTCGATCGCGCCGGGCAGGACGGCGTTCACGCGGATGTTCAGCTTGGCCTCGGCGCAATGCAGCGCCACCGCCTTGGTCAGCATCCGCACCGCGCCCTTGGAAGCGCAATAGGCGGTGAAGATCGCCCCGGCCTTGTGGCCGAGCGTCGAGCCGACGTTCACGATCGCGCCGCCGCCGGCCTTCTTCAGCGCGGCGACCCCGTGCTTGCAGCCCAGGAACGTGCCGTCGGCGTTGATGGCCATGACCTTGCGCCAATGATCGAAGTCCGCCGCCTCGATGTTGGCAGGGATCGAGACGCCGGCGGCGTTCACCACGATGGACAAGGGTCCGAACGCGGCCTCGGCGGCTGCGACGGCCTCGCCCCAGGCGGCGTCGGACGTGACGTCGAGCGCAATGAAGCGGCCCGCATCCCCCAGCGCCGCGGCGACCGCTGCACCCTTTTCCGCATCGATGTCGCAGACGGCGACCTTCGCGCCCTGTTCCACCAGCATGCGCGCCGTCGTCGCCCCGATGCCCGACGCGCCGCCGGTCACCAGCGCAGCGCGGCCGGCGAACCGTCCTTCGGCCATGCGTTCATCCTCCCTGATCGCGGCTCCGTTTCCTGACGGCGCCGTCGTTGGCCGTCCTGTGGAACGGCTGGCGACCATCTAAAACCGAACGGCGCGCCCGGAACAAGCACGCTTGACTTTTTTTGGCGCCGTCGGAAGCTGCCGGCCATCGAAGCGCCGCAGGACGGGCCCCAAAGTGCCCGGACCATCAACGACAACGCGCTCGGGGGAGGAAACGATGGCGACCAATCAGCGTGCACGCGCGCTCGCGCACAGTCTGACGGCGGGAGTAAGTCTCGCAGCGCTCTGGGCGGCGGCTCCGGCGCTGGCCCAGCAGTCGGCCGGGACAGAAGCCCGCAACACCGAAACCGTCGTGGTCACAGCGCGGCGTCGGGAAGAGGACATCCAGGACTCGCCCGTCTCGGTGTCCGTGATCAGCCCGACCGTGCTGTCCAACCAGGCCTCAGTCACGATCCAGGACATGGAAGGCATCGTGCCCAACATCGTGATCGACACGGTGGCGGCCGGGCCCGGCGGCGCCGGCATCTCCATCCGCGGCATCAGCTTCGAGGACATCGAGAAGAGCTTCGACCCGGCGGTCGGCGTGCTGATCGACGACGTCTATATCGGCACCAACACCGGCCAGCTCCTCAACAGCTTCGACTTCGAGAGCGTGCAGGTCCTGCGCGGCCCGCAGGGCACGCTGTTCGGCCGCAACACCACAGCCGGCGTGATTGCGGTCAAGCGCACCCGGCCGACCGGGGAGTGGGGCATCCGCGGCACGACGACGGTCGGCGAGTACGGCCGCTTCGACGTGGGCGGCGTGCTGAACCTGCCGGCGCGCGGTCCTCTGTCGACCAAGGCGTTCTACTTCAGCCAGAACTACGACGGCTATGTTTTCAACGTGATCCGTAACCGCAACGAGGGCCGGATCCGCTACCAGAACTACGGCGTCACCTTCGCCCTTGAGCCGAACGACAGCTTCGACGCGCTGCTGACCATCGAGCAGCAGAAGGACAACGGCGGCTCGGTGCTGGCGAACCTGGCGCGCAACGGCGTCGACCTGATCTGCCTGCGGGTGAACCCGGCGCCGGGCGTGTTCGTCAATCCGTTCGCGCCGCAGCGCGAGTGCAACCGCAACACCGAGGACGATCTCTACACCTCGTTCCAGGAGAAGACCTCGGACTTCGACTACACCCAGGACGCCATCACCTTCGCCGCCAATTGGGACGTCGGGCCGGTGACGCTGAGCTGGGTGACGGGGCATCGCTCCAGCGACGAGATCGTGACCCAGGACTTCGACGCTTCGTCCTTCCCGTTCTTCGACACGATCCGGCCGCAGGACTATGAGCAGACCAGTCACGAGCTGCGGGCGGCCGGCAACATCGGCGAGAACTTCGATTATGTGGTCGGGGCCTACTACTTCACGTCGAAATATGACCTCGCCCAGGTTACGAACATCGGCTTTGCCGTGCCCGGCGCCATCATCCAGTCGCGCCAGACCGTGGACCACAAGTCCAAGTCCACCGCGATCTTCGCGGACGTGGACTGGCGCCTGACCGACCGGTTCCGGCTCAATCTCGGCGGTCGCTACACCGAGGATGAAAAGAGCATCCGCAACCGCTTCACCTCCGGCATCACGCCGTTCGACGTGCGCGCCAGCGGGTCCTGGAGCAAGTTCACCCCGAAGATCGGCATGGACTACCGGGTGAGCGACACCGTGCTGCTCTATGCGGTGGCGTCCGAAGGCTACCGCTCCGGCGGCTTCAACGGCCGGGCGGCCTCGCTGTTCTCCGCCACGACGCCCTATCAGCCCGAAACGGTGGAATCGGTGGAGGTGGGCGCCAAGACCGAATGGTTCGACGGCGAGCTGATCCTCAACCTCGCCGCCTTCACCACCAAGTACGACGACAAGCAGGAAGAAAGCGTCCAGCCGACGCCGCCGGGTTCGCCGAACCCGCAGGAGACCATCGTCGCCAACGCCGCGTCCGCGACCATCAATGGTCTGGAAGTGGAAGCGCGCTGGGAGCCGGTGGACGATCTGATCTTCAACGCCTCGCTGGGCCTGCTCGACGCCGGCTACGACACGTTCACAACCCGGGACGCCGCAGGCCGGATCGTCAGCCTCGCCACGCGCACCATGCGCCGGGCGCCGGAGGTGACCTGGTCGCTGTCGGTGGACTGGGAGCATGATCTCGGGCCGGGCGAGCTCGAGTACAACCTCACCTACCGGTACCTCGACAAGTACGCGACCAGCATCAACCCGCTGCCGGGCGGCGACATCCGCTTCAACGATCCGCGCAGCATCACCGACGAACAGACCCTTCTGTCCGCCAATGTCGGTTACGAAATCGAGATCGACGACACGCGCGAGGTGAAGCTGTCGGTCTACGGGCGCAACCTGCTCGACGACCGCGGCCTCAACGCCACCCTGCCGGTGGCCGGCCTGTTCACCTTCGGGTCGGGCCGTCCGCCGCGCGAGTTCGGCGTGGAACTGACGTTCAACTTCTAACCGCGGCCCGCCGGGCGGGGCCGCAAGGCGCCGCCCGGTCGAGGACCGGGAGCACATGATGGTCAGGGAGCTAGAGGGAAAGACGGCGCTGGTCACCGGCGCCACCAAGGGGATCGGCCGCGCCGCCGCGCTGCGTCTCAGCGCTGACGGCGCGGCCATTGTCGCTGTGGGCCGGTCGCGGGCGGACGGCGACAGCCTTGTTGGCCAGATCACGGCCAGCGGGGGCAAGGCGATCTTCGTTCAGGCCGATGTGGCGTCCGGAGCGGACTGGGCGCGCATCGCGGACGAGACGGTGAAGGCGTTCGGGCGCTGCGACATCGTGGCGGCGAGCGCGGGCGTGTCGCGCCCGGCCCCGATCCGGGACATGTCGCTCGCCCAGTATCGCGACCTCAACGCCATCAATCTGAAGGGCTGTTTCTTCGCGCTGCAGACCGGCGCGAACCTGATCCGCGCCCATGGCGAGGGCGGATCGATCGTTCTGGTGGCCTCCATCGTCGGCAAGATCGGCGTGCCGGGCCACACCAACTACGCCGCCTCCAAGGACGGGGTGCGGCTGATGGTGAAGGCAGCGGCGCTGGAGCTGGGGCCTGAGAAGATCCGGGTGAACTCCCTGCACCCCGGCATGATCCGCACCGACATGACCGCCGGCTATCCGGAAAAGGCCATTGCGCCGAACATCCCGCTGGGCCGCTTCGGGCTGCCCGAGGAGATGGCGAACGCCATCAGTTTCCTGGCCGGGCCCCGCTCGGCTTTCATGACCGGCGCCGAACTCGTCGCCGACGGCGGATGGATCGCGCAATGAGCGGGCTTCTCACCGGCAAGGTCGCCATCGTCACCGGCGCGACGCGCGGCATCGGCCGCGCGGCTGCGGTCCTGCTGGCCCGCGAAGGCGCGCATGTGATTGCAACGGGCCGCGACATCGCGGCAGGCGCCGAGACCGAACGCCAGATCCGCGCCGTCGGCGCCGGCGCCTTCCTGCGCCAGGACGTCACGCAGGAGGCTGACTGGGAGGCTGCGACCGCGCAGGCCATGGCCGCCGGCGGCCTCGACATCGTGGTCAACAACGCCGGGCTGTTCTGGGTGAAACCGCTGGCGGAGACCACCGAAGCCGACTTCGACCAGATCCATGCGGTGAACTGCGAGGGAACCTGGCTCGGCATGAAGCACGGCTTCAAGGCCATGGCGGAGACCGGCCGCGGCGGCGCCATCGTCAACGTCTCCTCGCTGATGGGCCAGGTCGGCTACCCGCAGGCGGTCGCCTATTGCGCCACCAAGGGCGCGGTGACCGGCATGACCAAGGCCGCCGCCATCGAAGGCGGGCAGATGAACCCGCGCATCCGCGTCAACTCCCTGCACCCCGGCGTGATCTGGACCGAGATGGTCACCGGCGCCATGGGCGACAGCCAGGAACTCAAGGACTTCTTCGCCGCCGACACGCCGCTGCGGGCCGTGGGCCTGCCCGAGCAGATGGCCGACGCCATCCTGTTCCTTGCGTCCGACCAGTCTTCCTACGTCACCGGCGCCGAACTGACCGTCGACGGCGGTCGCAGCGCAGACTGAACCCCTTTTCCCTTTCCCCGGAGCACACACCCCATGCAGTTCAGCCAGGACGAATTGAAACGCGCCTATCGCCGGATGAAGACCATCCGCATGTTCGAGGAGCGCGTGGAGAAGGAATTTGCGCTCGGCAACATCCCAGGCTTCGTCCACGTCTATATCGGGCAGGAAGCCTCAGGCGTCGGCATCTGCCACGACCTGGCGGACGACGACTACATCGGCTCGACGCACCGCGGCCACGGCCACTGCATCGCCAAGGGCTGCGATGTGAAGGGCATGATGCTGGAGATTTTCGGCAAGGCCGGCGGCCTGTGCGGCGGCAAGGGCGGCTCCATGCACATCGCCGACATGGACAAGGGCATGCTGGGCGCCAACGCCATCGTCGGCGGCTCGCCGCCCATCGCGGTCGGCGCGGCGCTGACCGCGAAGCTCCAGGGCAAGGGCAAGGTGTCGGTCGCCTTCTCCGGCGACGGCGCGTCGAACCAGGGCACGAGCTTTGAAGCCATGAACATGGCGGTCGTGCTGAAAGTGCCCGCGATCTTCGTGTTCGAGAACAATGGCTACGGCGAGCACACGGGCGCGAAATACGCCGTGGGCGCGCCCTCCATCGCCAAGCGGGCCGAGAGCTTCGGCCTCAAGGCCGAGACGGTGGACGGATCGGACTTCTTCGCCGTGGTCGACGTGATGCGCCGCGCGCTGGACCACGCCCGGGGCGGCGGCGGACCGGTGGCGATCGAAAGCGTCTGCGTGCGCCACAAGGGCCACTTCGTCGGCGACCCGCAGCCCTACCGCACAGCCGAAGAGCTGGCGGCGGCGGCCGCCATCGATCCCTTGAAGATCTTCCGCGCCGCCGCGACTGACCGCGGCCTGCTCGCAGCCGCCGACATGGATGTGATCGACGAGCTTGTGTCCGAAGAGATCGAGGATGCGGTCAAGGCCGCCCTCGCCGCCCCTGTTCCCCCGATGTCGGCGCTCGAAGCCGATGTCTATGTGTCCTACTGAGGTTCCCGCCCCATGCCGAAAAAGTCGTACCGCACCGCCATCAACGAGGCGCTGCGCCAGGAGATGGAGCGTGATCCGTCGGTCATCGTGATCGGGGAGGACGTGGCCGGCGGCCAGGCGGCCTCGGGCGAGCCGGGCCAGGTCGGCGGCGTGTTCGGCGTCACCGCCGGGCTCTACACCCAGTTCGGGCCGAACCGGGTGTTCGACACCCCGATCACCGAGAGCGCGATCATCGGCGCCGCCTCGGGCGCGGCCGTCACGGGCCTCAGGCCGGTGGCGGAGATCATGTTCGTCGACTTCGTCGGGGTCTGCTTCGACCAGATCTACAATCAGGCCGCCAAGTTCCGCTACATGTTCGGCGGCAAGGCGCGCACGCCCATGGTGATCCGCACCATGATCGGCGCTGGCTTCCGCGCCGGCGCCCAGCACAGCCAGACCCTCACGCCGCTCTTCACCATGGTGCCCGGCCTGAAGGTCGTGGCGCCGGCCACCGCCTATGACGCCAAGGGCCTCCTGATCCAGGCGATCCGCGACGATGATCCGGTGATCTTCCTGGAATCCAAGCTGCTCTACGACACCGAGGACGAGGTGCCGGACGAGGCCTATCGCATACCGTTCGGCGAGGCGCGCTTTGCCCGCGAGGGCGACGACGTCACCATCGTGGCCTTCGGCGCCATGGTGCCGCGGGCGCTGGCCGTGGCCAAGGACCTCGCCAAGGAGGGCGTGGACGCCGAGGTCATCGACCTGCGCACCACCTCGCCGCTGGACAAGGACAGCATCATCGAGAGCGTGGAACGCACGGGCCGCCTCGTCGTGATCGACGAAAGCCCGCCGCGCTGCTCCATCGCCGCCGACATCGCCTCGATCATCGCTGAAGAGGCGTTCGGGGCGCTGAAGGCGCCGATCAAGAAGGTCACCTGCCCGCACACGCCGGTGCCGTTCGCCCCCAATCTGGAGGACGAGTTCATGCCCAACCCGCGCCGGATCATGGAAGCGGTGAAGGCGGTCATGGCCTATGGCTGACGGCTTGGCCATCGGCGCGGACTGGGCCGGGCGGCGCGAACGCGTCGCCCGCGACCTCCTGCGCCGGATGGTGGCCCA
>VYKN01000247.1_pt1 | contig 11027 bp, 7 predicted proteins | sample 5114581 | NCBI WGS metagenome assembly VYKN01 (sample SAMN12291810, study PRJNA351875) | freshwater metagenome | isolation source: freshwater lake | place: USA: Michigan, Baker Lake | collected 2011-08-08
GCGCCTTCGCCGGCGGATGCGGGCGCGGCCCAGGCCTTCTTCGCCGGAGCGGGCGTCAGCCCCGCAGCGCTCAAGACCAGCCCGGCCGCGGCGCTGGAAACCGGCGGCGCCCTGTTGCGCCGGCTCGTCTCCGGACTGTCGATCATGCTGGAGGCGCGGGCGCGCGCCAAAGCCCAGCTCGGCGCGCAGAACACCATGTTCGAGTTCCGCGGCAACAATCCGCTCAAGTTCGCCCGCACGCCCGAACAGGCGCTGCTGCAGCTGATCAACCCGCCAGAGCGCGGCTTTATGGAGCCCGAACGCGCCGTCGAGGACGCGTTCAAGGACCTTCAGGCCCACCAGATGGCGACCCTGAGCGCCATGCAGGGCGCGCTGCGCGCCACGCTCGCCCGGTTCAGCCCGCAGGCGATCCGGGACCGGGCCGAAAAGCGCGGCATCCTGTCGAAGATCCTGCCGAACGCCCGCGAGGCCGCCATGTGGCAGGCCTATGAGAAGGAATTCGAAGGGGTGGCCCGCGGCTCGGACGAGGCGTTCATGGACGTCTTCGCCAAGGAGTTCAAAGCCGCCTATGAGCGCGCCGCACGGGCCAACGCCAAGCAACAATCCGAGTAATCAGGGCGACCAGTCGAGCCAGGCGGCCAGCAGGGCGAGGCCCGCGGCCTGACTCTTTTCCGGGTGGAACTGCACGCCGAACAGATTGTCGCGCGCCGCCGCGGCCGTGACCGGGCCGCCATAGTCCGCCGTCGCCGCCACATCCGGGCCGGCGTCCAGCGCATAGGAGTGGACGAAATAGACGTCCGGCGCCGCTCCGCCCCAGGCATTGGCGAACAGGGGATGGTTCAGGGCCTCCAGCCGGTTCCAACCCATGTGCGGCACTTTCAGGTGCGGATCGGAGGGCGCCAGACTGCGCACCTCGCCCGCCAGCCAGCCGAGGCCCGGCGTGCGGCCGAACTCCACCCCCGCCTGCGCCATCACCTGCATGCCGACGCAGATGCCCAGAAACGGCGCGCCGTCCGCGCGCACGCGCGTCTCCACCGCTTCGCGCAGGCCCGGCGTCCGATCGAGCCCGGCCATCGTGTCCGCAAAGGCCCCGACGCCGGGCAGCACGACCCGGTCGGCCCGGGCGATGAAGACCGGATCGGCCCCGACGCGGATCTCGCGCCGGCGGTTGGCCCTGGCGGCCGCCGCCAGCAGGGCCTTCTCGACCGACCGCAGATTGCCCGATCCGGTGTCGACGACAGCGACCGTCTGCACGCTCAGAGCACGCCCTTGGTGGAGGCGACAGCGCCGGCGAGCCGGGGGTCGACCTCCACGGCCGCGCGCACCGCGCGCGCCAGCGACTTGTAGGCCGCCTCGATGATGTGGTGCGAATTCTCGCCGTAGAGGCACTCCACATGCACGCAGGCGCCGGCGTTCATGGCGAAGGCGTGGAACCACTCCTTGAAGAGTTCGGTGTCCATTGCGCCGATCTTCGGGCGCTCGAAACGCACCTTCCACACCAGATAGGGCCGGTTGGCGAAGTCCACCGCAGCGCGGCCGAGCGTCTCGTCCATCGGCACATAGGCGTGGCCGAAGCGGCGGATGCCGGCAAAGTCGCCGAGCGCCTGCTTCATCGCCTGGCCCATCACGATGCCGACGTCCTCGACGGTGTGGTGCATGTCGATGTGCAGATCGCCCTTGGCGCGCACCGCCAGATCGATGCAGGCGTGCTTGGCGAAGGCTTCCAGCATGTGATCGAAAAAGCCGATCCCGGTGTCGACGGCCGCGGCGCCGGTCCCGTCGAGGTTCAGCTCGACGCGGATGTCGGTCTCCTTGGTGGTGCGGTTCACAGCTGCGGTGCGCATCGTCAGTCTCCGGCTGCGTCAAAAGCACATGCAGCATCGCCCGCGCAATTTTAATCTCGGCCTAACTTCGCCCGTGCCAAAGCTGGACGGTCATTGGGTCAGGTCCAGGACAAGGGGCAGGCATTGGCGGACTCGGCGGAACCATTCGGGCTGTTGGCGGCGCTCCGCAAACGTCTCGCATGGCGCCTCGGGGCCGTGTTCGCCATGCTCCTGCTGACGGTGGCGGGCTTTGTCGCGACCGTGTCCCTCGCCATTCAGGGCCGCCAGCTCGATGCGCGCGCCGAATCCCAGGTTCTTGCGATCACATCGCTCGCCGCCGTCGGCGTCGGCGCGGCGATGCAGGGGCGCGGCTCCGGCGCCATCGGCGATGCGATTTCCGCCTTCGCCAGCGAACCCGGCGTGCTGGCGGTCAGCGTCCAGAACGCATCCGGGCGTAGCCTCGGCGGACGGGCGGCGGACGCCCCGGACCCGGCCTATCTGTCGCAGCAGGCCGCAGCGGCGCGCAGCCAGAAGGCAGCGGTCTCCAGCCTGCGCCACGGCGTGGTCTATGCCGCCAAGCCTATCCTCCGGGGAAACCGGGTCGTCGGCTCCGTCGCGGTCGCCTATTCGCTGCACAGTCTCGGCGCCGACAAGACGACCGCGCTCGCCGCCACGCTGGCGGCGTTGCTGTTTGCGGTCGCCTGCGGGACCTTCGCCGCCGCCCTGTTGCTGCAGCGGGTGGCCGATCCCCTGCGCGACATCACCGAAGTCGCCCAGCAGGCGAGCCTGCGCCGCCTCGGGCTGCGGCTGGAAATCCGCACCGGGGACGAGATCGAGGCGCTGGCGCGCGCCTTCAACCGGATGATGCAGCGCCTCGACAGTTCGATGAAGCGCATCCAGCGCCTCGCGTTCGTGGATGCGGTTACCGAGCTGCCGAACCGCGAGCGCTTCCGCCAGGAGACCGAAGAGGCGGTCAAGGCCGCCGGACCCGACCAGGGCGGGGCTGTGCTGGTGCTGGACCTCGACCGGTTCCAGCGCTTCGCCGAGACGCTGGGTCAGGCGAGCGCCGATGAACTTCTGGCCGCCGCCGGCGAGCGCATCGCCGCGGCCGCCCGCGCCGCTGACCGGGTGGTGCGGCTGTCCACCTGCGAAGCCCAGCCGGCGCTGCTGGCGCGCTGGGGCGCGTCCGAATTCGCCGTGCTCCTCCCGGACCTGCCGCAGCCGACCGAGGCGGGCCGCTTCGCCCAGCTGGTGGCCGCCGCCTTCCGCCAGCCCTTCGAGATCAGCGGCCACCGTATCACGCTCGGCCTCAGCGTCGGCGTCGCCCTGTTCCCGCTTGACGGCGACAGCGCGGAGAAACTGATGCGTTGCGCCGATCTCGCCCTGTCGGCGGCGCGCAACGCCGGCGGCGGCCGTGCCGCCTTCTACACGCGGGCGATGAACCAGCGCGCGATCGACCGGCTCTCCATGGAGGCCGAGGTGCGTCAGGCGCTGGAGCTCGGCCAGATCGAAGCCTTCTTCCAGGGCAAGGTGGACCTCGCTTCCGGCCGCATCTGCGGCGCCGAGGCCCTGGCGCGCTGGCGCCATCCCGAGCGCGGGCTGATCTCGCCGGCAGTCTTCATTCCCGCCGCCGAGGAAGCCGGCCTGATCGCCGCGCTCGGCGAAGCCATCATGCGCGACGCCTGCCGCAAGGCCGCCGGATGGCTGCGCCGGGGCGTGACGATGCGGATCGCGGTGAACGTCTCGCCGATCCAGTTCGGCAACGAGCGGTTCTGCGAGACCGTGTTCGCCATCCTGTCGGAAACCGGCCTGCCGCCCAGCCTGCTGGAGGTCGAGGTCACCGAATCGGTCGCCATGACCAACCCCAAGCGCGTGGCCGAGATGATCGAGCCCTTGCGGCGGCGCGGCGTGCGCTTCGCGATCGACGATTTCGGCACCGGCCACTCCAGCCTTGCGGCGCTGTCGCGCCTGCCGTTCGACGTGTTCAAGATCGACCAGAGCTTCGTGAAGGGCATCGGGATCGATCGCCACGCCCCGGCGCTGATCGAGACCATTCTGGCGATGGCCGGTTCGCTCGGCTACGAGACGGTGGCCGAAGGCGTCGAGACCGCCGACCAGGCCCGCTTCCTGCGGCGCCGGGGCTGCACGCTGGCGCAGGGCTATCTATTCGGCGCGCCCATGCCGTCCGAAGACTTCGAGAGCCACGCCCGCACCTGGACGACGGACGCCAGCATCCTGTCAGTGGAGCCGGCTCAGCCCGCCGCCGCCGCCGTTGCGGCCCGGTAAGCGTCACGCAGCGCCCGGGTGACCGGACCCGGGGTCCCGTCGCCGATAGCCGTGCCGTCCGCCTTCACCACCGGCGTCACGAAGGCGTTGGCCGAGGTCATGAACGCCTCCTTGGCAAGGGCGAGTTCCTCGCGCGTGAAGGCGCGCTCTTCGGTCTCGACGCCGGCAAGGGCGGCAAGGCCCAGCACGGTCGCCCGCGTCACGCCGCGCAGGATATTGTCGGTCTCCGGCGCGGTGCGCAGCACGCCGGTGGCGTCCACGATCCAGGCATTGGTGGAGCCGCCCTCGGAAATGATCCCGCCCGGCCGCTCGAACCACACCTCATTGGCGCCGGCGTCCAGCGCGGCCTGTTTGGCGAGCACGTTGGGCAGGAGCCCCACCGTCTTGATGTCGCAGCGCCCCCAGCGGATGTCCGGCTGGATCGATACAGTGACCCCGTGTTCCCCGCGCCGCAACGCATTGGCGAGGCTCACCGGCCGGCCCGTGACCACCACCACCGGCCGCGCGCCGACGGGGAAGGGGTGGTCGCGCAGGGCGACGCCCCGGCTGATCTGCAGATAAACGAGGCCCGCCGACAGCCGGTTGCGCCGCACGATCTGGCGCAGGATCACGCCGAGCGCCGCGTCCGACATCGGTCGTTCGATCTTCAGTTCGGCGAGACTGCGCGCCATGCGCCGGTAGTGGCCGTCTGAATCGATCAGCTTGCCGTCCCGGACCGCCCAGACCTCATAGATCGCGTCGGCGAACTGGTAGCCCCGGTCCTCGATGCAGATGGCGGGCGTGTCGATGGGCAGATAGCGCCCGTCTACATAGGCGATGCGACCCACGTTTCAGGCCTCCGCATCCAGAAGGCGTCCGCCGTCGACGCCGAGCGACTTGAGTTTGCGGTGCAAGGCTGAACGCTCCATGCCAATGAAGTTCGCGGTGCGCGAGATGTTGCCGCCGAAGCGGGTGACCTGGGCGGCCAGATACTCGCGCTCGAACAGTTCGCGCGCCTCGCGCAGCGGCAAGGCAAGCAGCTGGTGCAGGCTCGCCCGCTCGGCGAGCGCGCCGACCGAGTGGGTCTCCATGGGCAGCTGGTCGGCGGTCACCGGCTTGCCGGCCTCCCCGCCCGCAAGGATCAGGATGCGCTCGACCATGTTGCGCAGCTGGCGGACGTTCCCTGGCCATTCGGCCGCCTGCAGCGCCGCCATGGCGTCCGGCGCGAGACTGCGGGCCGGGATGCGGGCGGTCTGGCTGATCCGATCGAGGAAATGCTCGACCAGCGCCGGAATGTCGTCGCGCCGCTCGGCGAGCGAGGGCACGCGGATCGGCACCACGTTGAGCCGGTGGAACAGGTCCTCCCGGAACCGCCCCGCGAGGATCGCCTCGCGCAGGTCGCGGCTGGTGGAGGACGCCACCCGCACATTCACCTGTACGTCCGCAGAGCCGCCGAGCCTACGGAACCGCTGGTCCACCAGCACGCGAAGGACCTTCGCCTGGCTCTCGAGCGGCATCTCGCCGACTTCGTCCAGCAGAAGCGTGCCGTTGTGGGCGCGTTCCAGCGCGCCGATCTTGGTCGGCCGGCCGTCCGGGCCTTCCTCGCCGAACAGCTCGCTTTCCATGCGCTCCGGCGCGATCGCGGCGGCGTTGACGGCGACAAAGGCGCCCTCGGCGCGGGTCGAATGCGCATGGATCATGCGCGCGACCACTTCCTTGCCGCTGCCGGCCGGCCCGGCGATCATCACCCGGCTGTTGGTCTGGGCGACCCGCTCGATCGTGGTGCGCAGGGATGCGGCGGCGAGGCTGATCCCCACCAGACCGTCGGCGCCGGGCGACTGGCTCCTCAGGTCGCGGTTCTCGGCGCGCAGCCTGGCGCTTTCGAGCGCACGCTGGACCACCAGCATCAGGCGGCCGGCGGTGAAGGGCTTCTCTATGAAGTCGAACGCGCCGCGCTGGATCGCGGTCACGGCTGTCTCGATCGTGCCGTGACCGGAGATGATCACCACCGGCAGATCGGCGTCGATCGAGCGGATGATGCCCAAGAGCTCCAGCCCGTCGAAGCGGCTGCCCTGGAGCCAGATGTCGAGCACGACAAGGTCCGGCCGGCGGGCGCGGATCGTGTCCAGCGCGCCGTCGCCGTCGCCGGCGGCGCGCACGCCGTAGCCGTCGTCCTCGAGAATGCCGCCGATCAGGTCGCGGATATCGGCCTCGTCATCGACGACGAGGATGTCAGCGCGGTTCATGCAGTCACCATGGGTTGGGCCAGGCTAGCCTGGTCGGCGAGCGGCAGGACGAGACGGACGCGCGCGCCGCGCGAACCGTCCGGCGGATCGGCAAGCTCGAGGCGCCCGCCATGCTCCTCCAGCGCGCGCTTCACGATGGCGAGGCCAAGGCCGGTGCCCTTCTCGCGGGTCGTGACATAGGGCTCGAACAGGCGGGTGCGGTCGCGCGCGGGAAGGCCGACGCCGTTGTCGGTCACCGAGGCGACGGCGAACGGCCCCTCCATCGCGAGGTCCACGGCGATGCGCGCGACGTCGGGCCCTTCGCCGGCGGCGCGCCGGGCGATGATGGCCTCATTGGCGTTCTTGAGCACATTGCCGAGCGCCTGCGCGATCAGGCGCGCATCGGCGCGCACCATGACCGGCGTGTCCGGCGTCTCCACGGTCACCGTGGTGTCCGCCGAAATAAGGCGTTGGGCGAAGGCGCTCTCGCGCAGCACCTCGCGCAGGTCCACGTCCGCCATGCGCGGCGTCGGCATCCGGGCGAAGGAGGAAAACTCGTCCACCATCCGGCCGATGTCCTTGACCTGGCGCACAATGGTGTCGGTGCATTTGTGGAACGTGTCCGGATCGGTGGTGATCTGGTCGGCGTATTTGCGTTTCAGCCGCTCGGCCGAGAGCTGGATCGGGGTCAGCGGGTTCTTGATCTCGTGGGCGATCCGGCGGGCGACGTCCTTCCAGGCGGCCTCGCGCTGGGCGGACAGGATCTGCGTGATGTCGTCGAAGGTGACGACCACGTCCGCGCCTCGGCTGTCGCGCGCCGCCCGCACCGCAAAGACCCGCGTCTCGCCGCCGACATCCCGGTCGATCTGGTCGATCACAGGCGCGCCGGGCGCGGTCCGGTCAGCGGCGTCGGCCAGCTCCGGCGAGACATCGCGCAGGGGCGCGCCGGCGAGATCCGCCGGATCGAGGCCCAGCAGCGCGGCCGCCGACGGGTTGGCGATCGAGATCGTCCCGTCCTGACGGACGCCGAGGACGCCGGCGGTGACGCCGGTCAGCACGGTCTCGATGAAGCCGCGCCGCAGTTCGGCCTCCTCGCGCGCCCGGGTCAGGTCGCCGCGCTGGGCGCCCAGCTCCTCGGCCATGCGGTTGAAAGTGCGGGCAAGGTCGGCGACCTCGTCGTTCTGGCCGCCGGGATCGACCCGCGCCGCCAGATCGCCGCCGGCGACCCGTTCGGCCGCCACCGCCAGCCGGCCCACCGGCCCGGAGATCCGGGTGGCGGCGGCAAGGCCCAGCCAGGCCGAGCCCAGCAGCACCAGCAGCGCAATCTGGGCGTAGCCGATGGCGAACAAAAGCTGGATCGCGCCGGATCGCGCCTCGGCTTCGCGCCACGCCAGCACGGCGGCTTCGTGGCCGCGCATCTGGCGCAAGACGCCTTCGCGGTCCGCAGCGGCGACATAGAGATAGGCCCCGTCCGGGCTGTCCAGCCGGAACAGCGCCCGCAACGCCTGGCCCTGATCATCAAGCGCGATCGCCACGTCGCCGCCTTCGGCCGAGCGCCAGGCCCCGTCGGACGGCGCCACGAACGCCGGGGCTCCGGGGCTCACGGCCTCGGCGATAGCCCCGCCCTGCCGGGTCAGCACATAGGCGGCGTCGAATCCGCGCGCGCCGGCCTGATCGCCGAGATATGCCCGGAACCGGTCCGGCTCGGACCGCATGTTGGCCGCCGCCGCGCTGAGGTCTGTCGCCATCAGCTGGATGTCGGACCGCAGGTTCTCGACGGTGGAATCGACCACGACCCGGGAAATGTCCGCCGAACTCTCGACGACGGTGCGCACCTGCTGGGAGAACCAGGCCTCGACCCCGCGCGCCAGCGTGAAGCTGAGAAACAGCGCCACGACGATCGCCGGCACCACGGCCGCCAGCGAGAACAGGCCTGCAAAGCGCAGCTGCAGCTTGGCCCCGGCGCCGCCGCCCCGGGCGCGGGCCTCAGTCAACGGGCGCAGCCGCCGGAACAGCCGCAGCGCCAGCGCGACAATGAGCGCGGTGTTCACCGCGAGCAGGCCGATCAGCCAGGCGCTGCCAGGCCCCACCGGCCCGACGCCGGACACGGTGATGAAGGTCGCGGTGGCGACGATCACGGTGGCGACCGCATAGCCGGCGGTGAACAGGAAATCGCGATTGGCGTCAGGACGCGGCGAGACGTCCGCCGTGGCGGGCTGGTCGATCACGGTCGCAGCGGAGTGCGTCATGTGCTCCCCGTGCCACGCACGTGGCGCAGATGCAACACCACGCGTGATCACGGCCGCAGCGGGTGCGGTTTCCTCCGGCCCGGAAGTTTTCTAGGGTCCGCGAAACGCGGGGGTGCGGATGGATTGGGGCTGGGACAACGGGCGCGCGCTGATCGGGCTCGTCCTCATCATGGCGCTGTGCTGGGCGATCGGGGAGAACCGCAAGGGCTTCCCCTGGCGGCTCGCGCTGGGCGCGCTGGCGGTGCAGGCCGGGCTCGTGCTCTTGCTGTTCGGCCTGCCGGCGAGCCAGGGCGTGATCAACGGGATCAACGCAGCGGTGGACGGCCTGTCGTCCGCGACACAGAAGGGCACGCAGTTCGTGTTCTCCTTCCTGGGCGGCGGCGACCAGCCCTATGTGGCGACCCAGCCGGGCGGACCGCCGCCCTTCATCTTCGCGTTCCAGGTCTTGCCGCTGATCCTCGTGATCTCGGCGCTGTCGGCGCTGTTCTGGCACTGGAAGATCCTGAAGTGGATCACGCAGGGCTTCGGACTGTTGTTTCAGAAATCGATGGGGCTCGGCGGCGCCTCGGCGCTGGCGACGGCGGCCAACATCTTCATGGGGATGGTGGAGAGCCCGATCGTCATCAAAGCCTATCTGGACAAGCTGACCCGCTCGGAAATCTTCATGATGATGGTCGTGGGCCTGGGCACCGTCGCCGGCTCCACCATGGTCGCCTACACGCTGGTGCTGCAAGGCTCGCTGCCCAACGCCGCCGGCCATGTGCTGGTCGCCTCGATCATCTCGGCGCCGGCCGCGATCCTGCTCGCCCGCATCATGATCCCGGAACGTCCCGGCGAGGGCGGCGCCTACGCCGACTACACCTCGGCGCTGAAGTATGACGGGCCGATGGACGCCATCACCAAGGGCGTGGAGGACGGCATCATGGTGGCGGTGAAGGTCGCCGCCACGCTCCTGGTCTTCGTGTCCTTCGTCTACATGCTGAACGGGCTGATGAGCCTGTTCCCGCCGGTCAACGGCGAACCGCTGACGCTCCAGCGCATTCTCGGGTGGCTGTTCGCCCCGCTGGCCTGGATCATCGGCGTGCCGGCGGAAGAGATGCAGAAAGCCGGCGGACTGCTGGGCGTGAAGCTGTTCCTCACCGAGTTCGTGGCCTTCATCGATCTTGGCGCAGTGCCGGCGGACGCGATGAGCGAGCGCACGCGCATGATCCTGACCTATGCGCTGTGCGGCTTCGCCAATGTGGGCTCGGTCGGGATCATGGTGGCGGGCATGACGGCGCTGATGCCGGACCGCCGGGCGGAGATCCTGAACTTGGCCTGGAAGGCGCTTGCGCCGGGGTTCCTCGCGACCTGCATGACCGCAGCCGTGGTCGCCGCCATGCCGATGGGGATGTTCGCAAGGTAGAGGAGGCGGGGGCGCGTTCAGTCCGTTGACGGCGCCTACGGCCGACGATCCGACCCGATGAGCACCGCCCTCACAGGGCCTCACGCAACGACCGGACGAATCTCAGGCGCGGACGGCCCGTTCGTGGGGTTCCTTTTGAGAGGCATCCCATCGTGCTCGCGCCGCGCAAGGGCTTCGCAAGCCGCTGCGAGGCCCTTGCGCTTTGCTGCGCGCGATGGGGCGCTGGAGGCGTCGGGACGGAGGACGTCCCGCCGCTTTCGACCACGCCTCCGGCGGGTCGAACAGAGGACTTGGGAAGGGATCGAGGGGCGCTGTCGGCTCAATCCTGGCTCTATCCCCCCTCCGGCCCTCCGGGCCGTCGGCGTATACGCCGACCCCCCGTAAACGGGGGAGGATGCAGCTCACCACCGTTGCAGGCATATCTGCGTCCTCCCCCGTTTACGGGGGAGGTGTCAGCGAAGCTGACGGAGGGGGGGATCTTCAGGCTTAACGTTCGCTTTGCCGCTGATCCTCGCTCAAACCCAGCCCTGAGTTCGACCCGCCGTAGGCGAGGTCGAACCACCGGAGGGACGCCCTGCGTCCCGACAAGGTCAGAATCCCGTCGCGCGCAGTGCAGTGCAAGGGCGGCCGAAGGCCGCTCGCGAAGCCCTTGCACGCAACAAGCACGATGGGATGCGCTTCAAGCAAACCCATGAATGGGCCGCCCGCTCCTGAGACTCTCGCGGTCGTCGCGGGCCGCCCTGAGAGGTCGGGGATGAAGTTTCTCAACCCAATCCTCCCCGCCCGCCCGTGCCGCGCCAGACTCATGAGGGTCGCGCGGCCGGGCGGGCTGGCGGCGGGGATGATTGGAGCCTTATCCCCGTCCTGCAATTCAGCCCCACAATGACCGCCTCTCCGGCCCATGGGGAGGGCGCCTTGGATCCGGCGTTCAAGACGTGGGGTCGGGTGAGGATCGGTCGGGAGAAGGCGGAGTGGCCAATGCTCCGTAAATCCGCAGGTCGCCGGACCTGCGCCCGTCGGCGCTTAGTCCCTCGACTGCTCCGCACCGGAATGGGCGGCG
>VYKN01000251.1_pt1 | contig 10907 bp, 9 predicted proteins | sample 5114581 | NCBI WGS metagenome assembly VYKN01 (sample SAMN12291810, study PRJNA351875) | freshwater metagenome | isolation source: freshwater lake | place: USA: Michigan, Baker Lake | collected 2011-08-08
CGCGCCGGCCTGGGCCATCGCCTGCGCCATGCCGAGGCCGATGCCGCGGTTGCCGCCGGTCACCAGCGCCACCTTGCCGGTGAGGTTGAACGGTTGATAGGCCATGTCGCGCTCCCCGATCTGTCGTTGCGCTCTCCTATAGTGGCTTGACCGGAGCCGGCAAACGCCCTGCCATGGCGTGAACGAGACGCCCGCAAGACGGGCCGCCGGAGGAACCGCCATGACCGCTGCGCAGGGGCGCAAGTCCATCTTCATCACCGGCGCGGGGTCCGGGATCGGGCGGGCGACCGCGATCCTGTTCGCCCAGCGCGGCTGGTTCGTCGGGCTCTATGACGTCGCGGCCCGGGGCCTGGAGGAGACGCAAGCGCTGATGCCGGCGGGGTCCTGGATCTCCGGCGTGTTCGACGTGCGCGACCGGGCCGGCTGGTCCGACGCGGTCGGCCAGTTCGGCGACGCCACGGGCGGGCGGATGAACGTGCTGTTCAACAACGCCGGCGTCGGCCGCCACGGCTGGTTCGAGCAGGTCCCGCCGGAGGATTCCGACTGGATCGTCGATGTGAACCTCAAAGGCGTGATCAACGGCGTCTACGCCGCCCTGCCGCTGCTGGAGACGACGCCCGGCGCGCGCATCGTCAACACCGCCTCCACCGCCGGGGTGGTGGGCTCGCCGCAGCTGGCGGTCTATTCGGCCACCAAGTTCGCCGTGCGCGGCCTGACCGAAGCGCTGGACGTGGAGTTCACGCCCAAGGGCGTGCGGGTCTCCTGCCTCACGCCCTGGTTCATCGAGACCCCGATCCTCGACATGGCGACCCGCGAGGGCTCCAACGAGGTGATGCGCCAGAAGCTCTCCGGCATGGAGGTCTATCCGGTCGAGATGGCGGCGCAGAAGGCCTGGGACGCGGCCCACGGCGAGGATGTCGTCGTGCCGGTGGGCAAGCGGGCGGCGCAGGCGGGCTTCATGGCGCGCTTCTTTCCCAACGCCCTGCGCAAGCAGCTGCGCAAGGCCCTGCCCGTCAGAGGATGAAGTCCGACGCCAGGGGCGTGCCGCCATAGACGAACATCCGGAAGTCCGCGACGCCGTCGCCGTTCACGTCGCCGGCGACCACAACATAGCTGGGCCCGGTGAAAGCGACGACACGCAGCTGCCCGGCCGCGCCCGTGAACGCGCCTGCGCCGATGAAGGTGAAGGCCTGGTCGCCGGCGGTGTTCGTGTCCGCGTCGATGCCCGAGATGTCGATCCGGTCGGCGCCGCTGACGAAGCCGACGACGGCGTCTTCGAAGCCCGGCGCCGAATGGCTCACCTCGCTGAACTGGAACACGTCCGCCCCGCCGCCCCCGTTGAGGACATCCGCGCCGGCCCCCCCGGACAGCTCGTCGTTGCCGTCGCCGCCGGACAGCGTGTCGTCTCCCTCCCCGCCGTCGAGCGTATCGTTGCCGTCCCCGCTGGAGATCAGGTCGTTGCCCTCGAGACCCAGAAAGGCGTCCTGTCCGACGTCGCCGTAGATCTGGTCGTCGCCGCCGTCGCCAAAGACCTGGAACGTGTCGGCGCCGCTGGCGGCGACCGTCGAGATCACGTCATTGCCGTTGTCGCCGTTGGCCTTGGTGACGGCGCCGCCGAGGATGATCGTGTCCGCGCCGCCGCCTCCAGCGACCTCCTCGATGTTCTGGAAATACTCCGTCCCGCTCGCAGTGATCGCATAACCCTGGATGGCGAAGAACCGGATGCCTGCGGTCTCGAGCCCGAAGCTGATCAGGTCCTCGCCGCCGCCGCCGTTTATGAAGTCGATGCCTGCATCGCCTTGCAGGACATCCCGCATCGCGCCGCCGATGAGGCTGTCGTTCCCGTCGCCGCCGAACAAATGGTCGCCGGTTGCGCCCGCGATGATCAGGTCGTTGCCGCCCATGCCGGACAGAGCTCCCGCCCCGCCCCGACCTGTGATCACGTCACTGCCCGCGCTGCCGACCGCGCATTCGATATCGATCAGGATGTCGAGCCCTGTGGCGGCCGAATTCGCCCAGCCGGCGAAGAGATTGATCGTCACCCCCGGACCCGGATCGGCGACGAAGCTGATCGTGTCCCGATCGCCGCCGCCGTCGATATAGTCGTTGCCGGCCCCGCCTGTGAGCAGATCGAAGCCGCCGCCGCCGATCAGCGTGTCAGCCCCGTCGCCGCCGTTGATGACGTCGCCGCCCAGTCCGATTCCGCCGCGGATCAGGTCGCGCCCGTCGCCGCCGGACAGGATGTCGGACCCGCTGACGCTGCCGATGAGCGTGTCGTCGCCGTTCCCGCCGATGAAGTTGCGGTTGATGCTGCCGACGATCGTGTCGATAAGGAAGTCGTTCCCGCCGCCGCCGCGCACCTCATGAAGGTGCTGTCCTAGCGGGTCGAAGCCGACATAGACCGTATCGCTCCCGGCCCCGAGGTCGAGGACTTCGACATTGCGGAACGATTCAACGCCCGACGCGGTGACATAGGTGTTGCCCGGGCCGCTGGCCGCACCGACCACGAGGATCGAGCCTGGTTCGTCGTCCAGGAACAGCGTGTCCGCCACGCCGAGCGAGTCGCCCGCCGAACCGCCGCCGTCCACGAAGTCGATCCCGGCTCCCGGCCGGAGCGAGTCCGCGCCGCTGGACCCGGACGGATCCCCGATCAGCGTATCGTTGCCGGCGCCGCCGATCAGGGTGTCGGCGCTCTGGCCGCCCCAGCCGTAGTCATCGCCGTCGCCGAGGTCGATGGAATCCTCGCCGAACACGAAGGTCTGCTCGCCATAGACCACATCATTGCCGGCGCCGCCGATCAGCGTGTCATTGCCGCCCTGGCCGTCCAGCGTGTCGGCTCCGTCCCCGCCTTCAAACCGGTCTGCGCCGGGGCCGCCAGCGGCCCAGTCGTTTCCGCCGGCGAAGCGCACGCTGTCGTTCCCGGAGCCGCCGAGGAACAGATCGTTCCCCTCGCCGAACAGGATCACCTCCACCCCGGAGAACTGTCCGAACTGCAGGGTGGGACCGGCGCCGAGACCGAAGTACCCCGCGCCGAGCGTCGAGGCGTATACGCCAGAGCCGCCCGCAAGGCTCAGCGCCGACAGATCCACCGTATCGACGCCGAGGCCGCCCTCAAGGTAGTCGGGTCCGCCGCCAGGACCGACGCCGGGCCGCAGCACATCGTCGCCTTCGCCGCCGTCGAGCGTGTCCGAGCCGCTGTTGCCGTCCAGCGTGTCATTGCCGCCGAGCCCCGCAACATAGTCGTTGCCCGCCAGCAGATCGATGGAATCGTTTCCGGGCGTTCCATTGAGAAGATCGTTTCCGACGGTCGGCACAGGTCAGCTCCAGGGTCGGGCAGGACGCACTCCCCTGAACTCTGCCAGCAGATTGTGACGGCCGGACAGTCCCAGAAATGGGACGGGGCGCCGGTTACCGCTTTGTCTCAGCCTCGGAACACCAGCGTTGCCATGCGGGCGGCCGCGGAAGCGTCGCTCAGCATCGCAGCGGAATCCTCATCCATGGCGATGACGTCGCGCGGGGCCATGGCGGAGGTCAGGGCCCAGTTCCAGTAGCGCAGCACGGTCTGCGCCCGGTTCGTCGACAGGGTGTCGAAAATCATCTGGGCCGCTTCGAGGCTGTCGTTGCCCGGTTCGGTGCGGCGCAGGGCCTTGAAGATCGACTGCAGATGCGGGCGCTTCATGCCGGTGGCCTTCACCAGCACCGCGATCGCCTCGCCGCCCGGATCGGCGAAGATCTGCGCGGCCGCGCCCGGCTTGATGCCGGCAAGATAGCCGATCTCGCGGATCAGCTCCCGGCTCGGGCGGACTTCCAGCTGCGCGACGGCGTCCTCAAGGCTGGCGTAGTCGCTGCGCTCCAGCGCCGCGCGGTTGCGCTGGCGACGCTCGATGAACTGCAAGGTCTTGCGCACTGTTCCGTCGGACCAGCCGAGGCGCGCGGCCTCGGAGAACAGGTCCGACACGCTTTCCTGCAGCGTCAGGCGCTCGGCCGAATAGCGTTGCAGGATGCGGCGGCGGTCCGACCGGTTGGCCCACCAGAAGGCGGTGAGCGCCTGGGACGGGGTCAGTTCGGTGCGGCGGAGCATCGGCCCCATCAGTTCGGCGTGGTCGCGCGACAGCTCCACCAGCCGGTCGAGCGCGATCGGCGAGAGCCCCGCCCCTTCATTGCGCAACAGCGCCATCGCGACGTCCGGTTCGTCGGCCGCGACCAGCGCGTCGCTGACGGCCTGCGAGACGTGGCGTCGCCGGGCGATCAGGACCCGGTGCGCGGACGTGCCGGTCTGGGCCACGAAGATCAGGTCGGAATCGTCGAACGCCTCGGAACCTTCCAGCAGCGGGCGGGCCACATCGATCGCATCGCTCGACAGACGCCGCAGCAGGGGCTTGGGCGCGTCCGTGATCGGCACGATGCGCTCGGCGGCGCGCCGGCGCAGCGGCTCGTCGCAGTCGCGCAGCATGTCGAGCAAGAGATCCGACGCCATGCTGCGCTCATGCAGCGTGATGCGCGAGGTCGGCAGGCCGATGACGTCCTGGATGCGCCGCGCCAGCGCCGCGCGCAGCCGGATCGCCGCGGCTTCCTCCGAAGCGCGTGCGTCGTCAGGCTCGAGATTGCGAAGAGGCTCCATGGGCGTCCTGTTCAATCACGCAGTTTCGCCGTCGCCGGTTAAGGGAACGTGACGTCGCTTGACGGCATTCGCGCCATGCCGGAAACGCAGGCGCCATGACGTCCTTTCAGCACGGCATCGTGATCGTCGGCGCCGGCCAGGCCGCCGCCCAGGCCGCCCAGTCGCTGCGGACCGGCGGCTGCACCGCGCCGATCCTGATGCTGGGCGAGGAGGCCGCGCCGCCCTACCAGCGCCCGCCCCTGTCAAAGGCCTATCTGTCCGGCGCCATGGGGCTCGACCGGGTGGTGCTGAAGCCGCTGGAGACATGGGCCGCCGAGGACGTGAACGTGCGCACCGGCGTTCGGGTCGCGGGGATTGACCGGTCGGCGCGCACGCTCGCGACGACAGACGGCGAGACAATCGCGTGGGACAAGCTCATCCTCGCCACCGGCTCGCGGGTGCGCCGGCTCGCCATTCCGGGATCGACGCTGGACGGGGTGTTCTACCTGCGCACGGTGGCGGATGTGGACGATCTGCGCGCCCGCTTTGCGCCCGGCGCCCGGCTCGCCATCGTCGGCTGCGGCTATATCGGGCTGGAGGTCGCGGCCGTCGCGGTCAAGGCAGGCCTGTCGGTGGCCGCGATCGAAGCGGCCCCGCGGGTGCTGGCGCGGGTGGCGGGCGAGGAGATCAGCGCCTTTTATGAGGCCGAACACCGGGCGCAGGGCGTCGATGTGCGCACCGGCGCGGGCGTTTCCGGGATCACCGGGGATGGCGCGGTCACCGGCGTCGCGCTGTCGGACGGCACGACCATCCCGGCGGACATCGTGCTGATCGGCGTCGGCATCGTGCCGAACCAGGAGCTGGCGGCCGATGCGGGCATCGTCTGCGCCGACGGGATCGTGGTGGACGCCGCATCGCGCACCTCCGACCCGGACGTCTATGCGATCGGCGACTGCGCCCGCCGACACCTTGAGCTCTATGACCGGACGATGCGGCTGGAGAGCGTCCACAACGCCATCGAGCAGGCCAAGCTCGCCGCCGCCGACATTCTTGGCCACGCCCCGCCGGCGCTGGAAACGCCGTGGTTCTGGTCCGACCAGTATGACCTGAAGCTCCAGACCGCCGGCCTGTCGCAGGCCCATGCGCGCACGGTGCTGCGCGGCGATCCGGCGGCGCGGCGCTTTGCGGTGTTCTATCTCGACGCCGACGACCGGGTGCTGGCGGTGGATGCGGTCAACAGCGGTCCGGAGTTCCTGGCCGGCAAGCAGATCGTCGGCCGCAAGGGGCGCCTTGCGCCGGACGTGCTCGCTGATACATCGCTGTCGATGAAAGAGATCGCGGCCCGCGCCGCCTGAGGGGGAAACAGACCGTCCATGGCCCGCATCACCTACATCGAGCACAACGGCAAGGAACATGTCATCGACGTCGCGGTCGGCACGACCGTGATGGAGGGCGCGGTCAAGAACAACATCCCCGGCATCGACGCCGACTGCGGCGGGGCCTGCGCCTGCGCCACCTGCCACGTCTATGTGGACGAGGCCTGGATCGGCAAAACCGGCAAGGCCGCGGCCATGGAAGAGAGCATGCTCGACTTCGCCGAAGGGGTGACCGAGCAGTCGCGCCTGTCCTGCCAGATCACCGTGTCGGCGGAGCTGGACGGCCTGGTCGTCCGCCTGCCGCAGAGCCAGCATTGAACGCGCCGCCTCTGATCTGGCGCGCGGCGCTCTGCGCGGCCGCTGTCGCGCTCGCGCCGCTGGTCGCCGCAGCGCAAACCCCTGACCCGGACTACGCCGGCAGCTTCTACAAGCGCCAGCTCTATGTCGTGTCCGACATGGACCGGGCGCTGACCCTGTGGCGCGACGTACTCGGGTTTCAGGCCGCGCCCGTGACGGTGTCCGGGCCGAACTCCTACTCGCGCGAGGTGTTCAACATTCCGCCCGAGGCCCGGCTGCGGTTCGTCACCCTGTCGGCCGGCACGGTGCAGGTGCGCACCATGGCGCTGCTGGAAGTGACCGGCGTGCCCCTGCCGAAGCAGGACGGCATCCGCATGACCGGCGCGGTGATCGACGCGCGCGGACGGCTGGCGGACATCGTGGCGCGGGCGAAGGCCATGGGCCTGATGGTCATGAGCCCGCGCACGCTCACCAATCCCACGCAAGGGACCGGCACAGAGCAGGCCCTGCTCGACTGGGACGGCAACGTGATCGTGCTGTACGAGTTCCCGGTTCCGGCGCCGCCGCCGGTGCGGTGACGGGGCATTCCTTACCGCCCCTTCTAAGCCGTCTTGGGCGCAATCTTTTTTATTGTCCTAGCATAATCACCGTTATTCATGATTGCATTGAACGCGCGAGATCGCTCACTATCGTTATCGGAAATTATCGATTTCTTTACCAATGCATTAATCACCGAGTTTGCTACAAGTTCGCTTGCGGATGGAAGGCCGTCTATGATTTGGCTCGCTACCAATTCAGACACGATAGTGCCTTTACTCGTTTTGAGTTCCGCTTCCAATTTACGCTTTAGCTCTTCTTGCTCCCAACCATTCAGCCAGACAAATCTTCCATACTCCAAATCACTGATGAATAAATTCATGAATCTATCTACCGACGCTTGATCATTGCTTTCTCGTATATCAGGAGTTGCTATTCTGGAGTATAAATTACTGGCGAGCGATCCAATCTTCGCTGAGAATATTTCCTTAACCTGAGCCACTTTGGCATCAAGACACACATCGTAGTGTGATGATCTGAGCGCTATCGAGAGCGGCAGAAATGCGCACAAATGCTCCTTAACAGTATTGGCCGTTCCGTTGGGTATAAAAAAGATGCCGTCGACAGTATTATTCACAATGCGCTCCAGGTACTGTCGAGCCAAAGATTCATTAGGCTTGTCACCAATCGGTATGGGGCAACCGGCAATTTCTTTCCTATAACGTTCAAATTCTCGACTCACAGCAGTTACTAGTGGGCGAACGGCGCAAATCGTTATATAGCGACTTTTGCATCCTTTGCTGCCCCTGCGCACTAAATCGCATGATTGCGTCAAGACCATGAAATGGGAATAATCGGCCGATGTCGCATAATAAGAATGCGCCTGACCAAGAGCCGCCGAAAGCGCTGGTGTCCTGTCCAGCAGATCACCTTGACGCAAACTTTTATAGTCTATGCTATCTTCAGACTCAAAAATGAAGTCAAAGTTTGCCGCAGACATTTTTGTATCACGCGAGTTAATCAGCTAGTTTGATCGTCTGCCGCACTTTCTGTACTCTCCGCTTCTTGTCGCTTCAGGCCGCGTCTGCCTCGGTTGAGAGCACGTATGTCTACACTCTTGCGCCCGACACTAACGGATTTAAGCGCGCTTTCCACGACATTGAGCCTCATTGGGGTGCGATTGACGAACTCAGCTGTAACCGCACTCGATACAAGTGAGGTCTGAACCGTTACATTCGCTTTTTTGATAGAGCGTACTTCAATCGGTGCCTTTAGAGTCATCTTCTGCCTCCTCTCTCTCGTCCTCATTCGAGAAGCAAATCACATCATGCTTGAGATACCCAAAACACGAACTCAACAAATCAATACTATATTTCAAACTTCTTTGAATGAAGCCGCGCATGAATGACGGGTATCGAAGAGCGTCATTCTCGGCAATATGATAGTTGAAAGAATAACTGGCACTTTCGCGCGAAATTGCACGAGTAAAGTTTAAAATCTCTCGACTTGAGATCTGTATCTGTGCTCCGCTTTGTCGCGCATTCAGTACGCCAAAATCATCAAGATTTTCACGAGGATCGAATAATGCTACGACGTCCGAAGACGGGTCGTCGTCAGAAAAACGAAAGTTACATCCGATTGCGGAAACTGGTGTATGCGGCAAGATCTCAATCATCTTCAAAATGAAGTGCTCGACTTTGTCAAACGTTTCGGCACGATCATTAATAGCGAATATTTCAGTCCTTTCCGCTGAAACGCTTACTGCAACTCCATCGATAAATTTCAAATGTATAAACGTCTGGTCCATCTGTCCGATAATCTCAGATACTGCAATATTAGTACCTTCGTCTTTCCCATAAATGTGGCGAGCTATCCATCCTATGTCGAAAATAGCAGGATTAAACTTAGCCGCGAACACGATAACTGGGGCGCGCAGGTCGAGAACAAGCGTCATTTGTCCATGCGCCCTTGGCAAGGCCCGAGCAGGGTGTGATTCGGCAATGTGCCGATGCCACGTAACGGCCTGCGATTCAATGCCTTCAATGCGAGGCGTAAGCATATTGGTGGCGTCATTGAGCGGGGATCGCGAGGTCCCCCGTTATCGCCAAAGAGTCAAAATCTGAGCGACGGGAGCCGTGCATTTTTGGTGCGCAGCTTTAGTGGAGGATGGTTGTGGGCAAGACTACAAGACGTCAGGATGCGCTTTGGTGACCGCTCCGCGTCACCACGCGCTCAACTGATGGTGCGAGGGGTTCAGGGCGCGTCAAGGACGACCCCGGCTTGCCGGGGTCGCCGCGCAGCGGCGGCTTCGCCGTCCTTGACTCGCCCTGAACCCCTCCAACAATCCAGGAGAGGTTTTGCGTGCAGCGCAGCTCGCACCAAAACCTCTCAGATCCAAAGCGACGCTTCAGAGCAGAGCCGGGCGCAGACACATCCCCACTCCGTCAGCTTCGCTGACACCCTGCTTCGCCTTTTCCGCTTGGTCCATTTCATGGCCCATCGGGCCTGCGGCCCGAACCGCTTCAAAGCCCCCGTGAACGGGGGAGGACGCACCGCCCCAACCCCCCTCGCGCGGCCCGCGCCGATCCCCTATCTCAGCGCGATGACCGACTTCTCCCCCCGTGAAATCGTTTCCGAGCTGGATCGCCACATCGTCGGCCAGGCCGACGCCAAGCGCGCGGTGGCCATCGCCCTGCGCAACCGCTGGCGGCGCAAGCGCACGCCCGAGGGCCTGCGCGAGGAGATCACGCCGAAGAACATCCTGATGATCGGGCCCACGGGCGTCGGCAAGACCGAGATCGCAAGGCGGCTGGCCCGCCTCGCCGGCGCGCCGTTCCTGAAGGTGGAGGCCACCAAGTTCACCGAGGTCGGCTATGTCGGCCGGGACGTGGACCAGATCGTGCGCGATCTCGTGGAGGCCGCCATCGGTCTCGTGAAGGACCGCCGCCGCAGGGAAGTGCGCGCCAAGGCCGAGGCCGCCGCCGAGGAGCGCCTGCTCGACGCGCTGGTGGGCGAGACCGCCTCGCCTTCCACCCGTGATGCGTTCCGCCGCAAGCTGCGGGCCGGCGAACTCGCCGACAAGGAGGTGGATCTGGCGCTGAGCGATGCCGCCCCGGCCATGTCGCTCATGGAGATACCGGGCCAGCCGAACGCCGGGCTCCTCAACCTGTCTGACATGCTGGGCAAGGCCTTTGGCGCGCGCACCCGCACCCGGCGCCTCACGGTCGCCGACGCCTATGAACCCTTGCTCCAGGAAGAGGCCGACAAGCTGCTCGAGCCCGACCAGATCGCCCGCGAGGCGGTGACGCTGGCCGAGCAGGAGGGCATCGTCTTCCTCGACGAGATCGACAAGATCGCCGCCCGGGCCGAGCGCGCGGGCGCGGACGTTTCGCGCGAGGGCGTGCAGCGCGATCTGTTGCCGCTGATCGAGGGCACTACGGTCGCCACCAAGCATGGCCCGGTGAAGACCGACCACATCCTGTTCATCGCATCCGGCGCCTTCCATGTGGCCCGGCCGTCCGACCTCTTGCCGGAGCTGCAGGGCCGCCTGCCGATCCGGGTGGAGCTGAAGGCGCTCACCGTCTCGGACCTGCAGCGCATCCTGACCGAGCCGGAAGCCAGCCTGATCCGCCAGTACCAGGCGCTGATGGCGGCCGAGAACGTGACGCTGGTGTTCACCGACGACGGCGTGGAGGCGCTGGCGGCGCTGGCGGCCGAGGTCAACGCCTCTGTCGAGAACATCGGCGCGCGCCGGCTGCATACGGTGATGGAGCGCCTGCTCGACGAGATCAGCTTCACCGCGCCAGACCGGTCCGGCGAGACGGTGACCATTGATGCGGCCGAGGTGAAAGCCCGGGTGGCGGGCCTTGCCGCCAACACGGACCTGAGCCGGTTCATCCTGTAAAGTCGTTTGCGCGCCCGCGTGGCCGCGCTATCTGGACCCCGCATGTCACGGCGCGAGACCCCCGGCGAAACCTTCAAACGCGTGCTGGCCCATACGGCCCGCTCGCTGTCGCGCCAGTCCGACGTCGAGGTGACGTTTGCGGCCGACGGCCCGCACGCCGGCGGCAAGCGCATCGTGCTGCCGCACCCGCCCC
>VYKN01000254.1_pt1 | contig 10830 bp, 10 predicted proteins | sample 5114581 | NCBI WGS metagenome assembly VYKN01 (sample SAMN12291810, study PRJNA351875) | freshwater metagenome | isolation source: freshwater lake | place: USA: Michigan, Baker Lake | collected 2011-08-08
GGAACAGGTCCCACGTGCCGCCAATGGCAGATCGACCTTCGAAAATCGCGTAGCTTTTGCCGGGGCATTGGCTTTTTAAGTGGTAAGCCCCACTGATGCCTGAAATGCCGGCACCAACAATTAGCACGTCGAGATGTTCCAAGATGACAATCCTATGAGCATGGTTTGGATTCTACGCTGGTTGCGCGATCCCTTTGCCCCATCGTTATGGAGCGCGCTGTCGACGTCAAGGAATAAAGCTTTAGCGCGGGGCTCGTTTGGCCAAAATGCGCTGTAATGTCCGCCGGTGCATGTTTAGGCGGCGCGCGGTTTCAGACACATTATGTCCGCAAAGTTCAAACACCCGCTGAATATGTTCCCAGCGTACCCGGTCTGCACTCATCGGATTGGCAGGGGGGTCTGGCAAATGATCGCTTTGCGCCATGAGGGCCTTGACGACATCATCGGCGTCCGCTGGCTTGGACAGATAATCAATGGCACCGGCTTTAACGGCTGCAACCGCAGTGGCAATATTGCCATAGCCAGTTAGCATCACCACCCGCGCATCGGGGCGACGCACATGCAATTCTTCCACCACTGAAAGTCCGGAGCCATCTTCAAGGCGCAAGTCCAGAACGGCAAATGCTGGCGGGTCAGTGCGGGCAATGATCAGGGCCTCTTCAACACCTGCCGCTGTCTTGACAGAGAAGCCGCGGCTCTCCAGCGCGCGGGCCAAGCGATTGCGCAAGGGCGCGTCGTCGTCCATCACAAGGAGCGAGCGATCGGGTAATGCTTCGATGACTAAGTCTACTGCCATGGCTTTTTTTGGACCCAAACCGCTCGATCTGCAAGTGACAAGACGTCGCAGGCCTTTTTGCGTTGAGGGTCAGGATTTCGCGGCAATCGCCGACAAAGGCCAAACCGTTTGAACCACGGCACCCTCGCCCGGCCTTAAGCCATTCCAGAAAGAGACCTGCCCGCCTGAGCGCTCCAGCAGGGTTTTGGCAATGAAGAAACCAAGCCCCATACCCTCACGCCCGTTCGTAGAGGCAGAGCCTTGCAGACTGGTGGACACATAGGGTTCGCCCAAGCGGTCCAAAATGGCCTCGTCAAAGCCCGGCCCATCATCGGTGATGGTTACGCGCACACTTCGCTCGTCCCATTTGGCAGAAACCGTGACGGCTTGCCGTGCATATTGAATGGCATTCTCCAACATGTTGCCAAGTCCATAGAGGATGGCAGGTTTGCGAATAACCATCAGTTCACCCATGCCTTCAGGGCCCTGAATATCAAACAGGACGGCCTTCTGGCCCATTTCGGGGTGTCGTTCGGCTACTTCCTCTAGCAATTGCCCAAAGGGCAAGGTGTCGGTCACCGATTCCGAGATTTCCTTCTGATTGGTCAGATTGCGCAAGATTTCCCGGCAACGCTGGGCTTGGGACAAGATGAGTTCGGCATCCTCCATATCGAGGCTATTGGGCGGTAGCGAACGCAACATTTCTTTTGCTGTGACTTGAATGGTCGCCAAGGGCGTGCCCAATTCATGTGCCGCCGCGGCCGCAAGGCCACCTAGGGCCGCCAGTCTCTGTTCGCGTGCCAGCACTTCTTGGGTCGCGATCAGGGCATCCGCCAACTGGCTCTCTTCCAAGGACACGCGCCACGCATAGCTCGCCGTGAAGATCAGGCCGATGATAATCGCAAACGCCATTGCGAATTGATAAAGGGCTGGAAGTTCGAACGTGGCGGCTGGAAGCCAGGGCAGGGGATAGGAGTAAAGCGCCAGTACGCAAACGCTCAAAACCGTTACCGCAATAATGCTCAGCGTCCAGCGCGGCTGCAGCGTTGAGGCCGCAATCGTGGCTGGCGCGATCAAAAGCAGACAGAATGGATTGGCAATCCCGCCAGTCAGATAGAGCAAAAATGCCAATTGCAGCACGTCAAAGGTTAGTTGTGCCGCTGCTTCCCACTGCCGCACCAAACGTTGTGGCGGCAGGCCAACGGTAATCATGATATTCAGCGTGATGTTCGCCGCAATCGTTAAAAGGCAAGCCAGTAAGGGCAATTCGAACTTGAAGCCGAAATGCACCACCAAAACGGTGATGAATTGGCCAATCAGAGCAAACCAGCGCGAACTAACCAAGGTTCGCGATCGAAGGCGGCCTACAAAGGGCGCATTGACCGCAATAGCCGCCGCGATAATTTCCTGATCTTTCGAAAGTCTGTCCATGCGATCAGCATAAGCACCCATGGCCATTCATGTAACGCCTTTTGCATGATCCTTATGCGATAGATTGCCGCATGCAAATCTTTTGGGGCAAATCGTTTGGGATGGTGAAGGCGTATGTCGGCGACTCTGCACCGCCAATCAAAATGTGGCGGGCTTTTAGTACGTTGCATTTTCTAAGAAGGAGAAGTTCCATACAACGCTCTCACTTGATGTGCGAAGCTATTCAGTGTCTGGTTAGACTGGATTGAGTTGGGGTGGATTCATAGATGCCGCGTTTCTTGCTTCTTTTGTCAATGACTGGGCTTTTGGCTGCTTGCGCTTTGTCGCCTCAAGCCCGTGTCACGAAGAGCGATCATGATCGATTCTTTGACAGTGTGTCTAAACTATGTGGTCAAGCCTTTGCAGGCAAAATGGTAACGGACCATCCAATGGATGCAGATCTGAAGGGAAAAGCGATGATCATGCATGTTCGCAGCTGCACCGCAGATACCATCAAAATCCCTCTACATGTCGAAGTTGATAGGTCTCGCACATGGGTGCTTACACGCAAAGCTGGGGGGGCCGAGGCGGGGATTGAGTTAAAGCACGACCATCGTCATGCGGACGGCACCGAAGATGAAGTCACACAATATGGCGGTCGCACCCTGACACCGGGCACCGCTAATCGCCAAGAATTTCCTGCTGATGCCTTTTCAAAGGCGCTTTTTGAACGGATTGGGCGACCAAATTCATCACTCAATACTTGGGGGATGGAAATTGAGCCCGGAAAGCGTTTCATTTATGAGGTCACGCGACCAAACCGGCATGTGCGCTTTGAATTTGACCTGAGCCAAAAGATCTCTGCACCGCCGCCACCTTGGGGAACGCCCTCTGTTGACCAAAAGGCCCCACAACCGTCTCGGTAGACTTCTAGCCAGATAGTTGACCTTGGTGTCTTCGAGACTGGCGCTGGTTAGCCCAAAGACTGTGAAGCCAATGAATGTTGGGTGTCGACAATCTCTGACGTGCTGGCAAAACGCGACATTGGTGAGCGCGAGGCTCGCCCTTGGCAGTCTCAAACGGACTATTTACCCACCTTGCGTTCCTTAAGGCGCGAGGACTTCCAAGCCCTAGCGCAACGCTATTTCGTCGATAGCCGACTGATCCGGGTGCACATTCTGCCCGGGGCAAAAGCTAATGAAGGCGATGATAAGTGAAATCTGCGCGGTTCTCGTAGATTGAACCTCGGCTTAGGATTGTTCAAATTATTGAAAAGCACACAAGATTTCAGCCTTCTCGCTGCATTTCCCCCCTTCCATCTGTTATGTGATAATATAACAATAAAGGGCAGTTCTTTCCGAACACGCAGGTTGACCCGTGATAAGCGCGCTGAGGCACAATGACATTTCGACGACTTTCATTTTTATCTAGCGCCTTGATTGGCGCTACATTGACGCCTTTTGTGGCTTTTGCCGATCCCGCAGAAAAGGAAGCTAAAGCAGAAACCATTGTCGTGACCGCGCAGCGTCAAGCCTATCGAGCCGACATTCCTTTGAAGCTGACGCCCCAATCTGTCGACATTCTGGAGGCAGACACATTGGAAGAAGTCGGGATTACCCGTCTTTCCGATGCGTTGGACTTGTCGGCATCCATGGCGCGCCAAAACAACTTTGGTGGCCTCTGGGACAATTTCGCGGTGCGCGGCTTTGCAGGCGACGAGAATTTGCCCAGCGGTTATCTCGTCAATGGCTTTAATGCCGGTCGTGGCTTTGGTGGACCACGGGACATTGTCGGCGTCGAACGGATCGAGATTTTAAAAGGTCCCACCGCGGCCGTATTCGGTCGTGGCGAGCCGGGCGGTGCCGTCAATCTGGTCACCAAGAAGCCTGAATTTGAGACTGAAGGCGCGATTGGGATCGCGGTCGGTAGCTTTGACAAAGTCCGCGTCGATGGCGATTGGACGGGTCCTTTGAGCGAGAAAGTTGCGGTGCGCCTCAATGGATTTTACGAGCAGGGCGATAGTTTCCGCGATACGCTTGAGTCCACACGGTCTGGGATTTTTCCTTCCGCGCAATGGCGGATCACCCCGAAGACCAGCCTGACCTATGAAGGCGAAATTACACGCCAAGAACTGCCCTTTGATCGCGGCGTCGTTTCACTCAATAATAAGTTGGGTGTTGTTCCAACCTCGCGTTTCCTCGGCGAGCCAGGTGATGGGCCACTTCAGGCCGATGCAACCGGCCATCAATTGCAGCTTCAACATGATTTCAATGATGATTGGAGCCTTTTGGTCGGGGCGGGCTATCGCACCACCGATCTGCAGGGCTTTTCCACCGAAGCCGAGCTGGCCACCGCGCGGCAACGCCTATTTGTCGATGGTCAAACCCTGTCCCGCCAGCGCCGCTTCCGCGATTATGAGGCCGAACATACCGTTTACCGCGCTGAAATCAGCGGGCGGTTTGAAACCGGCGCGCTTGAGCATCGCCTCTTGGCAGGCTTCGACTATGACCAATTCTCCAATGACCAGCTCTTCTTGCGCTTTCGGCCACCCTCGGTTGCTGGCAACCCAAGCCCAGCTGCGGGCAATGTGATTAATATTCTCAACCCCATTTATGGCCAATTCCCACTGCCAACACCGGGTCCACAAACCAACCGCTTGGATGAGCAAGAGGCTTGGGGCTTTTATATTCAAGACCAAATCAAAGTGAGTGATCGGCTCCAAATCCGCTTGGGCGGGCGGTATGACGATTTCTCCAGTTCTGGCTTGAATCGGGCCAATAATAGCTCGACATCGTTCGGCGATACCAAGTTCAGCCCGCAAGCCGGTTTTGTCTTTGAAGCCAGTGACGCTTTCACCTTCTATGGGTCTTATGGCCAAGGTTTCAGAGCTAATTCGGGGACCGATTTTGCCGGTAAAGCTTTTGCACCCGAGGAGTCTGAATCCTTCGAATTGGGCGGCAAGTTCACTTTGCTCGATGGCGATTTGGAAGCCACAATTGCTGCCTTCTCGATGACCAAGACGAACATCATCACAGCAGATCCTGTCAACGCAGGTTTCTCGTTGGCCATTGGTGAGGCGGAAAGCCGTGGCCTTGAAGTTGATGTGACTGCCGAATTGCCCGGCGAATTAGACCTGCGTCTGTCTTATGCTTTTGTGGACGCGCAAGTTGCCAAGGATGGCCTTGATCCCAATTTTGCCGCGCTCCTTAAAAAGGGCGACCGCTTGATCAATGTGCCTGAGCATACATTGAGCGCACTGATCTCGAAAGAATATGAGGTTGGCGGGCGCGAGTTGGAAATCGGCGGTGGTCTGCTTTATGTGGGCGATCGTCTCGGTGAAACGGCAACGGCCTTTGAGTTGCCCGCCTATACCACGCTGCGACTGTTTGCGACTTATGATCTGACCGATGATTTGGAAGTGTCGGCTCAAGTCAATAATCTGGCCGACACCACATTCTACACCAATTCGTTCAGCAGGCTGTGGGTTGCACCGGGTGCCCCGCGCAATGTGACGGTGGCTTTGCGCTACAGTTTCTAGGGGTGCGATAGGATGGGGGGTCAAGGTCTGTCGCTCAGCGAACTAGTGGTAGAGCGCGGCGGTCGTAGCGTGCTGGATGGCCTGACGCTGAGTGTGCCTGCGGGGCATGTTTACGCTCTGTTGGGTGGCAATGGTGCGGGAAAGTCCACTGCCTTGTTTGCCACTTTGGGCCTCTTGCCAGTTGTGAGTGGTCAGGTGCTTGTCGACGGCAAAGACCCCGCAAGCCAGCCCGATGCTGCGCGGGCATCAGTCGCCTATTTACCTGAAACAGTTGCCCTCTATGAGCACTTAACCGCGCGCGAAAATGTGGACTATTTTTTGAACCTTGCTGGCCAATTGTGCACCAAGGCGCAGATTGAAGAGGCCTTTGCTCAAGTCCGACTAGACCCTGCCGCACAAGACCAACGCTTAGGTGCCTTCTCCAAAGGCATGCGCCAGAAGACGGCCATCGCGCTTGCCTTGTTGCGTCGAACGCCAGTCCTGTTGCTCGATGAGCCAACAACAGGTCTGGACCCGCAAGCGACGCAGGATTTCCATGCTCTCCTCTTGGACCTTAAGGCGAGCGATGTGGCGATTTTGATGGTGACCCATGATCTTTTGGGTGCGGTTGATGTAGCCGATACAATCGGCCTGATCATCGACGGCAAGCTGGCGTCAGAGTGGCAAGCCCAAGGCGCAAATCCGAGATTTGATCTACAAGCCCTCTATGGCGCATTCACCCATGCGCGCGTCGGGCATGCCGCTGCATGAGGCGCGCCTGTCTAATCGCGTGGGCTGAGCTTGCCTTAATGGTGCGCTCGCGCGTGGCCCTGATTGGCGTGATTGCCTTGCTGCTTTTATCGACAATTGCCGGAGCAACCTCTTATGCCCACATGGCGCAGGAGCGCCTAGGCCGTATCGCCAATCAGACTGAAACAGATGCGCTGTTTGAAGCCCAACCCGCCCGCCATCCCCACCGCATGGTGCATTATGGCAGCTATGTGTACCGCCCGATTGGTACCCTAGCCGGGTTTGATCCAGGCATTGACCCGTTCAGCGGTACCACGCTTTATCTCGAAGGCCATCGTCAAAATAGTGCGACCATTTCTGCGGTGCGCGAGAACTCAAGCCTCATGCGCTTTGGCCAATTGACGCCGGCCTTTGTCCTCCAAACCCTCGCGCCGCTCTTGCTAATTTTTTTGGGCTTTTCGATGATCACGCGCGAGCGTACGCATGGCAGCTTAAGGCTCCTTCTGTCTTCAGGTGTCACAGCACGGGATATTATCCTCGGCAAAACCCTTGCGCTTGGCTCCGTCGGCCTTGTTGCAATCGCCCCCGCTTGGTTGACCCTAATTCTGATGGCCATTGTCATGCCTAGTGAAGCGGGTGCCGCGGCTATGGTTGGGCTGGGCTATGGTCTTTATATGCTGATCTGGGTTGTGGGCATTATTGCGGCCTCAGCCTTGGCTCGGTCAGGTCAGGCAGCCTTACTTATCCTGATCGGCATTTGGTGTTTCATTGCTGTTGCAGCCCCACGCGGGGCCGCCGAACTGGCAAACCGTTTAGAACCCCTAGAGAGCCGGGCAGCAACCGATCTGACGATCCAAGCAGAGTTGCGCCAATTGGGCGACAGCCACAATCCCGATGATCCTTTCTTTGCCGCCTTTAAGGCGCGCACCTTGGCCCATTATGGCGTGACTAAAGTGGAGGATTTGCCTTTCAACTTCCGGGGGGCCGTCTCTGCTGAAGGGGAGGCGCTAACCTCGCGTCTGTTTGCCATGCATTTTGCCGAGTTAGCCACCACTCAACGTGCACAAAGCAACATTGTTGCCAATCTGTCGATCTTCAGCCCAGCCCTTGCCGTGCGCCGCGTGTCGATGGCAGGCGCGGGGACCGACCTAGAAACCCATTTGCGTTTCTTACAACAAAGCGAGGCCCATCGCTTTGCCATGGTGCAATATCTCAATGGACTGCACCGCGATCGATTAAGTCTCGCTGATGATGCCGCTCGGTCCAAGGATCCCGAGGCCGAGCAGCGCACCCGCATTGGCGCCACTAATTGGGCCAAGGTGCCGGACTTTGTGTTTAAGCCCACAAGCGCTGCAGATCGCTTGTCCGCCGCTATCACCCCAATTCTAATCCTCGCGCTTTGGCTCGGGGCAACGGTGATTTTGGCTGGCTGGAGTGGGCGCGTTTTGGCGGGCAGGGCGCTATGAGGCACCTCTGGCGCGAAATCAAATTCCTATTGCGCCAACGCGCCAGTGTGTGGGCGATAGCACTGCTGGCGGGTTTAGCTGCATTGTCAGTCGGACTGGGGTTACAGGAAGTGGCCAGACAAAAGGCGGCCATTAGCGAAGTTATCGCCCTACAAAAGACAGATACCGCCGCGATCAAGACCTTTGCAACCGAGGCGGGCGATGCGGCCTATTATCGCTTTCACCCAACTTGGGACCCGCCGTCTGCCCTAGCGTTTGCCGCCCTCGGCCAGCGCGATATTGCCCCGTCTATCTTACGTATTCGGGCGCTAGCGCTCGAGGGCCAAATTCATGAGAATGAAGCCCATAACCCAGAGCTGGCTTTGCCCGGCCGTTTCGATTTTGCCTTTGTCTTGATCTATTTGGCGCCGTTGGTTCTGATCGTGCTTTTCTATGATCTTTGGTCGGGTGAGCGTGAGGCCGGTCGACTTGCCAGTTTACAGGCCCTTCCAAAGGCGCGCATGCGCGTTTGGCTGCCCCGCATTGCAGTTCGCTTTGGTCTGGTCAGCGCGGTGCTCGTATTTGTTTTCTGGGGCGGTGCTTTGATCAGTGGGGCAGGACTAAGCGAGACAATAGCGTTTACTTCGCTTATTCTCGTATTGGTTGGGTTTTGGACCCCAATCGCAACCTTGATCGCAAAAGGTACCGGTAGCTCACCCACCAATGCGGCTGTGCTGGCTACCATCTGGTTTGTGATTACCTTGATTGGGCCTGCCGGTTCCAATCTGGTGATCAATGCGGCCACTCCAATTCCCGACGGGGCGGCTATTATGCGCGAGAACCGCGAAGCGGTGCATGATGCTTGGGATGTAGATCGCGATGCGACATTGGAGCGCTTTTACAAACTCTATCCCGAATATGCGACTTCGCCGCCCATGCAACGTCCTTTTGAATGGAAATGGTATTATGCGTTCCAGCATTTAGGTGATCAGCACGTTGAGCCATTGTCGCGGGCCTATCGGGCAGGGATCGCAGAGCGTGACGCCCGAGCAGGACTTGTCGCTCTCGCCTTGCCTCCGATTGCCATTCAGCGTGGCCTCCACCGAATTGCACGGACAGATATGGCTGCACAATCGAGCTATCAGGATCGCATTCGGGCTTATCATACCCGCCTTAGAACCTACTATTATCCCTATCTGTTTATGGCCAAGCCCTTCACCCCAGCCGACTTTGATGCAGCACCCGCATTTGACCATCCGTCGGGCGAGAATGTCCATTAGGGCATGTCATTGCCCGTTTTCTGTCTTGGTGCGCGAATGGGGTGCCATGAGGAGATTCACCAGAAAGGTATGCCGGCTTGAAGCTCGCCCATGTTCAAGGCACAAGACTGTCGATAACACACGGAAGCTTTAGGTATGAACCAACTAACGAACATCTTGATCAGACCAGAAGAGCTCAGAGATCATGGCGTGATTTACGACGTGACCAAGCGGGCCTTTGCACCGATGCCTTACGCAGGCGGGAATGAACAGGACCTAATCAATATCTTGCGGAATGTGGGTGCGCTTAGCCTTTCTCTCGTAGCGGAGCAGCACGGAAAAGTCGTTGGCCATGTTGCGCTCTCGCCCGTCGCCCACGAGAGCGGGGTAGAGGGCTGGTGTGGACTTGGCCCGATCTCCGTTGAGCCCGCCCTACAGCGAATGGGCGTGGGAGGTATGCTTATTCAAGAAGCCAAATCGTGGATGAACGCCCGAAAAGCCCGCGGCTGCATTCTCGTAGGAAATACCAAATATTATTCCCGCCACGGGTTTATTCCTTCTGCGGCAAATGCGCCGGAGAAGGAACCCGCCGAATACTTCATGGCTCTACCGCTCGACAACACGATCCCAGCGGGCCGATTCAGCTTTCATCCAGCCTTTTACGCCTGAGATCGGTGGTCACATAATCGGCAATCAATCTAGCACAATCGAACACAGCCTTTGCCAAGGCATGGCCTGCGGCAAAGGCTGTCTCGGGGAAACAATCACCGAACATGGTCGCCGCAGACGAAGCAGAGCACTCCTATCGCAATGCACGCTATCGCGCGGCGCGTATTGTTAGAATTTCTTGGCGATTCCAATTACGATGTCAGTTGTTCGATAGTCAGCTTTAAGTGTGCGGCCACCGCCTTTGAGACTTGGGCTATTGACCGAGAACGTCCGCAGTTCTCCGAAGCCCCTCCAGTCACTTGCAAATTCATATTCAACGCCAGCTATACCCTGAACCGCAAACATACTTGCTCTGGAGTACTGGCCACGGTTGGCAGTGGGGCCAGCATTCAAATCGAAATCAACTTCACGGGTCAAACCAATGCCCAAGCCAACATAGGGCTTGAAACCGCCGGCTTCGTTAAAGGTGTATAGACCGTTCACCATGATCGAAGTTGAGGCGTAATCGCTGTTGCTTGCAGCAACCCCGCCAAGGGAATTTAGTGAGCTGGATCGGTAGGTGTACTCAAGCTCGCTCCGCCAAGGCCCAGCATAGTCGTATCCGATGGCCCCACCAACCAGCGCGCCCCCGCCGAACTTTCCTTTGGTGCGGGTTCCTCCAATCTGTAGGTCCGTATTACTCAAGGTGGAGCTGCCGCCATAAACCTTGGCATAGAGACCACCCTCCTTATCGGCTGTTTGAGCGATCGCTGAATTTCCAAATGCAAAGAGCGCTGCGACAACAGCCAACGTGCGGTAGAACATTTTCTTTTCCTTCTGAGTGTTTCGTAGGGAGATTGAGGTCGGGCTGATTACTCGACCTGTCGGGTAACTACCTGATGTGGCTTCAAGAAAAAGCGCTGTTGCACGAGCGGTAGCGTATCCTGCACGAACGGACAGATTATCTGCAGTCAGCTAAAAATATTCCTGATCGGCCGACCTCATGTTTACGCTGCGCGGTAGATG
>VYKN01000645.1_pt1 | contig 10794 bp, 12 predicted proteins | sample 5114581 | NCBI WGS metagenome assembly VYKN01 (sample SAMN12291810, study PRJNA351875) | freshwater metagenome | isolation source: freshwater lake | place: USA: Michigan, Baker Lake | collected 2011-08-08
ATTAGTTATTGTGACTAACCGTTTTGGTTAGAGAAAGATAAAATTGAGAATCTTCGGTCAAATTTATTGACTCAAAATCCGCTGTACTTAATTTAAATGAATCAACCCTACGGGCCGGCCGTTGTGGTGTTTGCCAAGCAGAAAAGATCATTGTGGCCGGCTCCGGTGCATCGACTTGTTGGGCGGATTTTTATATTACTATTTTTATTTATAATTTCTGGCTAAGCTTTTCTGTAATATAAAAATATTAATTCTTATCTTTAGGGATATGTAAAATCTCTGGGCATGCAAGTCCCACGACGCTATGTTGAAGAATCCCTGGATGGCTTTCTATAATATTAGATTTCTTTGGAAATTTGGCAGGTAAATTAAGTAATATTACATCAATTAGAAATGCAGCCATTTTTCTATCATATTCAATGTCATTTTCATTATATTGATTGGGATCACGGTTGACCCATGAATCAGTTATGTTTACGCCGGTTGGGGATCTATCTAATTTTAATCCGTAAATATATATTCCAGTCCAACTTCTTAGGAGATAAAGCCATCCGTTGTCAAAGTATATGAACCATTTATCTTCCATTTGTTTAGGAACAAATCCAACCATCAACTTTTTAGCATCTGAATCGGAGTAGTCTTTTGAATAACCAAGTTTTTCAGTAATACTTGGAAAATTTAAAGTTTTCCATGATTTTTTAGTTGCGGTCATTTGTATTCCTTGATTTCATTGTGATAATGAATGTCTTGTTATCTTTTCATGTATTCCGCCCAACGGTTGAGTTGAGCGGCGCGACCGCAGTTGTATGGGCTTGGCACTTTATCCCTCACGCGTCCGCTCGAACGATTTGTTAGGTGGCGATTCATACCGGCATAGCGAAGGAGTAGCAAACGCGGTCACCGTGGTGCTCCTCTAGTACCGCCAAAGCGTTGCTCTGAAACTCTTGCGGCTTGTTGGGTACATCGATGAATCCGGTGCCCATGATCCCAAGAGGAAACGACTCGCGCTTCTCGAAATGAGCCTTGAACTTTGCGATGCACTGATCGTACGCCTCGCGCGTGATCATTGAGGGACGTTGAAACCAGCCCAGCGCTCTTGGCCGAAACTTGAGGTGAAGAACAGCGCGCTGCGGCGTAATAGAGAATGCTACCGTTTCAACGGTCAATCGGTAGTAATCGTCGTCGATTTTCTCCATCGCTTTGATCGTCGTGGTGTACGACGAGCCACCCGCACTTGCAGCTGTAGCGAAAAGCGAGGAAAGGAGAACAGCAACTAAGCGAACACGCATCACGCCACCTAACTATATAATATACGGAAACTTTCCTTATACTACGCTAAATACACACTTTTTCAAGAATCTTTCCGTATATTACTCTCAAGTGGAGTGATCGCAAGAAGTTTTCCGTATAATATTACAATAAGCGTGTTATGCCGATTAGCGTACTCTGTTATGAACCCTCCCCCACCCCGAAAACTCCTAGACGTAGTGAGAGCAGCAATTCTCATTTTAAGGTTTCATGACATTAAAACCCTTGCACCTAGAGGGGTTAAAATTCTTTAACGAATCTCTAGGTCGCTGAAACAACGCAAAATCGTTTCAAAATGATTTTAACTGTTTACTGATAAATCAGGTCCCCCACTTCCCTGAAGACAAAAAGGGTACGAAACTCGCACCCCACCAGATTGATCTTCATTTAACTTACTTTTTCTTTTTGCCTTTAGCGGGCGGATTATCCTGCGCTGCCGGTTCCGGGGCTTTTTCCTCCACTTCCGGGGCTGCTGCTACGGGTTCCGGGGCTTTTTGTCCCATTTGGGCGGCTACTTCGGCGGCGAAATCCGTTTCTTCTTTCTCGATCCCCTCACCTAGTACAAAGCGTTGGAAACGACGCACCTGAATATTTTCTCCCAAAGCAGCGATCGCTTGTTTGAGCAATTCGTCAATACTGATGTTCTGATCGCGGATAAAGGGTTGATCGAGCAGAGAAAGTTCTTTCAATCGTTTTTCAATGCGGCCGGCCACGATTTTTTCTTTGATATTATCGGGTTTATTGGCTAAATCGTCCCGTCCCATCTCAATTTCTTTTTCTTTGGCGGCGATTTCGACGGGAATATCGGCCACTTTTACATATTCGACGTTAGGACAAGCGGCAATCTGCATCGCCACGTCATTAACCAATTTTTTGAACTCCTCGCGACGGGCCACAAAATCGGTTTCACAGTTCACTTCCACTAAAACACCGATGCGGCTGCCGGTGTGGATGTAACTGCCGATCATCCCTTCTGCCGCTACCCGACTAGCTTTTTTCTCGGCGGAAGTAATCCCTTTTTGACGCAACCATTCGATCGCTTTGGTTATATCCCCCGCGTTTTCCGTCAGCGCCCTCTTGCAATCCATCATGCCGGCGCCGGTCTTTTCCCTAAGTTCTTTAACCTGTTGTGCTGTAATTTCCGCCATAAAATTCCTAACCTACTGCTTATAATTGATCATGCCACGAGAGGGGCAGGTTTTACTGATCGATAGGTCCGGAAAGTTTCCCCCCGAACCTAGCCGCGATCAATAGCTAATTTTCCCTAGTTATCGTCGTCTCCACTGGCAAATTCGGCGGCGTATTGGGAATAATCACCTTCTTCCTCGTACTCGGTTTCATTATCGTAGTCTTCCTCGTATTCTTCCACCGCTGCTTGACCACCGCGACGACCTTCGATGATCGCATCGCTAATTTTGCCTAAAATCAGTTTGACTGAGCGAATTGCGTCATCGTTGGCGGGAATCGGCACATCTACCAAGTCAGGATCGCAGTTAGTATCCAAGAGGGAGATGATGGGAATGCCCAATTTTTGGCATTCTTGGATAGCGTTGTATTCCCGACGCTGATCCACTACGACGACTAAATCCGGCAGCCGGCGCATGGTTTTAATGCCACCGAGGTATTTTTCCAGTTTGCCCAATTCCCGACGCAGTACCGATGCTTCTTTTTTCGGTCGTTTATCGAGGGCGCCGCTATTTTCTAATTCTTCTAATTCTTTGAGTCTTTCTACCCGGCCGCGAATGGTTTCCCAGTTGGTTAACATTCCCCCTAACCAGCGTTGGTTAACGAAGTGGCTACCGCTGCGTAAAGCTTCCTGTTTAATGATTGCTGCCGCTTGCCGTTTCGTACCGATGAATAAAAAGCGTTTACCGCTATCGGCTTCTCCTCGGACAAATTCGTAAGCTTCTTCGATTAATTGGGCAGTTTGCACCAAATCAATGATATGAACCCCATTCCGGGCAGTGTAGATGTACTGAGACATTTTCGGGTTCCAACGGCGCGTTTGATGGCCAAAGTGAACCCCAGACTCTAGCAATTCTGCGAGAGAGACAACGGGCATATTTTTCTCCTTTTCGGGTTTATCCTCCATCTAGGGCTGGATTTCTAGATTCCTAGAAACACCCGATCGCCTAGATGTGCGATTTTTGACAACTTTTCTAGTCTAACATAAGTAGTCGTGCAAAATTAATTTCTTAGTCGAGATAGGAGACAGGAGACAGGAGACAGGAGACAGGAGACAGCTATCAGTTATCAGATTTGAGTTTTAAGTGAGCAGCATTAAATAGAAGTTTCCCACTGTCTTTTCACTGATTAATGATTACTGTTTACTGATCACAGCAAAAAGTGTTCATGTTAGTGAGCTTGTCGAACTACTGATCTCACGCCGAAGTCTGACGGCTTAGATGTGTAATTAATTTTGCTTAGGTACTTAAAAGGGCGTAATTGCATACCCGTAAATATTGGGTGCTGAGGGCTTCCTACTGCAATTGCTCAAGTTTTTTCAAAACCGCTTCTGCATGGGCTTTTACCTTGACATTTGACCAAATATAGGCAATATTTCCCCAAGGGTCGATCAGGAAAGTGGAGCGTCTAATCCCCATATATTCCTTGCCCATAAATTTTTTTAATCCCCAGACTTGATAAATTTCCGCCAGTTGATGCTCGGTATCGCTCAATAATTGAATAGTTAAATTGTGTTTTTCAATAAAACGACAGTGGGACTTTTCTGAATCGGGACTAACTCCCAGAATTACCGCATTTAATTGCTGAAATTGCGGCGACAAAGCGGTGAAATCGATCGCTTCTGCGGTGCAGCCCGGAGTGTTATCTTTGGGATAAAAATATAAGACCAACCACTGACCGGCAAAATCTGCTAATTTACTAATTTCGCCTCTTTGGTTTGGGGTGGCAAATTCGGGGGCTTTTTGTCCAACTTCTAGGGTCATTTTTAGGAGTGTAAAGGCAAGAGTAAGAAAGGAGCGAGGGAGAGGGAAAGCAATAGCCAGACTTGATAGTTAAATCTGGGAAGTTCGGGGTTTTCTGACTCGACTAAAGCATCGATTCTCTCTAATAAACGATTATTTAAAGAATTATCATTGAGAGCGACACAGCAACTATCGGAGAAATTTATTTCCGCTACTTGATTAACTTTTTCTGCCACTAAAAGCAGGGATTCAGCTAATAGTAAATAATCCACTTGTCCGGAAGCGTACTTATCGGCGCGCAATTCCCGCAAGAAGACTAATTCTAACCATAAATTTTCGCTATTGGGCAGCCAAGAAGACATCGATCGCAACCAACCTAACCAGAAAAACCAGAAAGTGTCATGATATTCTTGGTGAGCTTGTTCGTGGGCTAAAACTGCTTGTAAATGTTCTTGATCTAAGAGATTTAATAATCCTTGCGTCACAATTAATTGCGACTTCCAGAAGCCAACTCTGGCACTGTAGGGAAAATCTATCGCTAAAACTCTCGCCTTCTGAGCGGTGATTTTTTTGAGGGGATAACTGCTAAAATCCCGATGGGTTTGCCAAGTTTGATAGGAGAGTTTTATCAGACAAAATAGAGCAAAAACTAGCCAAACTATGGCACTAAAGTAACTTATTAAACTAGAGTTATAGCCTAGCATTTGCCCACGATAGCCCATACAAACCACCGATATAACTGTCATTAACAGCAGCAAAGGAGGAAAAAAGAAGAAAAATAGCGTTGTCTGCCAACGACGCTGATAGCTGGGCAGAAACCAACGTAAACTAACCGCGATAGTTAATGCTAGTAATAACATTAAACTGTGCATTAGCCTTCTCCCCGTTGTTGACGAAGGGTATCTAAACGAGAGGCGATCGCTTTTAATTGTTCCACACTAGCAGTATCGAGACTATCGGCAAAAGAAGCCACCACATCCGCATTACCAATAGCCAAAAAACGATGTAATTGTTCGTAGGCTTTAATTGCCTGTGCTTGTTCCTTAGAAACCATCGGTTTCCAGTAGAAAATCCGACCCTTTTTATAACAACTTAACCAGCCTTTATTAGTTAAACGACGCAGTACCGTAGTCACAGAAGTATAGGCCAGATCTCGTTCTGGATCCGCTAAAATGCGATCGTGGACATCCTTAACGCTAACGGGTTCCAATTCCCAGACAATATTAAGAATTTCCGCTTCTAGGGGGCCCAAGGATAACTGTTTTGGTTGATAGGTCGGCAATTGAGCCATAGTCACACAGAAATGAAGATTACTTTCCTGATCATAGCGGCGGATATCGATCGCCTGATAAAATAGCAACGATCTTTTATCTTGTCTTTATGTCCACTGAAAATAATTTAACCACGACTACGGGTGCTGATGCCATTGATGTGGCGATCGCTAATGGCATTGATTTTGATGGTTCCCCCATTCCCCCAGCAAAATTGGAACTTTATCACCGGGTAATGGGTTTGGAAGCAGGACGACAAAGAAGCGGGGTTTCTAACACGATGAGATCGCGAATTGTCCGCATCGGGGCCAAACATATCCCCCAAGAGGAATTAAATCAGCTGTTGTTAGCCGCCGATTTTGCTCCTCTCAAGGAAAAAGAAATCGCTTTTTACCTATAATGTCGGCTTTTCATCTCTCGGTTTCACCTCGGAGATGAAAGGTTCCGCCAGCATAGAACAGCACTTCGACACATTTCGACACATTTCGACACATTTCGACAGGCTCAATGTAAAGGCTCAATGTAAAGGCTCAGTGACACGAGCACGACTAAAAATAACTCTAATCTATAGTTGCCAATTTAGTTTTAGTATGCTAGAATAGTTTGCGATCGTTGGGTCGATAACGCAAAATGTTTGTTTTGGAGTACAAGCTTAGAGGAAAACCATCTCAATATCAAGCCATTGATGAGGCTATTCGGACAGTACAGTTTGTTCGGAATAAATGTCTTAGATATTGGGAAGACAATAAAGGTGTAGGACAAAAGGATGTATATAAATATGTCACTCAATTAAGAAGTGAATATCCTTTTGTTCAAGACCTTAACTCTACAGCTTGTCAACAGGCGTGGCGTAGGACTTGGACTGCTATTCTTAGGTTCTATAACAATTGCAAGAACCAAATCGCTGGTAAAAAAGGATATCCTAAATACTCTAAACGTACTCATTCTGTTGAGTTTAAAAAGTCAGGTTGGAAACTTAATCGAAATTCTAAGAGAATAACTTTCACTGATGGAAAAAACATTGGGGAGTTAAAACTAATTGGTAGTCGAGACTTGTTTTATTTTCAAGAATGGCAAATTCAACGGATAAGAATAGTTAAAAGGGCTGATGGATATTATTGCCAGTTAATGCTAAAACTCGATGCTAGAGATATAACCCCACAATCAGAATCGACGGGTCATTGCGTAGGATTAGACATGGGACTAAAATATCTTTATGCTGACAGTAACGGGAATACAGTAGAGCCTCCTAAGTATTATCGAAAAGCAGAGAAGCGTCTTAATAAACTGAATAGAAGAAAGTCTAAAAAGTTTAGAAAGAACAAAAAGCAGTCTAATAACTACAAAAAAGCTAGTCAAAAGTACGCTAAGGGACATTTAAAAGTAAGTAGGCAACGAGAAGAGTTTGCTAAAAAATTGGCACTCCGTTTAATTCAGTCAAACGACTTGATAGCTTATGAAGATTTAAAAGTCAAGAACCTTGTGCGTAATCGAAAACTAGCTAAGAGTATTAATGATGCGGGTTGGTCGCAATTAAGAAAATGGATAGAGTATTTTGGTATTAAATACGGCCGATTAACTATTGCAGTTAATCCAGCCTATACAAGTCAAGAATGCCTTAATTGTGGTCGGTTAATCCAAAAGTCTCTATCAGTTAGAACTCATGTTTGTTTGTGTGGGTATATAGAAGATAGGGACAAGATGGCGGCATTAAATATACTCAAAAAAGCTACGATAGGGCATATCGGAAGCTGGTCGTCAGACCTAAACGCTTGGGGAGATTTAAGCTCTATCTTGGTTGGTAGCAATACCTGTCAAGACAACTTGAGTCAGTGAACCAAGAATCCCTCGCATGAGCGCGACGGGAGTGTCAATATCTCAAGTAGTCAAATTTTTTCTCAGCATTTGGCTCTCTTATTCTTTGTCTGATCAGTTTAACTTATATAGGGTATGCTGAAAAAGTTTTTCCGTGGGGGTAGGGTGTAGGGTGTGGGGTGTGGGGTGTGGGGTGTGGGGTTTTACCGGTTTTGAGGTGGCCAATTACCTAATTTTCAGGGAAAAAGTACCTCAATTTTCCCCCTGATCACTCCCATGCCAACCCTATATAGTAGTGATCGATCTTTGTGTCCTCTGTGTCTCTGTGGTTCCTTCCACGTGCTCGCCAGCAGGACTGTATCTTAGAATACATTTTACCCACCAAACCTAAGAGAGCCGACTGTTGGAGAAATTAGGCAGGAAGTCTAGGTTGATCTAATGGTCAAGGCGATCAATAACCACTGATTCCGGGCCGATAATGATACACTAGGCATGATTTAACTTCAGACCTCGATCGCAAAAGGAAATAAACATCAATGAAAGCCATGATTTTGGCAGCAGGCAAAGGAACTCGTGTCCGTCCGATTACCCATACGATTCCCAAACCCCTGATCCCGATTTTACAAAAGCCGGTGATGGAGTTTTTGTTGGAACTGTTGCGACAGCATGGCTTTGATCAGATCATGGTCAATGTCAGTCATTTAGCCGAAGAAATTGAGAGTTATTTCCGCGATGGTCAGCGTTTTGGGGTGCATATCGGCTATTCTTTTGAGGGTAGAATCGAAGAGGGCGAGTTAATCGGTGATGCCTTGGGATCGGCGGGCGGTTTACGACGAATTCAAGATTTTAATCCCTTTTTTGACGATACTTTTGTGGTTCTCTGTGGTGATGCTCTGATCGATCTCGATTTAACCGCAGCCGTTAAATGGCATCGAGAAAAGGGAGCGATCGCCACTATTGTCACCAAAACCGTCCCCAGAGAGGAAGTATCCAGTTATGGGGTGGTAGTTAGCGACGAGGAGGGAAGGATTCTCAGTTTCCAAGAAAAACCGGCCATCGATGAAGCTTTAAGTACCTGCATTAACACGGGTATCTATATTTTTGAGCCAGAAATCATTGATTTTATTCCCCCTAATAGTAAATACGACATCGGGGGCGAGTTATTCCCGGAATTAGTCGCCAAAGGTGCGCCTTTCTACGCTTTAAACATGGATTTTGAATGGGTGGATATTGGTAAAGTCCCCGACTACTGGCAGGCAATTCGTGGGGTGTTATCCCGGAAAATTAAAAATGTTGCCATCCCCGGCATCGAAGTTAAACCGGGCATCTACACGGGCTTAAATGTGGGGGTAAACTGGGATCGAGTCGATATCACCGGACCTGTGTATATCGGGGCAATGACGCGCATTGAAGACGGGGCGAAAATTGTCGGTCCGAGTATGATTGGCCCGAATTGTTGGATTTGTGGCGGCGCGACGGTGGATAATAGCGTTATTTTTGAATATTCTCGCCTCGGTTCAGGGGCTCGTTTGGTGGATAAGTTGGTCTTTGGGCGCTATTGTGTTGATAAAACCGGCGCGGCGATCGATGTGGAAGCGGCAGCCTTGGATTGGTTGATTACCGATACCCGCAAGGTTCCCCCAGAATTTGATCACCCTAAACATCAGGCAATTCGTTCTTTATTCAATGGCAAGTAGGCAACACCGCAACAGGGAACTTTTTACTTTTTGCTTGATAAGTACCGCGCGCAAAATTAATTACACATATCTAACTAGGGTTTGCGGCAAAAAGTTTTTCGGTGGGGGTAGGGTGTGGGGTGTGGGGTGTGGGGTGTGGGGTTTTACCAGTTTTGAGGTGGCCAATTACCTAATTTTCAGGGAAAAAGTGCCTAAATTTCCCCCCGATCACTGCCATATCCAGTACTTTTTAATTGACAAAAGGTCTAAAAGTCTTACCCAACAAGGTTTTTAGCTTTATTCAGCAAACCCTAACTACCCCTTGCATGAGTGCCTATCCTAACCAAGACATTAATTTTGCACAACTACTTATCATGTTTGATTCTCCTGTTGATCTGCTCATTCTCTCTAATGGTCCGGGAGAAATATCTACATGGGTGCGTCCAGTTGTCAAGAGATTGCGACAAAACTTAACAGAAGATCGATCGCTGTTGCGGATTTCGGTGATTCTTTCCCCTTGTACTCATTCTATGGGGGCGGAAACGGAAGTAGTTAGGAAATATCCAGAGGTCGATCGAGTCCAGTCGCCAGAAAACTTCTTTAATTTTCTTTTCTGGGGAAAAACCGCCGATAATTGGGATTGGCACCCCAAGGGTATCGTTTTATTTTTAGGGGGCGATCAATTTTTTGCCCTCACCATCGGTAAACGTTTGGGTTATCGCACCGTTATCTATGCGGAATGGGAAGCGCGTTGGTATCGGGGGATCGATCGCTTTGTCGTGATGAATACAAGTGTATTAAATAATATTCCCCAACAATATCAGCATAAATTTACTGTTATCGGCGATTTAATGGTGGATTTGCCCACTGCTATCACCCCTGATGACGCTACCTTAATCGCGCTCCTCCCCGGTTCCAAACCCTCGAAATTAGCTCAGGGTGTACCCCTAACCTTAGCCATTGCTGAAAAGATACACGCACACAATCCCCAGACTAAATTCTTAATTCCCGTTGCTCCTACGATAAATTTAGCTTATTTGGCGAAATTTGCTGATCCTAGCCATAATCCGATGATTAATAAAACTGGTTGGAGTGCTGCCAAATTAAAAAACGGAGAAAAACCCTATTTAGAAACAGCTAAGGGGGTAAAAGTTGACCTAATTACCGATTTTCCCGCCCATAACCAGCTTTCTCGCTGTCATTTAGCTTTAACGACGGTGGGTGCTAATACTGCTGAATTAGGGGCGCTGGCAATCCCGATGATTATTTTACTACCGACTCAGCAACTCGACGCGATGAGAACTTGGGACGGTTTACCCGGTTTATTAGCCCAACTGCCGGGGGTGGGTTCTTTATTTGCTAAGATAATTAATCTCTATATATTGCGAAAAAAGCGTTTATATGCTTGGCCAAATATTTGGGCTGGTGCAGAAATTGTTCCGGAATTATTGGGGGAATTACAACCAGAAGAAGTGGCAAATATAGCTATATCTTGGTTAGAAAATCCCGAACAATTAGAGGCTATCCGGCAAAAATTGCGCTCAGTCCGCGGGCAAGCGGGAGCAGTGGATAAGTTAGTATCTATTATTGCCGAACAACTGTCTAGCTTCTAATCAATCGGAGAATTAAGCTTGTTGATTATAATTAAATTGAAGATAGATTTTGGGTTCGATCCCCCCTGCCCCCTAGGGCTGTTTCATTCTCCCATCAGAATATCAAAAGTAAAAGCGATCACTGTCTTTGTAAAATGAAAAGTGACCGCCAACTTTTAAAATATATGTTGAGCTTAATAGAAAA
>VYKN01000263.1_pt1 | contig 10770 bp, 8 predicted proteins | sample 5114581 | NCBI WGS metagenome assembly VYKN01 (sample SAMN12291810, study PRJNA351875) | freshwater metagenome | isolation source: freshwater lake | place: USA: Michigan, Baker Lake | collected 2011-08-08
CCGGCGACATCGCCCAGCGGGCGCTGCGTGCGCTCGGCGCGCCGCCGCTGATCGCCCTCAACGCCCCGGCCGAGGAGGTGCGTCGGCTGACGTTCGAACGCGCCGAGCCGAGTTCGGTCATCACCTCGATCTCCATCGCGCGCGAGAACGCCCGCCAGGTGCGCGAGCAGATCACCACCGAGATGTGGGAGCGGCTGAACATTCTCTATCTTCGGGTTCGCGACGGCGCCGCCGACCCGGAGCTCGCCCAACGCTCGGGCGGCTTCTACCACGACGCGATCTCGGACCTGCACGCCCTCAAGGGCATCATCGACGGCACGATGAACCATGGCGAAGGCTGGCGCTTCATGCAGTTGGGCCGCAGCCTCGAGCGCGCCACGCTGATCGCCCGGCTCCTCGACCTGCATCTGGCGCCGTCGTCCGGCGGCGCGACCGGCGAATACGGCTGGATCGGCCTGTTGCGGATGTGCTGCGCGCTGGAGCCGTACCTGCGCGTGCATACGGCCGACTTCCGGCGCGAGCGCGTCGCGGCGTTCCTGGTGCTGGATGCAGAGTTCCCGCGCGCCTTGCGCTACTGCACCGGCCGCCTTGCAGAGCATCTGTCCGCCGCCTCGCCGGGCATGGTGGGTGCGCGCCGGGTCGCAGCCGAGCGGCTCGCCGGAAAGCTGCGGGCGCGCCTTGCCTACGCCGCACTCGACGAGATCATGGTGGACGGCGGACATCGCCTGCTGCGCGACGTGATCGAGGATTGCGCGGCGATCCATGGCGCCGTGACCGACGCCTTCATCACCTATCCTCTGTCGGAACGGTTGCCCGCCTGATGTTGCTCGAGATCCAGCACGAGACCCGCTACAGCTACTCCGCCCCGATCCGCGAAAGCGTGATGGAGCTGTGGATGCAGCCGCGCTCGGCCCCCGGCCAACGGCTGGTCGGCTTCGACGTGGCGACCGAGCCCAAGGCGCGGTGCTTTGCCTATGTCGACTGGCTCGGCAATCCGGTGCTGCATTTCAACGTGCCGGAAGAACACGAGACGCTGGTGATCCGCACCTCAGCTTCGGTCGAGACCCGCCCGCCGGACGAGCCGCCCGCGGCGGTGTCCCCTGAGGAATGGGACCGGCTGGGCCAGGAATGGGTGCGCGACCGCTACTTCGACTTCCTGGCGCCCAGCCGTTTTGTGGAAGACAACGACCATGTGTCGCGCTTCATCGACGAGCACGACCTGAAGCGCCTGGCCGACCCGCTCACCAGCCTGCGTCAGCTGAACGACCTGATGTACGACGTCTTCGAGTACACGCCCGGCTTCACCGCCGCCGACAGCCCGATCGACGCCTCCCTCGCCCATCGCAAGGGCGTGTGCCAGGACTTCGCCCACATCATGCTGTCGGTGTGCCGCCGCTGGGGCGTGCCGGCGCGCTATGTGTCGGGCTATCTTCTGACCGGGCGCGGGCACAAGGAGCGCTCGAGCCCGGACGCCACCCACGCCTGGGTGGAGTGCTTCCTGCCGTCGCTGGGCTGGATCGGCTTCGACCCGACAAACGACACCCTCACCAGCGAGCGCCATGTGGCCGTCGCCCTGGGCCGGGACTACGCCGACGTGCCGCCGAGCCGCGGCGTGTTCAAGGGCGTCGCCGAGAGCCTGCTGGCGGTGGACGTGTCCGTCAGGCCCGCCAAACAGGCGACGGTGAACCGGGACTTCCTGCGCCTCAGCCCGCCGCCGCGGCTCACGCCGCGCCGCCAAACCAACGGCTCACACGGCCTGTTCCAGCAATAGGCGATGTCAAAGTCTTGACATTTAACGTCCAAACATGGACATTGGCGTCGGAGATCGACAGTGGCCGAAGCCTTTGCCCTTGAGCGTCCGACACGGGACGATTTGAACCAGATCGCGACGCGCGCGGATCTGTCGGCGCCGTTGGTCAGCCTGTTTTTCAAGCTGGCTGCGCGCTGGGGTCTGAGCCAGTCCGAGCAGATGCGGGTACTAGGCGGGGTTTCGCGCCAGACCCTGCACAATTGGGCGACCGGCAAGGTCCCGACGCTGGCCCGCGACCAGATCGAGCGACTGTCGCTGCTGCTCGGCATCCACAAGGCCTTGCGGCTGATCTTCAGCGAGGACGAGGCGGCGCGGCGCTGGTTCGACAGCGCCAACCGCGACGCCCCCTTCGGCGGCGTCTCGCCGCGGGCTCTGGCCACACGCGGCGGCATCGGCGATCTCGTCGCCGTGCGCGCCTATCTCGACGCCTGGCGCGGGGTCCGGTGAGCCGGTTTCCGCTGGCGCCGGTGCAGGGGCGGACGCATCGGCTGATCAACAGCCGCTTCCCCACAGTCGGGGTGTTCGACGATCTCGACGCAACGCCGGCGGAGGTCGAGGCGGCGCTGCGCGCCGAGATGCTCACCAATCCCCGGCTGGATCCGGCGATAGACCGGCTGCGCGGCCTGCCGCCTGGATCGGTCGTGCACGGCGAGAGCGCCAGCATCGTCATGGCGGCCTTCATCCATGCAAGCCCCGACGGCGGACGCTTTTCGGGGCCGGAACTGGGCGCCTGGTACGCCGCCCGGGAGCTCGAAACCGCGATCGCCGAGACCGTGCATCACAACACCCGGCGGCTTGCAGCATCCGCCGGCGGCTTCCCGAACCGGATCGTGCTGCGCGAGCTGCTGGTCGACGTAGACATGGCGATGACGGACCTGCGCGGGGCCGACGCCGCGCACCTCCTCGATCCCGACAGTCACGTCGAAGGCCAGGCCTTCGCTGCGGCCGAGCGATGGCCGCGCCGGCCGGCTGGTCTCGATGCGCTTGTCTACCCAAGCGTCCGACGCGCCGGCGGGCAGAACATCTGCATCTTCCGTCCAGCCGCCGTCCCGCGCCCGGTGCTGCAGGGCCGTCACCTTGCCTATATCTGGGATGCCGCCGGCGCTCTCACCGTCTCGCACGTCTGATGCGTGCTCCGCCTCCTGTGCCCGTCCCGCAACAGTGCGGCCGTTTCGCCGCAGGTGGTGGAATCCGGCTGGACGACGCCCGGACCGGCGGTTAACCAAGCGATCTGACCGGAAAGCCGAGGTGCTGATGACAGACTGCTGACCCCGAGGCGTGCGAGACCTCCGCCTCGTCCTGATCGTCGCCGCGTGTCGGCGTCGCCTGGACCGAAACCGAGATCGTCTCCCCTCCAAGGTTCAGCAGCATCATCAGGAGGCCCCGCGCGTGCGGGGCGACCCCCATGTCCGACAGCTTCGAGTTCGACGAGGACGCCGACGCGTCCACCCGCCAGCGCAAGGCCACGCTCGGCCAGATCATGGCCTATATGTGGGCGCGCTGGACCAGCCAGCCCGGCAAGCTCGCCGCGTTCCTGACCCTCTTCACCCTTGCCACCATCTGCGATCTGATGACGCCCATCGTCGCCGGTCGGCTGGTGGAGGCGCTGGGCCAGGGCGTGGCGGCCGGGGAGGCCGAGGCCGTGCGCTGGTACGGCGTGTTCATCGCGCTCTCGTTCGGCTTCTACATGCTGCGCAACACCGCCGTGCGGTTCTGGAACCCGATGGCCGCGCGCAACATGAAGTCCATCGTGGTTTCGGGCTTTTCCGACGTGCAGCGCTTTTCCAGCCAGTGGCACGCGGACAATTTCGCCGGCGCGACGGTGCGGCGGGTCAGCCGGGCCATGTGGGCCTATGACCAGCTTTCGGACACCTTCGCCTGGTTCGTCCTGCCCTCGATCTTCGTGCTGGGCGGCATGACGGTGGTGATGTTCCTGAAGTGGCCGATCGTCGGGGCCTATCTCGGCGTGATGATCCTGGTCTTCGCGCTCGCCACGATCCTGTTGTCGCGCTTCTACATCCAGAAGCGCAACACAGAGAGCAATTCGGCCGACACCCGCATCGGTGCGGCTCTGGCGGACGCGGTGACCGGCAACCCGACAGTGAAGGCCTTCGGGGCTGAAGCCCGCGAGGTCGCACGCTTCGAGGGCGTGGTGGAGGACTGGCGCCTCAAGGCGACCCGGACCTGGAACCGCTTCACCGACGCCTGGGCGATCCAGAACCTGCTTCTGTGGACCCTGCTGGCGGGCCTGCTGGGCCTGGTGCTCAACGAGTGGCGGGCCGGGGACGCAACGCCGGGCGATGCGGCCTTCGCGCTCACCGCTTTCCTGCTGATCTCGGGCTATCTGCGCACGCTCGGCGAGAACGTGCAGATGCTGCAGCGCGGCTTCGCCGACATCGAGGACGTCGTCGCCTATGCGCGCGAGGCCGAGGACGTGAAGGACCCGACCCCGTCGGCGCGGTTTGCGCCGGCGCGCGGCGAGGTGGTGTTCGACCGGGTGGGCTTCGCCTATCGCGGCCAGGACGGCCGGCTCTACGACGACTTCTCCCTGCGGATCGCGCCGGGCGAGACGGTGGCGCTCGTGGGCGCCACGGGCTCGGGCAAGAGCACCTTCGTGAAGCTGGTGCAGCGGCTCTATGACGTCAGCGACGGTGCGGTCCGGATCGACGGGCAGGACGTGCGCTCGGTGACGCAGGCCTCCCTGCGCCAGTCCATCGCGCTGGTGCCGCAGGACCCGGCGTTGTTCCACCGCTCCTTGTTCGAGAACATCGCTTACGCCCGTCCCGAGGCGTCCCTGGCGGAGGTAGAGGATGCGGCCCGCCGCGCCCGCGCGCATGACTTCATCGCCCGCCTGCCCAAGGGCTACGAGACCGAGGTGGGCGAGCGCGGGGTCAAGCTGTCGGGCGGGGAGCGTCAGCGCGTGGCGCTCGCCCGGGCGTTCCTGGCGGACGCGCCGCTGCTCATCCTCGACGAGGCCACCTCGTCGCTGGACACCGAGACCGAGCGCGAGGTGCAGGAGGCCATGAAGGCGCTGATGGCGGGCCGCACGACGATCCTCATCGCCCACCGCCTGTCCACCATCCGCGAGGCCGACCGGATCCTGGTGTTCGACCGCGGCCGGGTGGTGGAGCAGGGGACCCACGCCTCGCTGGTGGCGTCCGGCGGGGTCTATGCGCGCCTGCACGCCCTGTCGGTGGGGGATGCCTTGTGCGAGGACGCGGGGAAACTCGAAGTGGCGGGGGCGTGATCCGCAGTCGCCGTCCGTACAACGAGAAGCGTCGCACGGGTTGGAGAAGGGCTTTGGTGACGGCTGCCGCCTCACCAAGCGCTTTCTCAATGGTGCGAGGGGTTCAGGGCGCGTCAAGGACGCGCGAAGCGCGCCGCTGCGCGGCGACCTCGGCAGAGCCGAGGTCGTCCTTGAAGCGCCCTGAACCCCTCTGACGATCGAAAGGAGGTTTTGCGTGAGACGCAGTCGTCACCAAAACCTCTCAGATCCAAAGCCACGCTCAGGTCGGCGCAAGCGTTGCGAAATAGATCCCCCCTCCGGTTGCTTCGCAACCACCTCCCCCGCAGGCGGGGGAGGATGCAGCTCACCACCGTTGCAGGCACATCCCGCGTCCTCCCGCGTTCACGGGGGCTTTGGAGCGGTTCGGGCCGCCGGCCCGTTGGGCCATGAAATGGACCAAGCGGAAAAGGCGAAGCAGGGTGTCGCCGAAGGCGACGGAGGGGGGAGCTTCCCGCTCATCCCCCGCCGCCCCCATCGACACGCTCTCATCCCCGCGCCACGATAACCGCCAACGACCGCACCCCAGAGACGCCCATGCCCGCAGACGGGTTCGCCGCCCCCATCCGCCTGAAGGACTCCGCGCTCCACCGCGACAACCTCGCCCACGACCGCTTCACCTGGCTGCGGGCGAACGCCCCCGTCGCCTGGGAAGACGAACCGGACGGCCGCGGCTTCTGGTCGGTCACCCGCCACGCCGACATCCTGGCCGTCTCCACCGATCCGGCGACCTTCTCCTCGGCCCGCGCCAATGGCGGCCATCGCATCTTCGAGGAGAACGATGTGGCGGCCGAGACGGTCGAGACCTCCATGATCTCCATGGATCCGCCCGAGCACCTCGAATATCGCAAGATGCTCATGCCCGGCTTCACGCCGGCGCGCCTGCGGGCGATGGAGGCCGGGATCCGGGCGCGCGGCGCCGCCCTGATCGACCGCATGCTGACGAAGGCCGCAGACAACGACGGCATTGTGGATTTCGTTGAGGATTTCGCCGCACCCTATGCGATCCAGACGCTGGCGGAGCTGTTCGGCGTCTCCATGGACGACGGCGACAAGCTGTTCCAGTGGTCCAACGCCATCGTGGCCGAGGAGGATCCGGAGCTTCGTCCGTCTGAAGAGTTCACCAGCCAGATGGTCAAGGAGATGGTGCTCTACTCCTTCGGCCTCAGGGCGCAGCGCGAGGCCGCGCCCGGCGACGACCTCATCTCCATGCTGGCGACCGCGCGGATTGACGGCGCGCCGATTACGCCGGGCAAGTTCCTCGCCACCTTCATTCTGATGGTGGTCGCCGGCAACGAGACCACCCGCAACTCGCTCACCGGCTCGGTGCTGGCCTTCGCCGACTTTCCGGACGCCCTGGAGCAGGTGCGGGCCGACCGCGCGCTCCTGCGCCCGTGCGCCCAAGAGATCGTGCGCTGGGTGAGCCCGGTGCATCACATGCGCCGCACCGCGACCCGTGACGCAGTAATCGGCGGCCAGCCGGTGAAGGCCGGCGACAAGGTGGTGATGTGGTACGCCTCCGGCAATCGCGACGAGGCCGTCTGGGGCGACCCCTTCGCCTTCCGCCCGGACCGGTTCGCCGACCCCGCGGCGCCGAAGCACCTGGGCTTCGGGACCGGCCAGCATGTATGCCTCGGCCAGCGCCTCGCAGAACTCCAGATTGCAGTGGCGTGGGAGCTGTTGCTGGACCGTGTCCCGGCCATCACGCCGCTCGACCGCGGCCGGCGGGTGCTGTCCAACTTCATCAACGGCTGGAAAGAGCTTCGGCTGAAAATCGCCTGAACATCATGCTTGCACGCGCGCAGGCATGGCGTATCCTGATGCCATGTCCGAGACCGCCCGCCGCCGCCAGCGCCCGATCACCATCCGGTCCGAGAAGGCCGCGGCCTTGCTCGCCCAACTGACCCGCACGGGGCGCAGCCAGGCCGAGATCATCGAGGAGGCCCTGAGCCGCATGCCGCTGCCCGAGGCGCGGCCCGATCCGGAGACGCTGGTCCTGCGCATCGAGGCGATCCTAGCGGGCGGCGTCAAGCCGCCCATCGATCTGCCCGCCGTCGAGGCAGCGATGCATGACGCGGACGGGCTGCCGCGATGATCGTCGACGCCTCGGCCCTGATCTGCGTGCTCAACCGCGCGCCCGGCTACAAGGGCATGCTGCGCGCGCTGGTGGGCGAGCCTGCCGCCCTGCCGGCGCCGGCCCTCAGCGTCTTCCATCTGGCGACCGCACGCCACTCGCCCCAGGCCGCCCGGATGGGCGAGGAGCTGATCCGCGCCCTGCGCCGCGCCGATCTCGACATACCGGCCTATGAGGAGCGCCACGCGGCCATCGTGCGCCGGGCCCGCGAGACCTGGCCCGGCCTCAACCTGACCGGCCTCATGGTCTACGCCATGGCGAAGGACCGCGCCGCGCCGATCCTGACCGCGTCTGCGGCCTATGGCGTGACGGATGCGGTCATTCACCCCGCAAGCCTGATCGCCTGATCCGTCCGTCCAATGGACAAGGCGCCGCGAAGCGCCTATCCAGCAAACCGGCCTTTTCAAGGCCCGCCGGCCGGCGCGCTCGCGAGCGCGCGGCCCTGCGCTCATCTGACATCAGCGCACTGAAAGGACGGGCTCACCATGCCTTCGCTCGACAGCTTCAAGTCCCGCACGACCCTCACCGTGGGCGGGGAGACCTACGCCTATTATTCGCTGGAGGCGGCCGCCAGGAACGGCCTCGGCGACATCTCCAAGCTCCCGGTCACGCTCAAGGTGCTGCTGGAGAACCTGCTGCGCTTCGAGGACGGCGTGTCGGTCACCGCCGCCGACATCAAGGCGGTGGCGGCCTGGCTGACCAACAAGGGCGCGACCGAGCATGAGATCGCCTTCCGCCCGGCGCGCGTGCTGATGCAGGACTTCACCGGCGTGCCGGCGGTGGTGGACCTTGCGGCCATGCGCGATGCGGCCAAGGCCCTCGGCGCGGACCCGGACAAGGTGAACCCGCTGGTGCCGGTGGACCTTGTCATCGACCACTCGGTGATGGTGGACCATTTTGCGTCCGACAGCGCCTTCGCCAAGAACGTGACGCTGGAATATGACCGCAACGGCGAGCGCTACGCCTTCCTGCGCTGGGGCCAGAAGGCGTTCCGCAACTTCCGCGTCGTGCCGCCGGGCACCGGCATCTGCCACCAGGTGAACCTCGAATATCTCGCCCAGACCGTGTGGGTCGGCGAGGAAGGCGGCGAAAAACTCGCCTATCCGGACACCGTGGTCGGCACCGACAGCCACACCACCATGATCAACGGTCTCGCCGTGCTCGGCTGGGGCGTCGGCGGCATCGAGGCGGAGGCCGCCATGCTCGGCCAGCCCTCGCCCATGCTGATCCCGGAGGTCATCGGCTTCCGGCTGACCGGCGCGCTGCCGGAGGGCTCGACTGCAACCGACCTTGTACTGACGGTCACCCAGATGCTGCGCAAGAAGGGCGTCGTCGGCAAGTTCGTGGAGTTCTACGGGCCGGGCCTCGACAGCATGAGCCTGGAGGACCGCGCCACCATCGCCAACATGGCGCCGGAGTATGGCGCGACCTGCGGCTTCTTCCCGGTTTCTCCCGACACCATCACCTATCTGTCCTCCACGGGCCGCGATTCGGCGCGCGTGGCGCTGGTGGAAGCCTATGCAAAGGCGCAAGGCATGTGGGCGCCGGAGCTGCCGGAAGCTGTGTTCACCGATACGCTGTCGCTGGATCTGGGCGACGTGAAGCCCTCGCTCGCCGGCCCGAAGCGCCCGCAGGACCGGGTGCTGCTGTCGGACGCCGCCGCCGGCTTCAAGGCCGTGATGGAGAAGGACTTCGCCAAGGGCGCCGAGCTCGCCAAGCGCGTCGCGGTCGACGGCGCCAACCATGACATCGGCCATGGCGACGTGGTGATCGCGGCGATCACCTCCTGCACCAACACCTCCAACCCCTCCGTCATGATCGCGGCCGGCCTCGTCGCCCGCAAGGCGCGGGCGAAGGGCCTGACCCCGAAGCCCTGGGTGAAGACCTCGCTGGCGCCGGGCAGCCAGGTGGTGACCGATTATCTTGCAAAATCAGGGCTCGACGCGGATCTCGACGCGCTGGGCTTCAATCTCGTGGGCTATGGCTGCACGACCTGCATCGGCAATTCCGGCCCGCTGCCGGAGCCGATCTCCAAAGCCATCGCGGCGGGCGACATCGTCGCGGCCTCGGTCCTGTCGGGCAACCGCAACTTCGAAGGCCGGGTGAACCCGGACGTGCGGGCGAACTATCTCGCCTCGCCGCCGCTGGTCGTCGCCTATGCTTTGGCGGGCTCGATGTATCTTGATCTCACCACCGAGCCGCTGGGCATGGGGAGCGACGGCCAGCCGGTGTTCCTGAAGGACATCTGGCCGACCAACGCGGAAGTCGCGGCCTTCGTGCGCGAGAACATCACCCCGGCCATGTTCGCCTCGCGCTACGGCGATGTGTTCAAGGGCGATGAGAACTGGCAGGGCATCGCCGTGACCGGCGGCCAGACCTACGGCTGGGACGGGACCTCCACCTATGTGCAGAACCCGCCCTATTTCGCCGGCATGAGCATGACGCCGACGGCGCCGGGCGATGTGCTCCGTGCACGAATTTTGGGCCTGTTCGGCGACTCCATCACCACCGACCACATCTCTCCGGCCGGCTCGATCAAGAAGGCGAGCCCCGCCGGCAAGTACCTGACCGACAACGAAGTCGATGTGCTGGACTTCAACAGCTACGGCGCACGCCGCGGCAACCATGAAGTCATGATGCGCGGCACCTTCGCGAACATCCGTATCAAGAACGCCATGACGCCGGGCATCGAGGGCGGCGTGACGAAGCACTTCCCGTCGGGCGACGTCATGGCGATCTATGATGCGGCCATGCTCTATGCCGAGGCCGGCACGCCGCTGGTGGTGTTCGCCGGCAAGGAATACGGCACCGGCTCGTCGCGCGACTGGGCGGCCAAGGGCACCAACCTTCTGGGCGTTCGCGCGGTGATCGCCGAGAGCTTCGAGCGGATCCACCGGTCCAACCTGGTCGGCATGGGCGTGCTGCCGCTGCAGTTCACCGGCGGGACGACCTGGGCATCGCTCGGCCTGACGGGGGACGAGCAGGTGACGATCTGGGGCGTGGAGGGCGTGCAGCCGCGCCAGGAGATGACCCTCGACATCACCCGCGCCGACGGCTCGAAGCTGGAAGCCAAGGTGATGTGCCGGATCGATACCGCGACCGAGCTGGACTATTTCAGGAACGGCGGCGTGCTGCAGTTCGTGCTGCGGGGGCTCGCCCGCGCGGCGTGAGGTCTTGCTGGAGCGGCGGCGCCCTCGCCGCCGTTCCTCCGATGGTTCTCGTCAGGTTTGCGGCGGCGGGGGCGCCGCCGCTCCGGGTTGCTGTATCAAAACGCCCCGCCGGTTTCCCGGCGGGGCGCTTTTCCTCCCCCGCCTTGCGGGGGAGGTGGCGAACAAAGTGAGCCGGAGGGGGTGTTCTTCCCGAAGGCAGCAACACCCCGGCGCCTTCGCTTACTCGACGATGGACGCCACGACGCCCGCGCCGACGGTCCGGCCGCCTTCGCGGATGGCGAAGCGCAGGCCCTGGCTCATGGCGATCGGGGTGATCAGCTCGACTTCCATCTGGATGTTGTCGCCCGGCATCACCATCTCGACGCCGTCCGGG
>VYKN01000674.1_pt1 | contig 10762 bp, 14 predicted proteins | sample 5114581 | NCBI WGS metagenome assembly VYKN01 (sample SAMN12291810, study PRJNA351875) | freshwater metagenome | isolation source: freshwater lake | place: USA: Michigan, Baker Lake | collected 2011-08-08
CAGAACAGAGTAAATCTGTTAAGGCAGGTGCGAAACCCCGCAAGGGAAAGAAGCAGAAACCTAAATCGTGAGGTTTGGGAATCACCGTCCGTTTACGGCGGTGAGGATGTCAAACTGAAGTAAAGCTAACGATATAATCGGATACAGCCCAAGCTGCATAATTAAGAGCCTGACGAATATCTTCCTCCTCTAACTCTGGATAAGCCTCTAAGACTTCCTGAATAGATAACTGACTAGCCAACAGTTTCAGAACAAATCCTACAGTGATACGCATTCCTCGAATCGTTGGCTGTCCAAGACATATTTGTGGATTAACAGTAATACGGTCTAGCTCTCTCATCACTGTGGGACTCCTGATATAAACCCCTCCCGTATTGTTACATATAGTAATGAATTATGATCGCCTTAACTGTTGTGTTGGCAATGAATTGGCAATTAACCATAATTAATCTAAGGTGCGCTCAATATTGTTAAAATTCTACATACATGACCACTATTGCACGGGTACATCAAGAAAACTCAAAGGTTGTATCCATTGACAGATAAGGGTTTTCGGCTCTTGTAGTAGATATGTATGGGGGAAGTTCAGGTATTTTAGGTGGGAATTGGTTCACCCGGTCGCAAACTAGACCATTTACCGGTTTCCCGTAAAAAGCTGTCACAACCCACCACATCCCACTCCATTTCGATATAATCTTCCTTGGTGCGAATGTTAACGTTAATAGAAGGGTTCTTCGCTTCAAAGTCCGGTGTCTCGGTGAGATGACGTTCCTGATGTTGTGTTTCTACGGCATGATAGGTGAGACAGCGATCAACAAAATAGCAGTTAATACAAATACACATAAGTTTAACTCTATAAGTCTTTTCCGTTAATCTAGCTCAGTCTCTCCCCAAATGGGGCCGGTCAAAATTATATTTTTGTAAACTGCTCTTGTCGATGTCTTGTCAAAAAAACCTAAATAGTTTAGTTAAAGAAGTTTTTGCGATTAATCAGGAAGAATTGCCAGAAAATGCTTATTTAGTCGGTGGTGCTGTGCGAGACGCTTTATTAAACCGTCAGAAAGACTATATTGACCTAGATTTTGTGGTTCCCGAAAAAGCGATCGAAATTGCTCAAACTATTGCCCATCAGTATAAAGCCGGTTTTGTGGTTTTAGATGCCGTTCGTCAAATTGCTCGCGTCGTTTTTCCGCAGGGTACGCTTGATTTCGCACAACAGGAGGGAGAATCTCTAGAAATAGACCTAAAAAGACGGGATTTCACCGTTAATGCTCTCGCTTATAATCTCCAAACCCAAGAAATTTTCGATCCTTTAGGGGGATTAAAAGATTTAGGCTGCCAATCTCTGCGGATGATTTCCCGGGAAAATCTCCAAGATGATCCCCTAAGATTATTAAGGGCCTATCGACAAGCGGCTCAATTAGACTTTGAGATCGAACCCCATACCCGTGTAACTATTCGTTCTCTTGCCCCTTTATTGCGCCTTGTAGCCGCCGAAAGGGTACAATCCGAGCTAAACTACCTTTTGCTCAATTCCCGTGGCAATAAATGGCTAAAAAGTGCCTGGGAAGATGGCTTATTATCTCTCTGGTTGCGTCGGATTACCCCCGCAAAAATGGGACGAGTTATGGGGGTGGAAGCGGCAGCGGGATTTTTAGAATCTTTGTTACCAGAAAAATTTATCTTTTCCCCTTCTCAGTTACAGTTGACAAAATTGGCCCTATTGGTATCGGATATTTTAGCAGAAGCGGAAAAAGAATTAATCAATCTCAAGTATTCCCGTGGGGAAATTCGCACGGTAATCACGGTAATTAAGTCTTTACCCCCCCTCAAGGAGGCAGATAATTTAAGTCTGCGGGAACAGTATTTTATTTATCTAAATACGGGAAAAGTATTTCCTGTCTTTGCTCTTTTTGCTTTATCGATGGGGATTAACAAAAATATCGTCGCTTCTCTGTTTACTTCCTATCTCGATCCCCATAATATTATCGCCCATCCCCGACCTTTATTAAGGGGCGATGATTTAATTAACCATTTACACCTGAAACCTAGTCCGATTATCGGTAAGTTATTAACCGAGGTACAAATTGCCCAAATTGAAGGCAAAGTTACAGTTTTTCAGGAGGCGATCGATTTTGCTAAAAAGTTATTATAGGGTTTGCTGAAAAAATCTAAAAACCTTGTTGGGTAAGACTTTTAGACTTTTTGTCAATCAAAAAGTACCAGGCATGGGAGTGATCAGGGGGAAAATTGAGGTACTTTTTCCGGCTCTGTTCCCTATTGATACCCGTCGCTGGGAACTAATTTTTCGATCGAATTTTAAACAAAAACACGATGCTGGAGGGAAGGCATTTGTCGTCGCACTTGTTGCAGACGTTGGGGATTAATTTCGGCAATTGCCACTCCCGCTTCTTCCCCCGCATCGGCTAAAACCACACCCCAAGGATCGATAATCATAGCGTGACCGTGGGTGTAACGGCGCTCGTAATTATTGCCCGTTTGAGCGGGGGCTATTATATAACAAGTATTCTCGATCGCTCGCGCTTGTAACAAAACTTTCCAATGATCTTTCCCTGTAAAAGCTGTAAACGCCGCGGGTACAAATAAAACATCGGCTCCTTGCTGCGATAAATAGCGATAGAGTTCGGGAAAACGCACATCATAGCAAATCGAGAGGCCAATTTTTCCCAAGCTATCGGAGCCATAAATTGGCGGTAAATCGATCCCTGCCATGACTGTACTCGATTCCTGATAGGTGTTACCATCCGGGACATTGACATCAAAGAGATGGACTTTTTGATAACGGGCTAATTCCGCACCGTTGCCATCGACTAAAATAGCCGTATTATAAGCCTTATCGGGAATACCCGTCACCGGCACGGGAAAACCACCCCCTAAAATGGTCACTTGAAACCGTTGGGCCATCCTGCGGAGGAATTTATCGGCTTTGAGAGCAATAGTCTCGGACTGGGCGATTTTATCGGTTTCTGCCCCCATAAAGGCGAAATTTTCCGGTAAACCGATTAATTCCGCCCCTTTACCTACGGCAAGTTCGATCAATTCTTCAGCGGCAGCGAGATTTTTCTCTAAATCCGGCTGACTGGTCATTTGAATGGCGGCGGCGAGATAGGATTTCATGGGGGTTGAAGCTCTAGAGTCAGATAATCTCTGTAAAATTAATCATAACCTTCGATTATATCCAATTTCAGATATTTTGTCACCCCATGAGTAAAATTGTTTTCTGTGACTTTGATGGCACTATCACCGCCGTGGAAACTTTTGCGGGTATGCTCAAAGAATTCGCCCCCGATTTATCGGCTCAGATTATGCCCCAAATGTACGCCCGTACTCTCAGTCTGCGCCGGGGTGTTCGTCAACTGTTAGAGTCGATACCGAGCCAAAAATACGCCGATATTCTCGCCTATGCCGAAAGCAAGCCAATTCGCCCCGGATTAGCCGAATTCCTCGCTTTTTTACAGGAGCGAGCCATCCCTTTTATTATTATCTCCGGTGGTATCCAAGGCATGATTGAAACGGTCTTAAAACGGGAGGGACTATTAGATAAGGTAACGGCAATTTATGGGGTAAATCTTCATACTCAAGGGGAATATCTGCAAGTTCACTCCGATTGGGAAAATGAGACAGAATTAGTGGCTAAAGCCTTGATTATGGCCAAATATTCAGGAGTAGAAACTATTGCGATCGGTGATTCCGTTACCGATATTACCATGGCTAGAAGGGCCGATCTAGTTTTTGCTAGGGATCGTTTAATCGATTATCTGCAAGCGGAAAATCAACCCTATATTCCTTGGGATAACTTTTTTGAGATTCGTGAATATCTGTTATTGAGAGATTAGACAAAATCGGCTCTTCAATTTAATTATAACCACTTACTTATAAGGCTTGCCAGGTCTTGGGATCAATGAGTTGGTGAATGCGATCTTCGCTATTGACCCGTAGTGGCCACAGTCTCCACAGACCAGAAGTTGGCAAACTAATCAAAGAGAGAGGACATAGCGGGCTGGCAATTTCTTAAACGGTTCTTAAAGGCGCACCGTTATCATCAGATCAGTAGTTATTTCTTAGGTCTGATTATGTCTTGGATACTTTCGGCGATCGCCGCTCTGGTCAGTTGGAGCCTGTTTTTTACTGTTAAGTTCAAGGAAAACGCCAATCCCCTCATTCGGCCCTTGAGTCTGCTGATTGGACTGTTAAGTAGTGCTGTCTTTTTATTTCAGATAATAGGCCGTTTTGCGGTGGTCATTCCGGCAGGGGAAGTGGGTGTGATGGAAAGCCTGGGTCAAGTGGGTCAAAAAACCCTATCCCCTGGCATTTATTTTATCAATCCCTTTACCGATATCATTACCTATTCCACCCGTTTACAGGACATCAAAGAAACCGTTGATACCACCTCTAAGGAAGGGCTAGGTTTTAAAATAGACGTGAGTTTACAATACCGTCTTGATCCCACTAAAGCAGGAGAGGTTTTCCAAAAAATTGGCAGTCCTGAGCAACAAAAAGAAATTATTACTTCCCGTTTTCGCTCGTTGATTCGTCAGATTACAGCGAATTATCCCCTAACCGATATTTATGGAGAAAAAAGGGCTATTATTGCCCAAAACCTTGATCAAAGTATGGTCACTCAACTCCAGCCCCTCGGTTTTATTGTCGAAGAAGCTTTACTCCGCAATATTATTTTGCCCGATAATATTCAAGCCGCTATTCAAGCGAAAGTAGCCACGGAACAGGAAAGCCAAAAAATTGATTTAGAAATCCAAAAAGCCAAAAAAGAAGCGGAACGGAAAATAATTGAAGCGAGGGGAACCGCCAATGCTCAGAAGATTTTATCGGAAGGTTTAACGGATAAAATCATTCAACTGAAAACCATTGAAGCAACGGAAAAGTTAGGGCAATCTCCCAATAGTAAGATCATTATCCTTGGTGGCGGGCAAAAAACTTTACCGTTAATGCTGACCGACGATAAGTAGCCATGCGCGACTCACAAGAGCTTTGGTATTATTGTACAAGAACGATTTAACTGCATCATACCATTTTTTTTATTCGCGTCCCTCACTCCCCTCCCCTCTTCCCACTTCCCACTCTCCTATACCTTTTAAACAGGATTTGGTATCAAGCCCATGGCACTAACTCTTAATTTAACATCAGAAATCGAACAATATCTCAGCCAAAAAGCGACGGAGAAAGGTCTTTCTCTAGAAGCTTACGTCCTCAAGCTACTTAAAGATACTATTTTAGAACAAGAAAAACAGACTAAACTGGTTAATTTACTTCAGTCTTGGATTGATGAAGAAGATGAACAAGAACAACAAGAAACAGGTGAATATTTAATCGAAGCACTTGACCAAGATCGCTTATCTGAGCGTCCTTTATTTCCGGCTGAATTAAAGGGAGTAACTTGGTGAATAGAGTAGTTTTATTAGATACGGGAATTATCGGTTTAATTACTAATCCTAAGCGAGCGCCTGAAAGTCTAGCTTGTAATTGTTGGCTACAAACGCTAATTAAAGCAGGTATTAGGGTTATTCTTCCAGAAATTGCTGATTATGAGGTGCGTCGAGAGTTGTTACGCGCTAACAAGATTAGTAGTTAGATTGTGTAATTAATCGTGTATAGCTACATACTAAATTTCTCAATTCCCGACAGACATAGAGATTCTAAAATCCAAGACCAACCCGTTAAAAGATTTTTTTACTACCCTACTCTCAAGGGTAACAATAATTGTCAATTATTGTAAATTATTGTTGGTTTAGGCTTGACAAAATCGGGGGGGGGGGTAGAATCCAGTTATGGGTCTGTCTTGTCATTGAGGAACTAGCTTAAAATTTAGTGATTGGCAATTTTGAAAAAACCCATCTTTCTCCCTTGCCAATGTCGCTTAATTCGAGATTTTCTCCTTTAAAGGGCAGTGAGAACATTTGTTTATTTATTTGTTTTGAGGAAACTTTCTGAACATGAAAACTTCGATTGCGATCAAACAAAGCTCATTATCAATATCAATCAAGGCTAGTATCGCCGCTGCTGCTCTATGGGCAGTCAGCAGTCCTGCCCATGCTTACAGCACCTATTTTGGCCAAGCCATAAACACTCTAGGTGGCTCCACTCGCATACCAGCCTATCCTAATGCCCAAGCGGCTGAGAATAGCTTCCGCTCTGATTTAACGGGTGTGGGTACAGAAACGTTTGAATCTTTTCCGAATGGAACCACTGCTCCCCTAAATTTAACTTTCCCAGGTTCTACCGGAAATATCACTGCCACTCTAAGCGGAGGAAATGGAAGAATAGTTTCAGTTCCCACTGGGACTAACGGATTCGGACGCTATCCTATTTCCGGGGATAAGTTCTGGGAAGTAGCAGCCGGTGGTGGTGGCAACTTTGAGGTGAATTTCAGTCGAGAGGTAGCTGCTTTTGGCTTCTACGGCGTGGACATCGGCGATTTTGGGGGTCAGATCCAGTTACAGCTAACGAATGGAGCCACAACAACAGTGACTGTTCCTAACACCATCGGCAGTAGTGGCAGTACGGATGGCTCGGTGCTTTTCTATGGTCTGATGGCTAGTAATGCCGCTGAAACGTTCACAAAAGTGAGTTTTCTCACAACCACTGGTCAAGGTGATGTCTTTGCTTTCGACAACCTGATAGTTGGCGATTTTCAACAAATAACACAAACTCCCGAACCTGTGTCACTCTTAGGTTTACTAACCATTGGTGTTCTTGGTGCGGGTTCAGTCTTGAAGCGCAAATTAAAATAAAAAACTGGCAGATCTAGCCTTAAATTAGCAGCGATTGCGATATATTTATAGAGTGCGATCGCTTTTTGTGTCAAAATGATAGGAGTGTGGATGAATGAAGCAAAATTGGTTCTCCCGTACTTGTGATGATAACAAAAAATTGCTGATACAGTATTTTCGTGCAGTTTGAGTGGAATAAAAACAAGGCAGTAAAGAATTTATCCAAGCACGGAGTTTCCTTTGAGGAAGCAAAAACTGTTTTCGATGATCCTCTCTATGTTGACTTCTATGATCCAGAGCATTCTGAGAGCGAGGAACGATATCTGATTGTTGGCGAGTCAGATCGAGGGCGATTGTTAATTGTATCCTATACTGAAAGAGGAGATGTAATTCGACTCATCAGTGCAAGGGAAGTGACGCAAACCGAACGAGAAGCTTATGAAGAGGGATGAGCCAGAAATGGAAGATGATTTACGGACAGAGTATGACTTGAAGCACCTCCGAGTTAGAAAGTTAGGCTCTGGAAGAAAAAGCTTTGGTGGAGTCACTGTGCGCTTGGAGCCTGATGTCGCAGAAATGTTTCCCACTGCTGATGCAGTTAACGAAGCATTAAGATTGTTGATCAGAGTAATGCGAGATAACAAAACTCTTGCTTCTACAGTACAGGCTAACATGAATACTGAGTCCTGACAAAATGCAGGGCGGGATTGAGTATTTATAAGAAAGCGAAGCGAATGGCGAATAAAGCTATAGTCTCGAATTAGATGCGATCACGCTATATTTGTAGAGGGCGATCGCTTTTTTGTTATGATGGTAGGAGTGTGGATGAATGAAGCAAAATTGAAAATCTATTTCGACGCTTGAATTGAGGAAAATTACTATGAAAGTTAAAACAGATTTGACGATTCCTGAGATTGATGAAATTAGAAAAGAGGGAGTTAAAGCTCTCGTAGAGAGATTGGGAATTGCTAAAGCGGCTTTCTTTCTAAGAGAAACAGCATCCCAACCTCTAAATTATTTAGAAATTAAAGATCAGTTGTTTTGCGAAATGAAAGCAACGGATATTTAGGGTCTGCTGAAAAAGTTTTTCGGTGGGGGTAGGAGTCAGGAGTCAGGAGTCAGTAGCCGGTCGTTTCAGGCTTTGTTGCCCTTTTTTTGTACCAAGCGATGTACTACAAGAAGGATAATGCAAGGTTTTTGAAAGTCCCAATCCTATTTTCGCAGCATGAACATCGGACTTTAACAGGTCAAAAGCTTTATTTTACGGCTATCCCTGAAAAGATTGAGAAAATTCGTCAACAAATTGGACAAAATTAATGGGAATTTTCTCCAGAGGCGGTTAATCAAAGTATCCCGCGTCTAAGATAAGATTGAGAAGATAAGCGCCAGAGTTCCTAGGCTTTTCATCGGTCTAGATTGTATCAGAATTATCAGAAATGACTATATTTACAAGCGTTGTCGTAACTGATGGCTTTTCAATATGGAGAACATTTTATTCAAAATAATGCACCAACTAATAAATTAACCTGAGTTCGGGTTAAGCAGATTAGAAATATCCATAATATAATCAACTTGCTTGAGTTGTGATAAAATATTGAGCGGGAGAAACTTTAACCCTTTTTTTGACTATCTCTGGTAATTAAATAATCATTGTCATCTCCCATTAACCTGAATAGCAATTATCTAAAATCCTTATTCATCCCCTAAATAAGCTTCAATCACCGCAGGATTGCTCCTAACTGTGGCTGGATATCCCAAAGCGATTAACTTACCGAAATCTAACACGGCCATGCGATCACATAATCCCATCACTAAAGGCACATGATGTTCGATTAACAGGACAGTTAAAGCTAAATTATCACGAATTTGTCGAATTAGCTGACTTAATGACCCCTTTTCGCTGGGATTCATCCCGGCTGCCGGTTCATCGAGGAGTAATAACTGGGGTTGCAAAGCTAAAGCGCGGGCAATTTCCAAGCGTCTTTGATCACCATAGGCTAAATTACAGGCTTTCCGATTGCTTTGGTCGGTTAATCCGACTAAATCTAATAATTCCTCTGCTCTTTTATAGGTTTTTTCCTCCTCCCTTCTCGAAACTGGTAAACCCAAAATTCCCGTCCAGAGATTGGAGGTATTGTGAATGTTACCAGCGATCGCCACATTTTCTAAAGCCGATAATTCACCAAATAAGCGCAAATTCTGGAAAGTACGGGCAATTCCTGCCTGAGCGATCTGGTGAGGACGATAATTCGCCAGACTGTACCCTTGATAAATTAAATCACCACTCGATAGGGGAATTAAACCGGTGATCAGATTAAATAAAGTCGTTTTTCCCGCCCCATTGGGTCCAATTAAGCCAAAAATCTCGTTTTTTTGTACCTGAAAGGAAACTCCATCGACAGCGACTAATCCCCCAAATCGACGGGTTGCCCCCCGCACTTCTAATAAATTTGCCGGCATCCTTGTTAACAGATTAAATTAGTCGATTTTACTCCCTCAAGACTATTTAAAACAAGCATTGCACCGACCCAAAAAATATTTGTCAGGAGATTTACCCTGAAAGAATCAGTTTTAAAGATTTATTGGGCAATTATTTTGATCAGGAAACATTCTACACAATCCCCACCAGATCAGCAAGACGGCTCACCACTACCAGCGAATCACTACCGATAACGAAAAACTGCCATAATTGCAGAAATGTCCTCATCTAGCCAAAAGGCGATCGCTATTGATGAAAAATGACGCTAAAATTATCGATCTCGTCATCCGGCTGTTTTTTCTCGGCCTGTTGTTATTTGCCGGTTTTACCCTACTGCGTCCCTTCCTAACCATGATCCTCTGGGGAGCAATTCTAGCGATCGCTTGGTATCCGCTCTTTCTCTGGTTAAAAAAGTTACTCGCTGGCCGGGCGAAACTGGCCACAGTTCTGCTCACCCTACTTTCTCTAGGGATTATTATCGGTCCGGTGAGTGGCATTGCAGCGGTTCTGGCGGGTAATCTGCGAACGCTCGCCGAATATATCGATACTGGTGCGGCGCTGATTCCCCCTCCCCCCACCGATGTGGCCACCTGGCCGCTGATCGGCGAAAGGATTGCCAGTCTCTGGCAGCAGGCATCAGATAACACGGGTCAATTTCTTCAACGCTTCGAGCCACAATTAAAAGAACTGGGGAAAATCTCCCTTTCTCTGGCCACCAGTACTGGTCTGACGGTGCTGAAATTTATCGTCTCGATTCTGATTGCGGCGGCACTGACCCTCTCGGCTAAAAATCTGACTCACCTGATGAACCGGTTAGCGGAAAAGATCGCCCCAGGTCGAGGAATCGCGCTGGCCAGTCTTACCGCCTCCACCGTCCGCAATGTTAGCCGCGGTATTATTGGCGTTGCCATTATCCAGAGTCTTTTGATCGGCATCGGTTTAGTAGCGGTGGGAACGCCTGCGGCCGGTTTATTAACTCTCCTCACCCTAATTTTGGGCATTCTCCAAATTGGCCCCAGTTTGATTGTCTTGGGGGCGCTCATTCACGCTTGGGTAACACTACCCAATTCCATCGCCCTATTATTTACCCTCTGGATGATTCCCGCCACCTTGATCGATAATTTCCTCAAGCCGATCTTAATGGGGCGCGGCCTGCCCATTCCCATGGTGGTGATTCTGCTAGGGGTGTTCGGGGGAGTGATCGCCTACGGGATTATCGGTTTGTTCGTCGGGCCGGTTCTGCTCGGTCTCTGCTACGAGTTAGTTAGGGCTTGGATTGGCGAGGATAGCCCCGAACCAGTGGTAAATAGCCATGATCAGCCAATCTAAGGGCCGATAGATCTAAATTTTTACCTTAATCTTTCCAGGGAACCTGGTAAAAAAAGATTAATTTAGCCACGGTTCGGGTTAATTAGATTGAGTTGACACTCCCCGCTCTAAAGAGACGGGGATTCTTGGTTCACAGAGATTACTTGCTTAGACAGAATTGCTTCTGAAAAAGTAGAGGTATTCTCTCCCCAAGCGTTTATTGGGT
>VYKN01000358.1_pt1 | contig 10758 bp, 13 predicted proteins | sample 5114581 | NCBI WGS metagenome assembly VYKN01 (sample SAMN12291810, study PRJNA351875) | freshwater metagenome | isolation source: freshwater lake | place: USA: Michigan, Baker Lake | collected 2011-08-08
TTCTGTATCTATCTTTCAGTTCCTCTGAACTTAGATGTTCGGCTAAGTAAGCTTTCTTGGGCATTTTATCTCCTCGTCTTTACTTGTTTTATTATAACAGGATTTAGTATTAATTGTACCATCATAATTAAAAGCAAAGTGAGACTCACAATCGGGATTAAGTGGAGAGATTAAGAGATTTTCATCAAACCAGCTATTTTTTAGATTACCACAGTGCCGAGGTTCACCAGTCCTAAGATTTGCCTGACAGGAACATAGCAAATTGGCATAATCTAAGGGATCAACAGTGGGATCACTTTGAGGTTTAAAATGTTCTATATGGCATTCACCATCAACCAATCGACTTTCACAATAACAACATATTTCCCCCTGTTCTGTCATCAAAGCTTTAATTAGTATTTCTTTTGGTTTTCCCGCTAAACTTTTAAAGTCGGGCTGCCAATCTGAGTTAGCTTGCTCTTTCCAATTCTTAAACTCCGGTGGTTCTTGTCTTTTCCTAATATACTTCATTTTCCGATAATTTCCTTGCGTCGAATGATAACTTCAGCTTTAATTAATTCTGGATCATCTTGAATTTTAGCTCTGAGATCATTGATTTTATTTTTAGCTGCCTCTAATTGATTGTGAGAGATTTGTTCATAGATATCTTTCAAAGCTTCAGCGATTTCCTTGGGACGAGTTGTCTCTAATCCCATCAAATCTTCCAAAATTCGATCAACATTTTTGCCGTAGGACTCTTGCACGGGATGAAATTTTATTCCCATTTCTGTTTGTTCCATGAAGTGTAAACTTTCTGGTTGAACATGAGTGATAATATTAGGAGAATGGGTGGAAATAAAAAATTGACAGTTAGGAAAAACTTCTAGTAATTTAGGTACTACAAATCTTTGCCATTGAGGATGTAAATGTAAATCAATTTCGTCAATGATAATAACGCCATTACCCGTTAAAGGATCAGGATTTTGAGGATTAGCAATCGCCATTCTTAGAGCTAAATCTCCCAGCATAGCAATCAGACATTTTTCTCCATCAGAAAGTTGATTAACAGTAACTATTTTATCCTTTTTTGTTACTTCCATTCTCAAGGGATTACGACGGACAATAAGATTAGTAAAATCTGGTAGAAAACGTTTGATCGTTTCCCGAACTGCTTCCAATTGGGGATCGGGAAAACAAAAACCTTCTGGTTTAATTAGATCATACTGATATCTTCTATTTTCATTTTCTAAATCTTCGCGCTCGCGAAACCATTCAAAAAAAGTGCGAAAGTCCGCTCCACTGGTTAAAGCATTTTCGTAGGCACTTAGAGAATCATCAAATTGATGTTTTGTTTTAATTTTTAAAGGTGTATCTAGCACTGCTCGATTAACAGAATAATAAACAAATAAAGGTAGGTTAATTTGTCCTTGATGTTCAGTAATTTGTCGTTGTATTTGTTGAGTGTATTCATTTAATTGGCTAAAATTACTCCGTTCCCCAGCGTGGATATATCCAGTCCTAGTTTTTACTATTTTCCAAGTAATCTCTTGACTATCTTCCGTCACCGCCGTGATTTCAATTATAGCCGTCCCCTGACCATTATTAATCTCGGTTTTGCTAATCTGTCGTCCACTGGCATTAGTATTTTTTAGGCGATTAACTAACCATGAAAGCATAATCGCCAAACTATCTAAAATGGTGGATTTTCCAGCACCATTAACTCCTATAAATACGTTTAATTGCCGATGAAAGTCGATGTTTAAACTGACTGCACCTTAGATAGGCTTAAGAGACAGTAGGACAAGGAATAGAAAAAAATATCGACCAAAGAAATAATATCTAATTTTGGCACAGAACCGGATATTCATAATGATTATTTATCATTTACCCTCGACCAACTCAAAAAAACCCCGACTGACTTTCCCGATCGCTGCCCTCTGTGAGACAATCGATCGAGTGTTATCCTAAACTCCGCCAATTTTCATGTCCGACGACGCTACTATTCGCACTGCTGTACAACGTCTCTACAATACCTATCCTTTCCCCCCCGAACCGCTCCTAGACGAACCTCCTCCGGGTTACAATTGGCGCTGGAATTGGATTGCTGCCTATAACTTTTGTTGTCATCATAAACCCGAACGAGAGGATATCCGGATTCTCGATGCGGGTTGTGGTACTGGTGCAGGAACCGAATATCTGCTCGCGCTCAACCCCTTTGCTAATATAGTCGCTATAGATATCAGTGAAAAAGCCCTAGAAATTGCCAAAGAACGCTGTAATCGTTCGGGAGTCGCCGCAAAACACCGAGGTTCTCTGGCTTTTCACCATTTACCTCTAGAATCTGCCACTAATCTCCCCGGAGAATTTGATTTAATTAACTGCGTCGGGGTGCTGCACCATCTCCCAGACCCGATTAAAGGTATTCAATCGCTCGCGCAAAAACTGGCCCCCGGGGGTCTGCTGCACATTTTCGTCTATGCACAATTGGGACGCTGGGAAATCCAGTTAATGCAATCTGCGATCGCACTTTTGCAGGGAGACCGACGCGGGGATTATAAAGATGGGGTCGCTGTCGGCCGAGAGATTTTTGCCTCTCTACCGGAAAATAATCGCATTTTGAAACGGGAAAAAGAGCGTTGGTCAATGGAAAATCATCGCGATGAATCCTTCGCTGATATGTACGTTCACCCCCGGGAAGTGGACTACAATATCGATACCCTCTTTCAACTGATTGATGCGTCAGGATTAGCCTTTATTGGCTTTTCTAACCCTTCCTACTGGCAATTAGACCGTTTATTGGGTAAATCCCCCGAATTGATGGCTAGGACGCAAAATTTAGGGGAAAGGGAACGTTATCGCTTGACGGAATTATTAGACCCGGAAATCACCCACTATGAATTTTTCCTCGCTAAACCACCGATTTTGACTGCCGATTGGTCCGGGGATCAAGTCCTAGAGAATGCAGTGGCCGAAGTTCATCCCTGTCTTTACGGTTGGCCTAGTGCAAGTGTTCTAGATTACGATTATCGGCCGGTTAATCTCTCGGAGAGAGAATTTGCTTTTCTACAAGCTTGTGATGGTCGTTTAACTGTGGCAGAAATCGACGCTCAAGTTGCCTTAGGATTAACTGGTGTGCGTTCTTTACAACAGCGCCAACTACTGATTTTAACTTAGAGAAAATTTGGGGATGTTAGAGATAGCGTCCCTTGGCAATGGGTAACTTGTGAACTAACTTTGCTAAATCTTGCCAAAACTTTTTTTTCTTAACAATTATCACCCCCCTGTCCCCATAGTTTCAGCCCCAGAATTAACCGGGGCTGAATTATAATAGTTAAAAAAGTGGACAAGGCTGCTAAATTTCTGATCAGTCCAATTTTTGCCCATCGGCAAATGGGAGAATTTAATCATTATCCCAAGATTCCGAGGCGATTAAGTCACCAATTTGATCTCTGAGAAGGTAGTCACATCGTTCTAGTTCACATTCAACACAAACCCACTCCCGGGGGGGAATGAACTGACAGAGAGTGTAGATCGGTTGGTGTCTGCTCACTACCCCCTGTTCTACCATCTGACGGACTTCGTCCTTGATCATCCTGATAGAGTAAGCGGTGGGAGCGGTGGAGAAAGTTATGGCACTCATGGGAGATTTCCTGCAAGATCTACAAAAGAAGTCTTATCACTAACTATAGTCTAACCTATGGAGGGACAAAAGAGATTTTTTGCTGTATCGACGATTACAATTTTTTATATATAGCGAAACCCTCTCCCCTCGCCAGTTTAGGCTTAGGTTAAGAAAAGTTAAATTTATCGGCTAAAAGTTGTCGAGTCCTCTTATGCCAAATCAGTGATCAGTTATCAGTGATCAGTTATCAGTGATTAGTGATCAGTTAAGCTGTTGACTATCTAATATTACTGGTTAAGACTGCACCGCAGTGCCGGAGTTGGCAGCAGGGAGAGGAAGTTCGAGCATTTGTACTGAAGTTTCCCCTACGCATTTTAAAATCAGCACAGCTTATCAGTGATCAGATTTGAGTTTTCAGTTCACTGATCACTGTTTACTGATCACTGAAAAAAGCTTCCCGCTTACCCTAATAAATGGGGAATAAAAATAAAAGCCGCTACGAGTAAAGCGGCGATCGAGGCGATTAAAACGGCACCAGCGGCACAATCTTTCGCTATTTTGGCTAAATCATGGTAGGATTGCCCCACCGTCAGATCTACCACTGATTCTAGGGCAGTGTTAATTAATTCTAAGACCATCACCAGAGCGCAGGTAAGGGAGACAATCGCCATTTCTAGGGCATTAACCCGCAAAAATAAGCCCCAACTAATCGCTACTAGGGTAATCAGGGTGTGAATGCGAAAATTTCTCTGACTGACAAAAGCATAACAGACTCCCGCCCAAGCGTAGCGAACACTGACTAATAGATTCGAGGCGACTTGCCAAGCGTATTCTCTTTGACTGGGATTGTTGCCCTCACTCACCTGTCCCGATCGAGGGATAAAATTATTGTTGAGATAGGGATTAGGTATGCTGGCAGATTGGTTGGCTTGATGATAATTTGTCTTCATATTCCTCAATAATGCTTGACAAAAACAACTAACTATGTATCGGCAATTTTGACGGTTGTTAACAAAGTTTCCTGTAAAGATAGCATTTCCAAGAGACTTGTTTCATCGGGATGGTCCCAACCCAAAAGATGTAAACAAGCGTGGGCAGTTAACCAGGCCAATTCTCGTGCCAAAGAATGATTTTGTGTTAAAGCCTGTTGTTGTGCTGTCTCCACAGAGATGATAATATCCCCCAAATATAAAGGTTCTGTCTCTAAAATGCCCTCATCGACTGGGAAATCCACTTCGAGAGCGGCAAAAGCGAGAACATCCGTCGGTTGATCTTTGTGGCGATACTGGGAATTATAGGTCCGAATTTCTCGATCGTCTGTTAAGCGCAAACTTAGTTCATAACCGGCGGCAACGGGGAGATAATCCGATAGATAACTTAACCATGTCTCCAACCAATAGTGGCAAGTTTCCCCATCCACAGGACTATTTCCGGGATCAAAATAATTATCCTGTAGGCATAAATCCACCACTAGGGGCAAAGTCTCACTCACCAGATTTCACCCTAGGGACGCGTCAGATAGGAAATACCGACAAAAAAGGCTAATAGGGCCGCCGTAGTCAAAAAAAAGTGTTTTAAAGAGATGCCTTTTTTCTTGACCATATTCCGCATCGCCAGCTTGACGTAACTGGGTTGCGCTTCGGTGGCGGTTTCTACTGCGGGGTCGGTGGCACTAACAGGTTCAGTCATCAGTAATTCCCCAGACAAAGATTGATCGCTATAAGTGTAACAGATTATTACAGAAGCGCAAAAAAAATTCCAGTCAGTGGAAAAATTGTTCCCCGTCCGGGATAGTCAAAACCGATCAAACTGTTTAAACCAGAGGTTTCTAACCAGTTGCGCCTTTAAACCAGCCCCTGAATTTTAATACAAATGCTCTCCCCTTCTCCCCACTTCCCCACACCCCACTTCCCCACTTCCCCACTTCCCCACTTCCCCACTTCCCCAATTCCCCAATTCCCCAATTCCCCACTTCCCCAATTCCCCACTTCCCCAGCAGTCTAACCATGTCTTCCCACGATTCCGAAAGCATCCAGACTATTTTTCAAAAAATTTGGGGCTATGATAGCTTTCGCTTTCCCCAACAGGAGATTATCGAGACAATTCTAGCGGCAAAAGATGCTCTGATTGTCATGCCCACGGGATTCGGTAAATCTATCTGTTTTCAATTGCCCGCTTTATTAAAAACCGGCTTAACCCTAGTGATTTCTCCCCTAGTTGCCCTAATGGAAAATCAGGTGGAGGAATTATTAGCCAAAAAATTACCCGTTGCCCTGATTCATCACGAAATCCCCCGACAACAGAGAAAGAAAACTTTAGATGCGATCGCAAGTCAAACCCTGCGACTTCTCTATCTTTCGCCGGAAACGCTCTTAAGTCCGCCCCTCTGGTCAAAATTAACCCTTCCCCACGTTAAAATTAACGCTCTCATCCTCGACGAGGCCCATTGTTTAACCCAGTGGGGCGATAATTTTCGTCCTGCTTACCGTCGTCTCGGTGCTGTCCGTCCCGCTCTTCTGCAATCAAAACCGGCCGGCAGCCAAATAGCGATCGCTGCTTTTACCGCCACCGCTAACCCAGCCACCCGTGAGACTCTCACCCGCGTCTTACAACTAGAAAAACCACAGCTTTTCTTAATAAATGCTTACCGTCAAAACCTTGACTTAAGCACCAAAATATGTATTAGCCCCGGTTGTCGTCGTCATCAACTATTAAACTTCCTCACCAGTCAACCTCGACAATCCGGCCTGATCTATACTCGTTCCCGTCGCCATAGTGAAAATTTAGCGACATGGTTGCAATCTCTCCATTATCGCACCAGTGCCTACCATGCGGGTTTATCGCCCTTTCAGCGTCGGGAAATAGAACAAAATTGGCTGCGGGGGGATTTAACTTTTGTTGTCTGTACCTCAGCTTTTGGCATGGGTATCAATAAACCCGATGTGCGTTGGGTTGTCCACTACCAACCCCCAGCTTTACTATCGGAATACCTACAGGAAATCGGCCGCGGTGGTCGCGATGGCGGCAAAATGCAGGCTCTCACCTTAATTAGTGAACCGACGGGATGGTTAGATAATAGCGATAAAAACCAGCAAAAATTCTTTAACTACCAACAGGAGCGTCAATACCGACAAGCTTGGCAAATTTTAGCCCAAATTCCCCTAGAGGGCAAAGTAGAGGCTATTAGTGCCGAATTTCCCGATGGTGCGCTTATTCTCTCCCTTTTACACAGTCTCGATCGCCTAGAATGGCTCGATCCTTTTCATTATCGGCTTATTTATCGCCATAATTCCGCCAAGATGACTTTTAAACCCAAAAATGAGATATTTCCCTATCTCTATACCCGTCGCTGTCGTTGGCACTTTCTCTTAAATGCCTTTGGTTTTCAGGAAAATGCCGATAATTTTCGCTGTGGTCATTGCGATAATTGTCGTCGCAATCGACCTCTGACAAGCTAGGGAGCGCCAGAGCAGGGAGAGCAGAGCTTTTGTACTAAATTCTCCTATCTTTTTTCTCCTCCTGTCTCGGATTCTCCTCACCTAACGGAAGATTTTTGATTTTTGCAGGAGATCTATAGCGGTTTTCACAGAAGTTAGTCCCCATTGAATCTATCAAGGGATTTACCATACCTTACCCGAAATAATAGTGAAATTTTGTGACAAAGTGCAGCCAGATACAAGAATCTTTGCTAGATTCCTAGAAAGCTTCTATGATAAGTCTCCTTAAAGGAGATTGTTTGCAGTAAGCTAATCTGGCTAACAAGCTTGTGGGCGTGATATAGGGAAAAGTTCTGGTGATTGCGCCTAAATAGAATGCCGAAAGTTGACCCATATTGTTACTCTGGAGAGTGTTATACAGAAAGTTGACCTATAATATGTAGTTAGGTAGCTTAGGTTATTTGTGGGGACGGTACTTCAGGGTTATCTGTCGGTATTCACGGTTGAGCCACTGCAAAGTTATATGATAGGATAGTGCTTTGAAGTATCGGTGAAGCAAGGTATTGGAAAAACAACCTCCCTAGTCTCTAGTAGCTAAACGAGAAGGAGTCAGATCGTGAGCAATAATAAAGTTGATCGATTGGCAAATAACATACAAATTATGTTGAAATCCAAGACTTCAAGGTCACTTTGTATCAATCGAAAAAATGAAAAAGCATTCCAATTAGCTGTTAAGCAATTGGGCATGAAGCTAGATGAATTCGATATTGAAGATGATTGTTTTTATCTAGAAATACGGTTGAAACGGCACATTCTTAAACGTCCTGAATTGCCCAAAAACTCTACAACGCACCCTTCATTAAAAAAGCCGTGATTCAGGGGAGGGGAGGTGTGACGAGGTGCTTTGATTAGTGCGTAGATCAGCCCCCTAACACGGCAATGGAGCGGACACTTGAAAATCTTAGTGGTGTTCCAGAAGATATCTGCTGCCGCTCATCTTGGCCGTTAGACCGAATTATATCCAAGTGCGATCGCCGATCTTGTAGGTTGGGTTGACGAAAAGAAATCCAACACCTTCGGAACTAAACTGCCAACGCTAATCTTGTATTGTTCTTAACCTTAAATAGCCTTTGGCCTACATGAGCATATTCACAGATTGACAGTCAGCGAGGCATTCAGCTATGTTTGAGATATTTAGAGCAAAACTTTTGAATGCCCACGCTGTTGACCGTTGGCCCATATCGATTCTTTTGCTACGCAGGCGATCGCCATGAGCCACCTCACATCCATGTTGAACGAGATCGAGAGATCGCTAAATTCTGGCTTCAGCTGGTTCGTCTTCAGAGTAACCAAGGATTTAACCGCACCGAAATTAACCGCATTCAAAAACTTGTTCAAGAAAACCAAGAACAATTACTAGCAGGCTGGAATGACTTTTTTAACGAATGAAGTATTTGAAACATTGGCAATTCAGCAATTGGCCATCACAGATGACACACTCAGTGTAGATTTGTCTGATGGGCGCACTATATCTGTTCCCCTGGCATGGTATCCTCGGCTCCTGCATGGCTCAATTGAGGAGCGCAATGATTATCGCTTGATCGCTGATGGCAGTGGAATCCATTGGAATCAACTAGATGAAGACATTAGCACTAAAAACTTGATTCTTGGCCAACCATCAGGGGAAAGTCAAAAATCATTGAAGCGTTGGTTAAATAATCGAGTGCGATCACCGATCTTGTAGGGTGCGTTCCCTAATGTGGCTCCTACTGCTCCAGCGATCGATTTTTGGGGAACGCACCATGCACATTTATTGAAGCTGTGGGTTAAAGTGCGATGCCGCTCCTCCCGCTCAAACCCCGGAACCCTCTGCCCTCGTTGGTCTGGGGGCTGTCGTCGCCCTGGGGCAGGCTTCAAGCACCGCCCCACCCAGGCAGACAAAAACTAAGCGCTAGTTGAAGGGATTACAATAGGAGAACCGCAAGGGTCTCTTTTTTTGCTATTTAGGGTCTGCTGAATAAATCTAAAAACCTTGTTGGGTAAGACTTTTAGACTTTTTGTCAATCAAAAAGTACCGGACTGGGAGTGATCAGGGGGAAAATTCAGGTACTTTTCACACCCCACACCCCACACCCTACCCCCACGAAAAACTTTTTCAGCAGACCCTATTTAAAAGAGGAGTATTTGATATTTGCTTCTTTTTAATGGAGATTGGAGAAATCATAAACCTCCCTCAAGGCACTAGACACAAGCGAGCTATCATAAAACCATCGCTGATTTGACAATCGCCAACCCCTAAAAATTATGAGCGTAGTTATTCCTAATGACATACTGACCGCATCAGGACTCTCCGAAGACGAGCTAAAACTAGAAATCGCCATCATGCTCTTTAAACAAGACAAAATCAGCATCGGCAAAGCCCGTCATCTCGCAGGCATGAACCTCCTCCAATTTCAACACGAACTTAATCTACGAGAGATTTGTGTCCATTATGACCTTGAAGAATTAGAAGAAGATATCCAAACCTTGCAAAAACTGGGCAGACTATGATCGTCGTGAGTGACACCTCACCCATTACTAACCTAGCCGCCGTTAACCAGTTAACCCTTTTGCATCAACTCTATGGAACAATTATCATTCCTCAAGCCGTTTATGACGAAATGGCGAGTTTAGGTTACGCCGTACCTGGCACGATTGAAATCATGACCTTATCTTGGATAGAAACACGGCCCGTCACCCAGCAAAACCAAGTTAATCAACTACTCAATAAATTAGACCGAGGAGAATCAGAAGGGATTATTTTAGCGCTAGAATTAGGCGCAGATATATTAATTTTGGATGAAAGAAAAGGACGCAAAGTTGCACAATCTCTTGGGCTAAATATTACTGGAATATTGGGCGTTTTACTCGAAGCCAAGCAAAAAGAACTGATTATGAATATTAAACCGATTGTTGATCAGCTAATCTTAAAAGCAGAATTCCGAATTAGCGAAACACTCTACAGAAAAGTTTTGACCATTGCGGGAGAATGATTCTATTGCAATATTTCAACCCATTTTACAAAGTGCGATGCCGAAGGCACTGCGTAGCAGCACGCTGATCTTGTAGGGTGCGTTCCCTAATGTGGCTCCTACTGCTCCACCGATCGATTTTTGGGGAACGCACCATGCACATTTATTAAAGCTGTGGGTTTAAATGGGGTTTGCTGAAAAAGTTATTGAAAAGTACAGGTCTCTTAATCAATGATTTCACTTAGCTACAAGCATAAGCTTTAGTTGTTTATCAATCTCTAAGTTATAATTTATTGTCATCATTGACCCAGAAAAAGTGCGGTTTTTCCATTTCAGACATAAAAAAGCCCAAAAAACCTGCCGAAGCAGGGTGGAAAGATTGATAACTAAAAAAGTAATTTAGGAAGACCGCTCATTCTAATACCTCTTTCTCGACAATAAGCTCGATTCTCTCGTGTCCGATAAATTTTGTCTCCATGAACGGATTCAGGATAGAAGCCCGTATAACGCTTAAATTCTTCTATTTGTTCTTTCAAGTCCCCAGATTCATTGAAATTATCCCAACTTAGACGGTCTAAAAATACATAGCCATTGCAACAGCTTGCTGACAGTTTAGCCAGCAATTCCACGGGTTTTCCAGCTTTTCCTCTGACAATAGGACGTACATGAGGTTGGGTTAAACTGACGATTCTGTTCTCAATACTCTGTT
>VYKN01000260.1_pt1 | contig 10681 bp, 10 predicted proteins | sample 5114581 | NCBI WGS metagenome assembly VYKN01 (sample SAMN12291810, study PRJNA351875) | freshwater metagenome | isolation source: freshwater lake | place: USA: Michigan, Baker Lake | collected 2011-08-08
CGGCGTCTCGGCGGCTTTGCGTGCGGCCGGCTTGGGCGCGGCGCTCGGCTTCGGCGCTGCAACTGGCGCAGCCACAGGCGCAGGGGCTGCAGCGGGCGCGTCCCCGAACCACCAGTGCCGGGCCACCGCCAGCGAAGCGGCCCCGAAGCGGGCCTGCATCGCCACCACGCGCAGGGCGCCGTCGCCCAGCATGTCCGCCGCGCGCTGCATGGCGGCCTGGCGCGCATCCAGCGCGGACTCGGCGAAACGGGCGAGCGGGGTGAGATTGGCCAGCATGTCGGACCTCCGGCGTTTTTCGTCCGGACCAGCACATACCGCATTGCGGCACGTTTCGCACGTGATTTGTGCGCTGCAACATGACGCATCCCGACTATCGTTAAGCGCTTCTCAAGCGCCGTGCGTGTAGGCAAGGAGGGTGAACGCCATGTCCGCACCCGTCCCCGCCGAACTTGCCCGCCCGCTCGTGGCCGATCTTGAGCGCGACCTTGTGCGCGCCGACCTCGCCGCCGAGGCGCTCGTGGCCGCACTGTTCCGCGATACGGGCTTCCTGCCCCGCGCCCTGTCGCTTTGGCTGTCAGGGCAGGGCGGCGTCCTCGTCGCCGAGGCCCGCGCCCGCGGCCTGTTCGACGTGGCGCTGGCCCCGGTCAACGCCGACGCCAAGGCGGCGCTGGACGCCGCCCGGGCGGAAGGGCGCACCGTCACCGTCGTCTCCGACATGGACCCCGCCGCCGCCGCCGCCATCGCTGATGCGCAAGGACTGGCGCTTTCGGACGCTGCTCCGGGCGACGCCGAGCGGCTCGCCCCGAAGGCTGGCAAGGGCGGCCTGAAGGCCTGGATCAAGGCCGCGCGCATCCATCAATGGGCCAAGAACGGCCTGTTGTTCGCGCCGCTGCTGCTGGCGCACGGCTTTCTGGACCTCAACGCCTGGTTGATGTGTATCGCCGGCTTCGTGATCCTCGGGGTCGCGGCGTCCTCCACCTACATCATCAACGATCTCTCCGATCTCGACGCCGACCGGCGCCACGCCACCAAGCGGCGCCGCCCCTTCGCGGCCGGAGATCTGACCGCCCGGCAGGGACTGGTCGCGGCGCCGATCGGGCTGCTGCTCGCCTTCGTCGCGGCCTTCGCGCTGTCGCCGGCCTTTGGCGGACTTCTGGCGGCCTATACGGTCACCACGCTCGCCTATTCGTTCAAGATCAAGCGGGTGGCGCTGCTCGACACCACGGTGCTCGCCGGGCTCTACACTTTGCGGCTTGTGATTGGCGGCGTGCTGGCCGGGGTGGTGCTGTCGCCGTGGTTCCTGGCGTTTGCACTGGCGTTCTTCCTGTCGCTCGCCATGGCCAAGCGCTACGTCGAACTCGTCAAGCTCGCCCGCAAGGAAGGCAAGGAAGCCGCCATCGCCGGGCGCGGCTACGCCGCCGCCGACCGGCCGCTGGTGCTGGCGCAGGGCATTTCGGCCGGCGTCGCCTCCCTGATCGTCATGGCGCTCTATGTGGCGGACGCGGCCCAGACCCAATACGCCAATCCGGCCTGGCTCTGGGCCTTCATCCCGGTGATCCACCTGTTCCTCAGCCGGGTGTGGCTGCTGGCGCACCGCGGCGAACTGCATGACGATCCGGTGGTGTTCGCACTGAAGGACACCAAGAGCGCCATTCTGGGTCTCGCGGCGGTCGCCGGCTTCGTGCTGGCGCTATGATCTGGACCGACACCGGGGCGGCGCTGTCCTGGGGGCGTCGCCCGAAGGCGCGCCATGCGGTGGCGCGGCCTGTCTTCGGCGACGAGACCATGGGTTTGCTCGACCCCGCCGGCCCGGCGGTGCTGCCGCGCGGGCTCGGGCGCAGCTACGGCGACAGCGGCCTCAACGACGGCGGCCGGCTGATCGACATGACCGGCCTCGACCGGTTCATCGGCGCCGACTGGAGCACGGGCCGGGTCCGCGCCCAGGCCGGCCTGTCGCTGGAGGCGCTGATCAACGCCGGCTTGTGGCACGGCTGGTTCCCCGCCACCGTCCCCGGCACGCGGTATGTGACGCTCGGCGGCGCCGTCGCCAACGACGTCCACGGCAAGAACCATCAAGGCGCGGGGACCTTCGGAACCCATGTGACGGCGCTGCACCTCCTGCGCTCGGACGGTTCGCCCCAGCGCCTGACGCCGGGCGACCCGCTGTTCGCCGCCACGGTCGGCGGGCTGGGGCTGACGGGCCTCATCAGCGAGGTCGAACTGCAGCTCAGCCCCGTCCCGTCGGGTTGGATCGATACGATCGACGTGCCGTTCGACACGGTGGAGGACTTCTTCGCCCTCTCCGCCGCCGCCGAGGGGCGCTACGAGCACACCGTCGCCTGGGTGGATGTGTGCGGCCGCAAGGCCGGCCGCGGCATCTTCAGCCAGGGCAACTGGGCCGCGCGCGCGCCGCGCGAGATCGTGCTGGGCCCGCCGCGCATGGCCATGCCGCTCGATGCGCCGGGCTTTGCGCTGAACCCTGTGACCTTGCGGGCGTTCAACGCCCTCTACTACCGCGCCAAGGCCGCCAAGGGGCGCCGGATGCAACGGGTGCGGGCGGACGTCTTCTGGTTCCCGCTCGATGCAGTTCGCGGCTGGAACCGGATGTACGGCAAGGCCGGCTTCTACCAGTACCAGTGCGTGGTGCCGCCGGCCGCCGCGGTCGATGCGACCAGGGCGCTGCTGAAAGCCATCGCGGACGCCCGGCAGGGCTCGTTCCTTGCGGTGCTGAAGACCTTCGGCGACCGGCCCTCGCCGGGCGTCATGAGCTTTCCCATGCCAGGCGCGACCCTGGCGCTCGACTTTCCGGACAAGGGCGCCGACACGCTGGCCCTGTTCGCCCGGCTCGACGCCATCGTCGCGGAGGCCGGCGGCCGGCTCTATCCGGCCAAGGACGGACGCATGCCGGCGGAGATGTTCCGCCGCGGATATCCAGGCTGGGAGGAGGTCGAGCGCCTCCGCGACCCGGCGATCATGAGCGACTTCTGGCGACGGGTGACCCGATGAGCGCACGCAAGATCCTGATCCTTGGCGCGACCTCCGCGATCGCGCAGGCCTATGCACGGCTGCGGGCCGAGGAGGGCGCATCCTTCCTACTGGCGGGCCGTCAGGCCGCCCGGCTGGAGGAGATCGCTGCAGACCTCTCCGCCCGCGGGGCGACGTCCGCTTCCGGCGTCACGCTGGACCTGGCGAACCAGCCCGACCCGGACGAGGCCTTCGCCGGCCTTGTGGAGGCGCTGGGCGGCATCGATGAGCTGGTGGTCGCCTATGGCGTGCTGGGCGACCAGGGGACAGCCGAAGGCTCGGCGGCCGAAGCCCGCGCGCTGATCGACAGCAACTTCACCTCCGCCGCGCTGTGGCTGCTGGCGGCCGCCCGGGTGATGAAGGCGCAAGGCTCCGGCGCGCTGGTGGCGCTGTCCTCGGTCGCCGGCGACCGTGGCCGGCAGTCCAACTTCGTCTATGGCGCGGCCAAGGGCGGCCTGTCGCTGCTGATGCAGGGGCTTGCGCACCGGCTGGCGGGCTCCGGCGTCGGGGTCGTCAACATCAAGGCGGGCTTCGTGGACACGCCCATGACCGCCGGCATCGCCAACAAGGGCGGGCCGCTCTGGGCGACGCCGCACCAGATCGCGACCGTGATGAAGAAGGCGGTGGACGGCGGGCGCGGGCCCCATGTCTACGCCCCGTGGTTCTGGCGCTTCGTCATGCTGATCATCCGGGTCGTGCCGCCCTTCATCTTCCACAAGACCAAGCTGTGACCACGCTCGCCGCCCTGCTGACCGCCCCGGCCGCGAGCCTCGACGAGCGGGGCCGCTTCCTGCGGTTTCTGGCCGCCGGCGGCTCGGCTGCGGCGCTCAACTGGCTGTGCGGCCGGCTCTATGGCCTCGCCATGCCGTTCGAGATCGCGGTGGTCGCGGCCTATCTGACCGGTTCGGTCTGGGCGTTCTGCTGGTTCCGGGCCTGGGCGTTCGCCCCGTCGGACAAGCCGCTCACCGCCGAGATCGCCGGGTTCGCGGGCGTCAATGTGATCGCCATGGCGCTGGTCTGGCTGGTCTCGACCGGCCTTGCGCGTCTTGTGTTTCCGGCAGTGGGCTGGACCTTCTTCCCCGAAGCCATCGCCCACGGGATCGGCATTGCCGTGCCGATCCTGTCGAGCTGGATCGGCCACAAGAAGGTTACATTTGCGAAGTCAGGGCCTTAAGTCCCGGCGCCCCAGGCCTTAGCTTCGGGCGAGGCGAGCCAGCGCAGCGCATTCTCCACCAGCTGGCGATAGTGCGGGTTGGCGTAGGTCGCGGCATCGTCGCCCGGCTGGAGATAGACCAATGGGCTCGCGCGGGCGCGCTTGACCCAGCCGATGAGGTCGCTGCCTCCTGGGTGCTCCCAGCCGTCATTGGAGAACATCCGGCCGTCGACCGCCGCCGTCGCCGAGTAGAAGCCGTCCCGCACAAACGCGTGGTCCGACCGCAGCAGCGTGGTCGCGTCGTCTTCGAAGACCTCGGCGAGATAGAGTTCATCGGTGATGGGGAAGGCGGCCGGAAGGCCGGCGGTCACCGGATGAGCCGGCGCTGCGACACAGGCCGTGTAGGTCACGCCATGGCGGTAGCCGGAATCCGGGCGCAGGACGCCGCGCACCGCGTCGGATCGGTAGAGGAAGCGCCCGCCCAGAAGCTCGGCATAGTCCGGCCAGCCCGGCCATCCGGCCAGCGCATGGTGCAGCGCGAGCACGCCGATGCCTTTGTCCAGCAGCGCAAGGAAGCCTGTGCGGAACGCCTCGTCCGGCCCGACCGCGCTCGCCGGCGGCGATCCTGCGAAGTCGATGCCGGGCATGTCGTAGAGCGCCAGGACGTCGAAGTGCTGCTCCAGCCCTGGGCGCATCAGGAGCGCGGCGGCGGGCTGGTCGACGAAGGTGACCGTGATCCCCGCCATGCCGTCGAACAGGGCGGCGAAGGCGGTGCGGTCGAACGGGTGGCCGCGCACGGCGCACAGGACGCGGATACTGGCGTGGTGGTCGATGATCGGCACGGAAGAGAGGCTAGTGCAGGGGAGGCGGGTTGGGAAATGGCTTCAGAGCTCTGGAGCCGGTTGCGGCGTCGAAGCGTCGCTTTGAATCTGAGAGGTTTTGGTGACGACTGCGTCGCACGCAAAACCTCTGCTTGATTGTCGGAGGGGTTCAGGGCGCGTCAAGGACGCGCGAAGCGCGCCGCTGCGCGGCGACCCCGGCAAGCCGGGGTCGTCCTTGACGCGCCCTGAACCCCTCGCACCATTGAGCAAGCGCGTGGTGAGGCGACAGCCCTCACCAAAGCGCTTCCCAAGCCAATGCGACGTTTGATCAAGAGATCGGCGTTTCAGGCCCTGGCCTGGCCGGTCGAATGCAGCCGGCCAGCCTCACGCCGGACAGCGGGCGAACACGCGCCCCGGCGCGCCGTCGCTGGCGCGGCCCTTGTCGACCAGCACCAGCGGCTCCTCGCCGGGCAGGCGGCCCTCGAAGCGCCATTCCTGGATGCGGTTGCGGTCCAGCACCTTGTACTGTTCGAACGTGCGGTTGCACCCGGTCGGCCCGCAGGCGCCGGATTCCAGCTCCACCATGCCGTCCTTCAGGCGGGCGGCGTGCAGGTCCAGCGTCTCGCCTGCGCCGGGCGCGCCCTGGCCGACCTCGACGGTGGCCTTCGGCTCGAAGCTGAAGCGCTGGAAGCTCGTCCCGCCGTTGCAGGAGGCGCTGCCGCCGGACGCCTCGCGCCAGACCGCGCCGCCCAGAAAGGTCGAGGCGTCGCCGCGCAGGGCCTGGGCGTGCGCAGGCTCGCTCAGCACCAGCATCGCCGCCAGCGTGGCGAGCCCCGCAATCGCGATCTCCTCGATCCGCGCGCGCTTGCCGATGCCCATGGCCCCATCCTCCGGCGGCCCGCACGGGCCGCATTGGACTGCAGTCTGGCGAGGTCGGGGTTAAGGGCGCGCAAACGGCTTAGGTATTGCACTGATGTATCGTTATTGGTACATAATTGGGCCGTGACTGACGCGATCGAGCCCGGCGAAATCGGCGGCGACGTCGAAGACTTTCTGCGCGATGAAGGGCGGCTGGAAGAGGCGACGGCGCGCGCCGTCAAGCGCGTCATCGCGTTTCAATTGCGGGCCGCAATGGACGAACAGAAGCTCTCCAAGGTCGCCATGGCCGCGCGGCTCAAGACAAGCCGGGCCCAGCTTGATCGGCTGCTGGACCCCGATAATGCATCCGTGACCCTCGACACGCTGTCGCGTGCAGCACGGGCTGTCGGGCGGGAAATCGTGCTGGAACTGAGATAGTCACTGTCGAGCCAGCGCCCACCAGGTCAAGGGCGCCTAAGTGGCCTTAGTCTTTCACAACGAAGACATGTGCGGCTCCCTTGAGGGCCTGAAACTCCGGTTCGGAGTTGATGGTCGCCATCGCGAGCTTCGCGTTCACGACATAAAAGTGCACGTCATGGGCGCCCATGCCGGACTCGCCGCCGTCGCAATTGCCGAGCCCGTACCAGCCGAGCAGGTTTGTCCACTGATCCTCAAGTTGATGCCGATCCTGCGTCGACATGGGCGGTCCCGTCTCCGTCTCGGCCGGATAGCTCGCCGCCATGTGGGTCATGCCCGAGAACCCGATGGCCTTGTAGCCCTCGGCAACGGCCTCGCGGCGAACGTCCGACAGGAGCGGGCGCGCTTCGGCAATTGTCGCTACCGCACGACGGTTGAGTTCGCCGCGCGTGCCGCACACGCCCCGATGGATGTGAAACCACCCCTCATGGAACCACGCGCTTACATAGCGCGGCGCCTCGCCTTTGGCATTGCGGTACAGCGTGAAGCTCGCAGGCGCGGTGTCCTCCTGGACGGGGCGTCTGCGATAGAGGTGGATTTCGTGCAGCGCGACCTGACGGTGCCCGTCGCCGCCCGTCGAGCCGGCCGATTCAATAAATCCATCCGCGTCCAGCTTGACGTAGAAGGGACCAATTTCGACCAACTGTGAGGGCGGGTCCTGCTTTGCGATGGCGGCTGCGGCCTCGATCAACGCGGTGAAGTGCCTCCGTGCCGCCTCATCGACCCGGGACTTCGGCAGTCTCGCCACCGCCGCCAACGCAGCCAACGCGATTGCTGAAATCCGCCCGTCCCAGCCGCCGTCGCTGAAACTTATGTAGTCGACGTAGGTATCAACATAGATCGTTCTGTAAGATCGACTTACCCTTCCGCGCGGCGTCCCGTCCCGGTGAAAATAGGGGTGTAACAAGCAAATAAAAATCTTCACATAGTCGATGTCTTGTACTTGAGTTCCGCCTAGTCCCGTTTCATAGATCGCAGCAGCAAAACGCTTTTCGGCTTGCATGAGGGCGGCCCCGACCTCACTCGAGGACGACATTGTGCTGACAAAGAGACCGGTCATGCCGTGCAGGCTAAGCGTCTCCGCCGCCGCCGGCAACGGATCGATCGTTTCGGTCCGCGCTTGGCGTCACCCCGGCGCGGGCAGGAGCCCCCGGGCCTCGGCGGCCGACCGCATCGCGGACTGAAGCTTCTCGAACGCGCGCTGCTCGATCTGGCGGATGCGCTCGCGGCTGACGCCGTACTCGGCCGCCAGATCCTCCAGCGTCACCGGCTCTTCTTCCAGCCGGCGCATCTGGATGATGCGCTTTTCCCGGTCGTTCAGCGCGGCCATGGCGTCGGCCAGCAGGGCGCGGCGCTCGTCCAGCTCCTCGGCCTCGGCATAGGCGACCTCGTGGGTCGGGGAATCGTCCGACAGCCAGTCCATCCACTCGGCGTCGCCATCCATGCCCATGGGCGCGTTGAGGGAGGCGTCCGGCCCGCCGAGACGGCGGTTCATGGAGATCACGTCCTCGTCGGTCACGGCGAGGCGGTGGGCGATCGTCTTGACCTGCTCGGGCGTCAGATCGCCGTCGTTCAGCGCGTCGAGGTTGGACTTCAGCCGACGCAGGTTGAAGAAAAGCTTCTTCTGCGCCGCCGTCGTGCCGATCTTCACCAGCGACCAGGAGCGCAGGATGTATTCCTGGATCGCGGCGCGGATCCACCACATGGCGTAGGTGGCGAGGCGGAACCCCTTGTCCGGATCGAACTTCTTGACTGCCTGCATCAGGCCGATGTTGCCTTCGGCGATCACCTCCGCGATGGGCAGGCCATAGCCGCGATACCCCATCGCCATCTTGGCCACGAGCCGCAGGTGGCTGGTCACGAGCCGCTGGGCCGCGTCCACGTCCTCATGCTGCTGCCAGCGTTTGGCCAGCATGAATTCCTCGTCCCGAGCCAGCATGGGAAAGCGCCGGATCTCGTCGAGATACCGGCTGAGCCCGCCGTCCGGGCTGAGACTGATCGCCAATGCACGCGCCGCCATGGGCTCCGCGCTCCTCGTCCATGGCAGGCAAGACGCCCGCCCTCTCTCGCGTGCCTAGATAGGGACGCAGATGCGGCGACGGTAGGGCGCAGCTGTCAGGCTCGCTAGCGCGTGACTTCAGCGCAGGTTGCGGGGGGTGTGGACTTGCTGCGTGCCGGCTTGGCTTTGGAAGCGGCGCAAGGGTTGGGGAAGCGCTTTGGTGACCGCTCCGCGTCACCACGCGCTCAGCTGATGATGCGAGGGGTTCAGGGCACGTCAAGGACAGATTTTTCGAAGAAAAATCTGCCGCGCAGCGGCGGCTTCGCCGTCCTTGACGTGCCCTGAACCCCTCCAACAATTGAGGAGAGGTTTTGCGTGCGACGCAGCTCGCACCAAAAGCTCTCAGTTCCAAAGCGGCGTCTCAGCTGTGCGACCGCATGACGGAGGCTGCTGCACAATCTGCCTCCACCCCCCCGGTTCCCATCCAAGAAGGTCGATCTGTCAGGGCTCCAGCCCCTCCGGCAGGCCGACCACATGGAAGCCGGCGTCCACATGGACCACTTCCCCGGTGGTGGAGCGCCCGAGGTCCGACAGCAGCCACAACGCCGCGCCCGCGATCCCTTCCATGGAGGTGTCCTCCTTCATGAGCGACCACGCCCGCCCGGTGGACAGCAGGCCCCGGCCGCCGGAGATGCCGGCCATGGCGAGGGTCTTCATCGGCCCTGCAGAGATTGCGTTGACCCGGATGCCGGCGGGCCCGAGGTCGCGGGCGACATAACGCGTGCAGGCTTCCAGCGCGGCCTTTGCGACGCCCATGACGTTGTAGCTCGGCAGCACCCGCTCGGCGCCCAGATAGGTGAGCGTGATGATCGAGCCGCCCGGCGGCATCAGGCCCATGGCGCGCTTGGCGCAGGCCACCAGCGAATAGGCCGAGATGTCCATGGTGCGGGCGAAGTTCTCCCGCGTGGTGTTCTCCACGAACGAGCCTTTCAGCTCGTTCTTGTCGGAAAAGGCGATGGAGTGGACGAGAAAGTCGATCCCGCCCCAGCGGGTTCCCAGCGCATCGAACACCGCATCAAGGTCCGCGTCCGAGGTCACGTCGCACGGCAGGAGCACCTGCGAGCCGATGCTTTCGGCGAGCGGCCGCACCCGCTTCTCCAGCGCATCGCCCTGATAGGTGAAGGCGAGCTCGGCGCCCTGCAGATGCAGCTGGCGGGCGATGCCCCAGGCGATCGACTTGTCGTTGGCCACGCCCATGATCAGGCCGCGCTTGCCCGCCATCAGTTGGCCGGTCGGCATGGTCCAGTCGTTCATCGCCCGTCACTCCCAGAAAGAGCGCGGCTTGTCGTGCGCGCGGGCTTTGAGGTCAAGGCGGCGCGCGCGCCGGCGTCCGCCATTGACCCCGCACGGCCGGCCCGCCACATCGCGCCCATGACCGACCTTGTACGGGGGCCGGACAGCTGGCTCGCCCGGCTGGGGGCGCGCCACCCGAAGAAAATCGACCTGTCGTTGGGGCGGCTGGAGCGCCTGCTCGCCGCCCTCGGCGATCCGCATCTGCGCCTGCCGCCGGTGATCCATGTGGGCGGCACCAACGGCAAGGGATCGACCTGCGCCTATCTGCGCGCCTTCGCCGAAGCCGCCGGGTTGAAGGTGCATGTCTACACCTCGCCGCATCTGATCCGCTTTGCCGAACGCATCCGCGTCGCCGGCGCGCTGATGGACGACGCCGGGATCGAGGACCTGATCGCGCGTTGCGAGGCGGCCAACGGCGACGAGCCCATCACCTTCTTCGAGATGGTGACGGCGGCGGCGTTCCTCGCTTTCGCGGAAACGCCGGCGGATCTGGCGATCATCGAGGTCGGCCTGGGCGGCAAGTGGGACGCCACCAGCGTCGTGCGGCCGGCGCTGACCGTGATGGGGCCGATCGACTTCGACCACATGGAATTCCTCGGCGACACGCTGCGCGAGATCGCCAAGGAGGAATGCGGCATCTTCCGGCGCGGCGTGCCGGTGGTGCTGGCCGCCCAGACCCCGGTTGCCGAAGACGTGGCGCTGGCCGCCGCCAGCGTGGTGCGTGCGCCCGTGACGATGCTGGGCCGCGACGTGCAGGTTCGCGCCGAGAACGGCCGGCTGGTCTATGAGGACGCAGTGCGCCTCCTCGACCTGCCGTCCCCGGCGCTGGTCGGGCGCCATCAGGTGGCGAACGCCGGCCTGGCTGTGGCTGCCGCCTTGCGCCTTGGCGACGGGCTGATCCCCGAATCGGCCATCGAGGCGGGCCTGCGCGCCGTGCGCTGGCCGGGCCGCCTGCAGCCGCTGGGGCGCGGACCACTCACCGCAGGCGCCGCCGCT
>VYKN01000261.1_pt1 | contig 10679 bp, 11 predicted proteins | sample 5114581 | NCBI WGS metagenome assembly VYKN01 (sample SAMN12291810, study PRJNA351875) | freshwater metagenome | isolation source: freshwater lake | place: USA: Michigan, Baker Lake | collected 2011-08-08
GCATCGCTGTCGCGGAAACGGGCGGCGCGGTCGCGGTTGGGCAGATCGCCGATCAGCAGCCGACCACCGGGGGCGAGCAGCCGCGCGGCGGCTTCGGCAAACCGGAAGGCGGCATGCGGGTCCGGCAGGCAGTGCAGCACCGAGTAGACCAGAATGCGGTCCCAGCCGTCGCCGACGTCGGTCTCGGGAAACCCGCCGGCGATCAGCTCCACATTGGCCGGCATCGGCCCCGCAGTCGCGATCACGTCGGCATGGTCGAGCCCGACGGCAGTGGCGACCATGGGCGCCAGCGCCGCGATCAGCCGGCCCGGCCCGCAGCCGATCTCCAGCAGGCGATGATGCGGCGCCAGCGCCAGCTTCGGCGCGATGTCGGCCGGGATCATCGCCTCGGCGGCCCCTTGCACGCCGTAGCGCCCGGCCTGCCGCGTCGCATCCACCCCGGACCGGGCGAGAGCGGCATAGGCCTCGAGCGCGGTCAGGGTCATGGCCTCAGCGCACCTTGAACAGAGGTTCGAGCGGCTCGCACCGCAACAGCTGGCGCAAGGCGCCGTCCTCGGCCGCCGCCTTCAGGGCCGGCAGCACCGCGTCATAGACGGCAAGCGTGTCGGCGATGTCCGCATCACTGTGGGCATAGGACAGGTTGTGGGTGCCGAGCGTCAGCAGGCCGCGCGCAAACACCTCCTGCAGGAACAGGGTCTTCAACTCGAAGGCGCTTGCCGTGGGCGCGTCCGCGAGGGTGAAGAAGCTCCAGGACGGATCGCCTGCAACGCCGGCGAAGGCGCCGCAGCCGTGGGTCGCGATGAGATCGGCAAGCCCCGCCTTGAGCCGCGCGCCGCGGCCTGCGATCGTCTCCAGCACCGGCTCGCGCCGCAGCTTGTCGAGCACCGCCTTCGCCGCCGCCAGCGACAGGCACTCCCCGCCCATGGTGAAGGAGAAGAAGACCTCCTCCATCTCAGCCATGACATCCGCCCGGCCGGCGACGGCGGACAGGGGATAGCCGTTGGCAAGGCCCTTGCCGAAGGTCGCGATGTCGGGCGTGACGCCGAAGCGCGCCTGCGCCCCGCCGGCGGCGAAGCGGAAGCCGGTGATGGTCTCATCGAAGATCAGCACCGCGCCGGCCGCACGGGCCCGCTCGGCGACGCCCTCGAGGAAGCCCGGCGCCGGATCGGCGATGTTCATCGGCTCCAGCATGACGGCGGCGACCTCGCCCGGATGGGCGGCGAACACCGCGTCCAGCGAGGTCAGATCATTGTAGGCGAAGGTGTGGGTCAGGGCCCGGGTCGCGGCCGGCACGCCCTTGTTGCGCGCGGTCGCGCCGATGTACCAGTCCTGCCAGCCGTGGTAGCCGCACACCGCAACACGGTCCCGGCCCGTGAAGGCGCGGGCGATGCGGACGGCGCCGGCGGTGGCGTCCGAACCATTCTTGCCGAAGCGCACGGCCTCGGCGCACGGAACCATCTCGCAGATCGCCTCGGCCACATCGGCCTCGAGGGCGGATGACAGCGAGAAGATCACGCCCCGGCCGAGCTGTTCGGTGACCGCAGCGGTCACATCCGGATCGCAATGGCCAAGGGTCACGGCGGCAAGCGCATTGACCATGTCGATGTAGCGGTTGCCGTCGGCGTCCCAGACATGCCCCGCTTGCGCGCGCTCGGCGAAGTAGGGCGAGACCCCGAGGGGAAACTGGGTGATCGACTTGGAAAAGGTCTGGGCCCCGAGCGGGATGGTCCGGCGGGCGCGATCCAGCAGGGCTTCGGAACGGGCGTAGCGGGCGGTCATGGGCGGCGTCCGGGTTCAACCCGCTTGTCCGCCCGACTTGGTTAAGATCGGCTCACCATGTGCTGAGCGCGGCGCGCTTCCAGCTGTTGGCGGCCACACACACATAAAGATAGCTCGAGTCCCAGCAGATCTCGCCGGCATTGCCCGACGCCGTCGCCGAAGCCGGGGTGCGGGCGGTGCGCAGGCGCAGCGTGTCGCCATGGAAGTCCGGCCGGCCGTTGGTGGCGATCGTGGCGAACAGCGTGCCGGCCCGGGTGCGCAGGAACACCCCGCCGAAACTGTCGAGATAAAGCCCGCCGGCGGCCGCATCGGTCTGGACAATCATGTTGCCGGAGGCGTCCAGCGCCACGACGCAGGAGCGGGTCGGCGAGGAGCCGCAAACGAACTGCAGGTTAGACGACACCGCCGGCGTCGACAGCACCAGCGGCGAGACCGACGAACCGCCGGAGAGGGTGAGCTGGTTGATCGCAGCGTTGAACGCAAAGCCGGCGCTGGTCTTGAGGTCCTTGGCAGCGTCCGCATAAGCGACCGCACCGGCGGTCAGCGCGTCGATCCGCAAGGCGCCGGCCGCCAGCGGCAGCTGCACCCGGTCGGCGGCGGGATCGACCACGATCAGGTCCTTCCAGGTCGTCCCGTCGGCGCTCGCCTTCACATGCAGCCGGTTGTCGCCCGTCAGGCCGATTTCGGCGCGGCCCGAAGCAGCGGCCTGGAACAGGACGCTCGCAGTGTCCCCTGCCCCCGCCTTGTCGATCTTCACCTGCGCGCCCGCGCCGTCATGGCGGAACAGCACCGCCGGGGAGGTCACCGACAGCCGGTTCGTCGCATCCGCCGTGGCGTTGACGCCCACGAGCGGCGTCGGGTTCGGCGCCGGGGCGACCGCGACCCAGCCTGCGCCGTCGAAGGCGATCAGCCGGGCCTCGTCCGCGACCCAGGCCCGCCAGCCGGACTTCGGCGCGAAGAACGCCCAGGCGCCGTCCTGCCAGGCCGCGATCTTGCCGGCTTGGCCGGCCCAGCCGCCGGTTGGGGACGCCGCGACAAGGTGACGGTCGCCCTCGGCGGGGCTGGCTGGCGGGCTGGTGCGGGTGCGGTCCTTCAGCGTCAGAACGGCGAGCGCATCGAGGATGCGCAGCGCCTCGTTGTGGGTGACGTGCTTGCCGGCCTGGCCGGCGGCGAGGAAGGGCAGGTCGAGATTGGGCGTGGCGTCGGCCATGGCGGGTCCTGTGAGCGAGGGCCCCAGCATCGGCCTTACCGGCGGCCGGTCGGATAGCGCCCCTGCCGCAACCGCGCGAAGCGGCGTATCGATCTGCCCATGTCCGCACCCTTCCTGCCCTACGGCCGCCAGAGCATCGACGACATTGACATCGCCGCCGTGGCCGCGGCCCTGCGCTCGGACTGGCTGACCACCGGCCCGGCGGTCGCGGCCTTCGAGGACGCTTTTGCGGCTGAGGTCGGCGCGCCCTTCGCGCTTGCCTGCGCCAACGGCACGGCGGCGCTGCATCTGGCCATGATGGCGCTGGATATCGTGCCGGGCGACGCCGCGATCGTTCCGTCCATCACCTTCGTCGCCACCGCCAACGCGGCCCATTACGTTGGCGCGACGCCGGTTTTCGCCGATGTGGACCCGCAGACGGGCCTGATGACGGTTGCCGCGCTGGAAAACGCGATCGGCCGCGCGCGCGCCGCAGGCCTAAAGCCAAAGGTCGCCTTGCCGGTGCACTATGCCGGCCAGACCGCGCCAATGCGGGCGCTGGCGCAGGTCGCCTGCGCCCATGGCCTGCATCTGGTGGAGGACGCCTGCCACGCCCTCGGCACGGTCTCGGACGCGGGCCCGGTCGGCGCCTGCGGGATGTCGGTCCTGTCGACCTTCTCGTTCCACCCGGTGAAGACCATCGCCTGCGGCGAAGGCGGCATGGTGACGACCCGGGATGCGGCCCTGGCGGAGCGGATACGCCGCGACCGGTCCCACGGTCTGGTGCGCGATGCTGGGGCGTTCAGCGATCCCGCCCTGTCGGTCGGCCCCGACGGGCAGGCGAATCCCTGGGCCTATGAGATGCCGGCGCCGGGCTACAACTACCGATTGAGCGACATCAATGCGGCGCTGGGGTCGAGCCAGATGGCCCGCCTGTCGTGGTTCGCTGCGCGGCGAAGGCGGCTGGCGGCGCTCTATGCCGAGGCGCTGGCGCCGCTTTCACCGCAGGTGAGGCCGCTGGCGGCGGCTCCGGGCTGCGATCCGGTGCTGCACCTGCAGGTGGCGCTGATCGACTTTGCCGGGCTGGGGCTGTCGCGCGGCGCGGTGATGCGGGCGCTCAGCGCGCGGGGCGTCGGCAGCCAGGTCCACTACATCCCGGTGCACCGCCAGCCGTTCTACGCTGCGATGCATCCGGGCCTGACCCTGCCGGGGGCGGAGGCGTTTTACGCCCGTTGCCTCAGCCTGCCGCTGTTCCCGGACATGGCGGACGCAGATGTGGCGCGGGTGGTCGCGGCGCTGGGGGATGTGCTGGGGTTGTGAGGCATAGGGTTGGCGCGAGGCGCGGCAATTGGAGCCGTCGCAATCGACTGAAGCGTCGCATTGGATCTGAGAGGTTTTGGTGAGAGCTGCGTCTCACGCAAAACCTCTCCTCAATTATTGGAGGGGTTCAGGGCGAGTCAAGGACGGCGAAGCCGCCGCTGCGCGGCAGATTTTTCTTCGAAAAATCTGTCCTTGACGCGCCCTGAACCCCTCCCAGACTCAAGCAAGCGTTTTGGTGAAGCGAAAGCGCGCACCAAATGCTTCCCAAACCAATGCGCCGCTTCCAGGCCGCAGCGCTGTCTCGCTATCTGCGCTCTGCCCCCGGTTCCCCGCCGGCCTGAACCGGACTAGCGTGCCGTTCAGGGAGGCGCTCCATGACCGGATTCCTGATCGCCCTTGCAGCGTTCATCGCCTTGCATGTCGGCCTGTCGGGCTCGGGCCTGCGGGTCGTGCTCGTCGGCCGGATCGGGGAACGGGCCTACCAGGGCGCGTTCTCACTTGCCTCGGTCGCGATCTTCGCCGCCCTGATCTGGACCTACGGCCAGGCGCGGGTCGACCCGGCCGCAAGCACCCTCTGGACCCCGCCGCAGGCCGCGCTGATCGCCGCCCATGTGCTGATCATCCCCGGCCTCCTGCTCGGCTTCACCGGCATCCTGACGCCCAACCCCACCGCGGCGGGCTTCGAGAACACGGTGCATGACGCCGAGCCCGCCAGAGGCGTCGTGCGCATCACCCGCCACCCGTTCCTGTGGGGCGGGGTGCTGTGGGGCCTCGGCCATGCGCTGGCCAACGGGGAGACCCACGCGGTCCTGCTCGGCCTTGGCATCGCGGTGATGAACCTGATCGGCACGGGCTCGATCGACGCCAAGCGCGCGCGGCGCGACCCGGACGACTGGGCGCGCTTCGCCCGCGTCACCTCGAACATGCCGTTCGCGGCGATCTTCGAGGGCCGCCAGAGCCTGAAGCTTGGCGAGATGGGCTGGCGCCCGTTCGCGGCGGCGGCGATCGTGGCGGCGCTCTATCATTTCCACGCCGTGCTGTTCGGCATGCCGGCCCATTGGTGAGCGCGATGTCAGACGCTGATCCCGTCCCGCCCATCGACCGCGCACACCTTGATCGCATGACCATGGGCGAGGATTCCCTGAAAGCCGAGGTGTTGGGCCTGTTCCGCAACCAGACCCAGAGCTGGATGCGCCTGCTCGATCCGGAGACCGACACCGCCGACTGGCGCGTCGCCGCCCACACGCTGAAGGGCTCGGCCATGGGCATCGGCGCCTGGGCGCTGGCGGAGGCCTGCAGCGTCGCCGAGGCGACGGCGAAGAAGGAACGCATCCTGTCGCAGGCCGAAAAGCGAGTGTTCACGGACCGGATCCGGGTGGAACTGGATGCGGCGCTGGCCGACATCGCGACGATCGAGCACCGGCTGGCGATCGCGGCGCTGCGGGCGGGGAAGCTGCCGGATTGAGGCGTGCCTTCGGGCGTCGAGGGCAAGGGAAGCGTCGGATTGGAACTGAGCGGTTTTGGTGACGACTGCGTCGCACGCAAAACCTTTCCTCGATGATTGGAGGGGTTCAGGGCGCGTCAAGGACGGCGCAGCCGCCGCTGTGCGGCAGATTTTTCTTCGAAAAATCTGTCCTTGACGCGCCCTGAACCCCTCGCACCATTGAACAAGCGCGAAGGTGACGCGACAGCCGTCACCAAAGCGCTTCCCCGACAAGTGCGACGTCTGAAGCTTCGGCGCACCCTCAGGCAAACCCCTCGCCCTATGGCTCGGGATCCTCCGTCAGACCCGGCGGGCGGCGCGACAGCAGCGTGCGCATCAGCACGCTCATGACCAGAAGACCATCCTGATCCATGACCTCATGCTCGGAGATCAGGATGCCGCCCTGGGGGCCGCGGTCCTCGGTGGCGGCGAAGGCCATGCGCACCGACAGGACGTCGCCGGCATAGACCGCCTTGTAGAAGCGCAGCGCATCCTGGGCCTGACGCTGGACGATCGGCCAGGAGCGGGTCTCGTCATAGACCATCATGCGCCACAGGGCGTAGACGTGGCTCTCGGCGGCCCGGGGGCCGCGATCCTCCCGCCCGGCCTCGGGCGCCTTGTCCTGCATGGTCGGCGCGAAGCGTTCATGGAACAGCGCCACGTCCTCGGCCGTCACCTTCGCGGCGCCGAACTCCCAGGTCCGGCCGACGACGATGTCTTCGAACCACCAGTGGGGCGCGCGGGGAAACAGGGTCAAGCGCCGGGCTCCGGAGAGATCTGCACCAGAAGCTTGCCGTCATGATCGCCGGTGAACAACCGCTTGACCGAGGTCGTGGCGTTCTCAAGCCCCTGATCCACATGGACCTTGTACCGGAGCCTGCCCTCCATCAGCCACTGGCCGAGCTGCATGGCCGCCTGGCCGAAGCGCGGCAGATAGTCGATCACGATGAAGCCCTGCACCTTGATGCGCCGCATCAGGATGGTGGCGAAGTTGCGCGGCGCATTGGGCGGGCGCGTGGCGTTGTAGGTCGAGATCATCCCGCACAGCGGCATGCGGCTGAAGTCGTTCATCCGGTCGATGACCGCTTCCATGATTGACCCGCCGACATTCTCGAAGTTCACGTCGATTCCGTCCGGGCACAGCCGGTCGAGCGCCGCCCCGACGTCTTCGTTCTTGTAGTCGATCGCGCCGTCGAACCCGAGTTCCTCGGTCAGCCAGCGGCACTTGTCCGGCCCTCCGGCGATGCCGACCACGCGGGCGCCCTTGATCTTGGCGATCTGGCCGACGATCGAGCCCACCGCGCCGGCCGCCGCCGACACCACCACCGTTTCGCCGGGCTTGGGGTCGCCGATCTCCAGCAAGCCGAAATAGGCAGTGAAGGCGGTCGCCCCCAGCACCGAGAGAAAGGCCGTCAGCGGCACGCCCGGCAGGACCGGGAGCCTGGACACCGCCGCCCCTTGCGCGATCTCATAGTCCTGCCAGCCGGCAAGGCCCGGATTGACGATGTCGCCCGGCTTCAGGCCGGCATGGCGGCTCTCTTCCACCACCCCGATCGTGCCGCCGCGCATGACCTGGCCGATCTCCACCGGGGGGAGATACTGGTCCATGTCCGACATCCAGATCCGGTTGGTCGGGTCAAGCGAGAGGTAGAGGTTGCGCACCAGAACCTCGCCCTCGGCGAGGTCCGGCACGTCTGCAGACACGAAGGCGAGGTCGCCGTCGGCTATGTCGCCCACAGGGCGGCGCGTCAGAACCCATTTGCGATTGATGCGCGCCATGCCCTCAAGCCCTTGCAATGTCGTTGAAAAACTTCAGCGTCCGGTGCGCGGACCCCCGGCGCCGCCCGGCAGGTTCGGCTCCTCGCCCGGCAGGCGCACCGGCGCGCGGCCGATGTTGCCGAACAGCTGTTCCAGGATCGTCAGCTCGCGGCCCCGGGTCGGGGTCTCGTCGCGGTTGTAGTTCACGATCCGACCGTCCTGGACGCCGAAGCGGTTGACCTCGGCGACCCGGTCGGCGTCGTCAAACGTGACGGCGATCACGGTCCGGCTCGGGGTGCGGGCGCGGTAGAAGGCCAGCTGCGAGCGCTCGGCGCTGATGTAGTACCAGGTCTGCTCGTCGAACACGCCGATGGTGGACGGGTTGCCGAGCCGGGTCAGCACGCTGGACTTGGTGTCCGTCGCCACCGCGATGTCGGTCGACTGGGTCTCGTCCGGGATGAATCCGCGGCGATCCTTGATCGGCGCGCAAGCGCCGGCGGCGAGGAGGACGGCTCCGAGGGCCGCGGCGGTCAGGCGCTTCATTCTCATGGCGACTTGATCTATCGACCCTGCAGGCCAGCTTCAAGCGCGGCGCGCGGTGCGCCGGCCGATGGTCACGGGTTTCATGCTCGACAAACTGTTCCGCCCCGGCCCGCTGAAGCAGGCCGCCTTCGCCACGCTGGACGCCGTCAACGCCGCCGCGCGCGAACCGGCGCTGTTCGGCGAGGGCCGGATCGCGGACACGTTCGAGGGGCGCTTCGAGGCGGTGACGCTGTTTGCGACGCTGGTGCTGGACCGGCTCGCCGGCCAGGGCCGGGACGCCGACGCCCTGGGTCAGGAGACTTTCAACCAGCTTTTCAAGATGTTCGACACCGCCCTGCGCGAGGTGGGCGTCGGCGACCTGTCGGTGGGCAAGCGCATCCGCCGCATGGCGGAGGCCTTCTATGGCCGGGTCGCGGCCTATCGCGAGGCGTTCGGCGCCGAAGGCGATGCAGTCCTCGCCGACGCGATCGCCCGCAACGTCCTGTCGCTGCAGCCGGCCGATCCGGACTTCGCCGCCGCTCTGACGACCCATGTCCGCACCTGCCGCAACGCCTTGATCGCGCAGGAGCTTTCGGAGCTTCTGGCCGGGAACCCGCGCCTTCCGGCGTTTCAGCCGGCGATCTCGACCCGGTAGCTCTCGATCACCGGATTGGCGAGCAGGGCGTCGGCCATGGCCTTGACCCGCTCCTCGGCCCGCTTCGGATCGGTCTCGTCGAGGTCGAGCGCAATGATCTTGCCGACGCGGGCATCGGCGGTTTCAGTATAGCCAAGACCCCGCAAAGCATCAGCGATCGCCCGCCCTTGCGGATCCAGCACGCCGGTCTTCAGCCATACATGCACGTGCGCCTTCATGCCTGCTCGCTCCCCGCCATGCGCGGATCCTTGAAGATGCCGAGCCGTTCGGCGACTTCGGCATAGGCTTCCGAGACCCCGCCCATGTCGCGGCGGAACCGGTCCTTGTCGAGCTTTTCGTTGGTGCGGGCGTCCCACAGCCGGCAGGAATCCGGGCTGATCTCGTCGGCGAGAATGGTGCGCACCATGTCGCCTTCGTAAAGACGGCCGAACTCGAGCTTGAAGTCCACAAGGCGGATGCCGACGCCGGCGAACAGTCCCGACAGGTAATCGTTCACGCGCAGGGACAGCGCCATCATGTCGTCGATCTCCTGGGTCGAGGCCCAGTTGAACGCCGTGATGTGTTCTTCTGCCACCAGCGGATCGCCGAGTGCGTCGTTCTTGTAGTAGAACTCGATGATCGAGCGCGGCAGCGCCTCGCCCTCGGCCATGCCGAGCCGCTTGGACAGCGAACCGGCGGCGATGTTGCGCACCACGACCTCAAGCGGAATGATCTCCACTTCGCGCACCAGCTGCTCGCGCATGTTGAGGCGGCGGATGAAGTGGGTCTGAACGCCGATGGTGTTCAGATTGGTCATGATGAACTCAGAGATGCGGTTGTTGAGGACGCCCTTGCCCTCGATCACCGCATGTTTCTGGTTGTTGAAGGCGGTCGCGTCGTCCTTGAAATATTGGATGAGCGTGCCCGGCTCCGGACCCTCATAGAGAATCTTCGCCTTGCCTTCGTAAATCTTCTTCCGCCGAGACATGTCTCGATCTCCTCGCCGGCGCTGCTGGCTGATGAAAAATGCGCACCCTTGCGCCGGGGCTGTCCGAACCTGCGCCGATCGGGCGCTCGAACGCCGCTCATACAGGACCCCGCCCCCGCGCTCAACGTCGGCGGCGCAGGCCGGCCGTGCGTCGGTTCCGGGGGCTGTTTGCGGCGAACCGGCCGGCCTGCTGGCGAGGCGTCGAAGGGCGCCTTATGGTGACCGATAGGTCAAGATGAGGCGACGGGCATGTGGCGCTGGCTGCGACGGATCGGACTGGGACTTGGCGGCCTGATCGGCCTTGCCGTCGTCGGCGGGCTGGTCGCCTTCGCGGCCGACCCGGTTCTGATCGGGCGCTACTGGGCGGTGATGAGCGGGGCGGATTCCCCGGTCCGGGTGGACACCTTATCCCCGCTCGAACCGGTGAAAGGCGGGGTCGGCGCGCCGCTCGCAACCGGGGAGATTGCGGCTCCGGCCGGTCTGCAAGCGGCCGCCGTCGGGATGGAAGCGCCTCTGGGCACGCAGAGTCTGCTGGTGTGGAGCCGCGGGCGGCTGGTGCTTGAGTGGTATGCGCCGGGCTCCGGCGTGACTTCGAAGTCAAACCCGGCGTCCATGATGAAGCCGGTGCTGGCGCTTGGAGTCGGGGCGGCGGTGGACCGCGGGCTGATGGATCTGGACGCCCCGCTCGGGCGCTACATCAAGGCCTGGGCTGGCGATGCGCGCGGGGACATCACGGTGCGCCAGGCGCTGTCGATGTCGACCGGGCTGGGGCACGCGCCGTTCAGCCTGAACCCCTGGTCGCGCTACATCACCATCTGGCTGTCGGACGACGTCAACGCCGTGGCGCTCGCCAGCGAGCGGGCCGGCCCGCCCGGCACGGGGTTCCAGTACTCGAACGTGAATAGCCAGCTCGTGACCATCGCGCTGGAGGCCGCGACCGGCCGTCGGCTGGCGGACTGGTTGTCGGAGACGGTCTGGGCGCCGATCGGCGCGGGCGATGCGGCCC
>VYKN01000516.1_pt1 | contig 10630 bp, 8 predicted proteins | sample 5114581 | NCBI WGS metagenome assembly VYKN01 (sample SAMN12291810, study PRJNA351875) | freshwater metagenome | isolation source: freshwater lake | place: USA: Michigan, Baker Lake | collected 2011-08-08
GGAAAAAGTCCCTGAATTTTCCCCCCAATCACTCCAAGGGGCGGCACTTTTTGAGGGAAAAAAAGTCTAAAAACCTTGTTGGATAAGGTTTTTAGATTTATTCAGCAGACCCTAAATATTGGAAATATTGTCATCATATACCTCATCATTGATTGTGTTGTTCCTGTACTTAAAGGTAAAAAAATGCTCAGTAATGCAAAAATCAATAGGTAAATATTGAGAGGCTTTTTAACGATAGAGAATAGCACAATACCTAAAAAAGAGAAGCTAAAAAAAGTATTTAAGAATCTAACTGCATTATTGGCATCTTTGGGAAACATAAAATTGATATTCTTCCAGTAGTTTATTAGAGTAATTAAAGGAAATACTCTCTCATTTATACCCCACATATCCTGAATTTTAACAAATGCCAAAGGTTCGTTGAATTTCCAAGCTAAAAATACCCTATAAGCGATTAACCCACAGGGTATTAATAATAGGAAAAGACTTTCTCTCTTGGGCAGTTCTTTTTTCTTTAATGATTTCCAAAGTAATTCGATAGCAAAAGCCAGAAAAATTATTACTCCTGTGACAAACAAGGTTGAAAGGTGCCTTACATTTGATTAACGCACCTACAAAAGTAGGCGATTACTGCGCCTCATCTCGTTGACTTATTTTTTAAGGCATTCAATAATAAAAATATCTTCTTGAGTCGGAATAATTCGATTTAATTTTAAACCGGCTTGACTCAACAATTCCTCAAATTCTTTGGCGGTTCTTTCTTTACCTCCTGGAGAGATAACTAACATATTCAGGTCTAACATTTTAGCCGCCGAAGGATTATTACCCGAAGGAACAACCATTTCCAAGACTAAAACTTTACCGTTGCTATCTAAGGCTTCACAACAGTTTTTCAAAATGGCAATCGCCCTTTGATCATCCCAATCATGAATAATATGTTTTAATAAATAGCCATCTCCTCCCGACGGTACGGATTCAAAAAAACTACCGCTAACGGTTTGACAACGATGGAGAATACCGTGTTTTTCTAAAGTCGGTTGACAATGAGAAATTACATAGTCTTCATCAAAAAGAATCCCTTGTAGGTGGGGATATTGCTCTAAGATTGTTCCCAACATTTCACCGTATCCCCCACCTACATCTACTAGGGTTTGAAATTCAGAGAAATTATACACAGCTAAAATAGCCTTCTCCTCCGAGAAAGAAAAACTATTCATCGACTGTTCAAAAATCTCTGCATCTAGCGGATGGGTTTGAAAATATTCAAAGACCCCCATCCCAAACACATCATCAAAGGATGGTTGTCCCGTTTTAATACTATGTAACACATTTCCCCATGCTTGATAATGGGGGGCTTGTCCTGACATAATCGCTGTCGCTTTTACTGACCGGGGATGGTCACTAGATAAATGTTCGGCTAAGGGGGTGAGTATAAACTGCTGAGATTCGGTTTCTTGGAAAATTCCTACACTAGCTAACGCTCTCATCAGTCGGTATAAAGCAGAAGGGTTAGTCTCGGTTAGGGAGGCTAACTCTTGACAAGATTTCGCTCCCTTGCTTAAATGCTCGGCTAGACTCAATTTAGCCGCAGCATAGATAGCTTGAGATAGCCAGTAACTGGAAATCATTTGGGTTAATTGAAGATGAAGAGGGAGTTCAGGTAAGGACATAATCAACTTTTATGGGAATAAAATTAAACATTACCATATAGGATAAGCTGCCCGCGCATTTAAATTGCTGGTTGAGATGAGGCAAGAGTCAACAGGAAAGGGATTGGAGGAGATTCAGCTAATTTCTAAGCGCGAGTAGAGAGAAAAATAAAGCCATTGCATTACAGTACTCGGTAAAGTTTCCATGAAATTAATTTCTAAGCGCGAGTAGAGAGTTAAACGAGGAACTAAAGCAGGGGAGCTGCTGAAGTTCGCCGGAACTTGGCAAGGCAACAACTGGGAAGAGTGCCTCGAATTCGTCCAGGAAACTCGTTCTCAAGCTCAATTCTAAGTCTTATTACAAGGCTACAAGGCTGTTCCATGTTTCCTTCTATTTATTGAATTTTAACATTTAATTTATAGGTGGCATTGCCACGAGTTCCCCCTACAATTATTTCATAATTTCCAGTAGCCGGTAATTTTAAACTAGATTGGGTAGCTTCTGTTTTCAAAATTTGCCCATTCGGTGCAATCACATCGAATACGGCATTATTTTCTAATGCTGTAATTTTCAGATCCATTCTCTGTCCTTGATTCGCTCTTAATAAATAAATATCTTGACTCCCTCGAACAACCGATTGATTAACTGTAGTGGTATTAGTTCCTGGGGCAAACCGAATTTGAGACACTAAACAAGGTTGTTTTTGATAAACGACTCGTCCCGTATTCAAAGAATCTGAAGTTAACGTCCATGTTTCTTGAGTTGTTTGAGTATCTAACTCAATTTTTGTCTTGATATTTAAGTTTAAATGATTTCCATTTTTCCTTCCTTGTAAGGTTTGAGTATAGGAACTATAATAAGATTCTTGTTCATTATGAATCGTAGCTTCTACCCGACCCGTGACTTGATTTCCCTGAATATAAATCCTCGCCGTAGAATCCAGATCATCATTAGCGACTGAAAAACAATAACCTTGAATCGAATAAGCGCTAGACGCTTGAGCAACTTGTCGGGGTGGATGATTTGCCATCCTAGGTGTAACATTCAGTAAACTTGCAAAAATGACTACATATCTTAATAATTTCATCATCATAACTGACTCATGGTTAAAGGTTGATTGATCACTTTTGCCATTGCATCATTTTATTGTCGGCTATTCTTGATCTTTTGAATAATTTTATCATGTTTAATGTCTAATCTTCACAGTTGAATCAATTTTTATCTAATAATTGCTCTAAAGTATAAGCACATTCCAGGAAAAAATCGCCAGAAAACTAGGTTTTTTCTTGAACATAATCTAAAGCATCCTGATAGATTATCGGTAATTACTCAGCTAAATAATTCTGTAAACTTGTTGTTAAATATTTTCTTAATTGAGTGCGAAAACTGATGATTTCTGCTCGCCAATGATTCCCATTTCTTTCTGCTTCTGTTGTCCAATAGGGTAAAAGTAATAAATGCCTGATCACTTGTTCAAGTAAGCTACTGACTCGGTTTTTATCTCTTTTACTCAAGCTTTCTAATTCCTCAATTAAATGGATTATATCTAATTCATCTAAGCGATTTTCCTTGAGGATTTTTATCGTTTCCTCTAACCAAAGATGTTGAGCAATTTCGTAAAGTAGGGGCAGGGTTTCTCCTCCCTCTACTTTCAAGGGATTCTGATTTAAAGTTTTCATTTCGTTGTTGGCGGTTCTTAATAGGAGATAAGTACCCCCATAGTCAGGGCTTTAACCCTCATATATATATTAGGCCACTTTCTCCTGATTCTGATGGTGACACGGGAAAAATCACCGCCACCCCTTACAGTAACTAACTGCCATTATCCCTAAATAGGGTCTGCTGAAAAAGTTTTTCGGTGGGGGTAGGGTGTAGGGTGTGGGGTGTGGGGTGTAGGGTTTTACCGATTTTCAGGGGGTCAACTACCTAATTTTCAGGGAAAAAGTACCTGAATTTTCCCCCTGATCACTCCCAGTCGGGTACTTGACTTTACTCCCCACCTGTGCGAATTCACCTTTTAAAGTTACATTTTGAGAAAAAATAGCCATAAATCTGAAAAATCTTGTCTTTTCTACAAGCGGAGCTATTCTCAGTTTAGCTCTCACTCATTTACCCCCTCAAGCCATCTCCTTGAATATTAATTGGACGGGGGCCAGTGGCTATACATTGACGGGGATGTTTAGCTATGCTGACTCTCTCATTAACCTATCCATTATAGGAATCTTTCTTAACAATTTTGTCAGTAAGCACTCCAACCCTTATCTTGACTTGATTTCAGTTTTTTCTTTGTCAGTAAGGGTGTCAACAAGGAATATTACAAATTGTTAACCGAGTCTTGAAAGCCTTGTGCTACAAAGGTTTGAAATGTTAAGAAAGATCTGACTAATGGATAGAAGGTCTATTTGTGATTAAACCATCTGGGGATACGGTGGCAATTATTAATGATGCTGACTTTCAACCAAATACTTGGTAAAGAGATATAATTAGGTATGAGGCCAAAAAGATGGCGTTGTGATTGATTAAGTCTGGGCAAACGCAATAAAATAAACAGGAGAATTTTTATGACTCGTTTAGTGGAATTTACCTCAGAGGAGGGGACTATTTACATCGAGGTGGATGAAAAGTTACCCTTACCCAAACCGAAACCAGAAGATGAACTTATTAGTCGAACAGATCAAATAGCTGTTAAAGCCACTCAATCTTTTGAAGACGCATTAAATGGGATAAAACCGGTGGCAAATGCCATAATTAATAAGGTCAAAAGTTTGAATGAACCTCCTGATCAGGTAGAGGTAAAACTCGGGATAAAAATGACTGTTGGTCTAGGGGCTATTATTGCATCTGGCAGTGCCGATGTTAATTATGAAATTACCCTAAAATGGGATAACAAGGAAAAAAATAAGCAATCATCTACTCAATGAGGACTTAGATAGAAATAATGGTTGCATCTCTAGAATTTTCTGTGGTCAGAATTTATAAGCAACGAAAAAATCAAGATGATAAAATAGAAATTGTTGGGGCAGGATTTCTAATATCATCAGAATACTTGATTACCTGCGCTCATGTTGTTAATGAATCTTTAGGATTAATAGTTACATCTGCTGAGAAACCCACTGACATTATTGAGTGTGATTTTCCGATAATTGCATCGGGTACATCTTTAAAAACAACCGTAGAGGTTTGGTATCCGGTTAAAATTAACAGCAATGATCCCCAAGATATTGCTATCTTAAAATTAAAAGATTCAGTTCCTTTACAAGCTCAACGAGTTTCTTTAATTACCTATAAAATAGGAGATTTATCTGATCATAATTATAAAGCTTATGGTTTTTCCAGAAACGAAGGTGTCTGGTCTGATGGTAAGATACAAGGTGATATTGCTAACAACAAAATTCAGATAGAAGATAATAAAAGCACGGGATATGCTGTAGAAGGTGGGTTTAGTGGGACAGCTATCTGGGATGAGCAATTGGGGGGAGTAGTGGGGATGGCAGTAATGGCTGATAAGGAAAAATTGGTTGCAAAATCTGCATTTTTTATTCCTACTAATGTTCTTTTAAAAGCTTGGGATAGGTTGCTAGATTTAGCACAAGTAGAGGGAAGAATACCTGAAATTATCTCCTGGATTAGATGTGTATTTGAAAACAAGAATTATCAAGATCAACTTAATACAGCTTATGAAAATTTAGTAATTGAAGTGAGGGATAATTTAGTGGATTTACCTAGAAAAATTCCTTTCTCTTGGTCTGATTTTATAGAAATAATCTATCAATTAGATGAAAGACATTTTACCTATACTTCTCAATCAAAATTTTCTTGGTTAGAAATATTTATTGGCTATTTAGTTATTCAGTTAAACTCAACAGATGCTCTGGCAAAGTTATTAAAAGAATGGCTAAAAAAATATCAAAAAAAATGGGAAGTTTTAATCAATACTTTAGAAATTAATCGCCAGCAGCGATCGCTAAATGTTTCTCAAAAATCAACAGACAAAAATCCCTGCTTATTTGTTAGCCTTACAGAAGAAAACAAATCTTTAATGCTGAGAGCTTGGATTGTTAAAGATATCAACAATTATCATCCCACAGAAAAAGAACCTCAAAAACGTGGAGAATATCAATCTTTAACCCCCAATGAAGGAATAAGTCTGGGTAATCATCTCCAAGAAAATGAATTGATTAATCACCTGAAAAAATTTAAACGAGAATCAGAAAATATCTGTCAATCTTCCCTAGAAAAAGTTCAATTTTTTCTACCCTATAGATTTATTGAAAAAGAGATTAAACCGATTGATTTATTCTCAATTGATGAAGTGGCAATAGCTACAGGCTGCGATCCCCATCATTGGGGAATCGATCATGAGATAATCATGAGATTTTCAGAACGAATAACAGCCGAAAATATCAAAAATCAACAAAGCTATTTATGGATCAAAAAATGCCAACTTTTTCGGAATATACAGCAGCAAAATTTGACCCAAATCTTAAAATGTGAAGAAGAAATCCAAGAACTGATCGAATCAAACAATCAGCAAGCAATTATCTTTAAAAAAACTCTGGCAAATAATGACCATCCGAATAAAATACTCAAATATCATAAATTTAACAATGTTATCGGTTCAAGGTTAACTAATCTCAGTCAAGAAAACTCCTTAGAGTTAAAAAATATTCTAGCCATTTTATACGAAACTGGAATCCCTTTATCTCTGTGGATACGACCCGATGCCAACCAAGAACTTAATTGTCAGGAAAAATTAGACCCTATCTGTCAATGTCCATTAGAAAAATTACCAGAAATAATTAAAAATAACCGTTCCGTCGCTTGGTTAGAAGATAATCATATTGGGAATCATCTATCATTACTTTGGGATGACTATAAGCTTGTTCCCCCCAACTATCCACTTTTGATGCCATAAATTAAATTATGAAAGACTGGAAAATTTTTACAGGAAATCAGGATTCCACAGACGCTTGGACATTACCAGACCCTCCCAGCTGGCGACCTTTTGGCAAAGAAAAGCAACTGGGAGAAAGTCGTCGTAAGCATCGGGGAGAAACCTTTCTAGTGCGCGAAGAAGAAATTAAAATGGTCAATGCAGCCTTGTATTTACGGCGACCTTTATTAGTAACTGGCAAACCCGGAACAGGAAAGTCATCTCTTGCCTATAAAGTCGCCCAGGAATTAAAATTAGGAGAAGTATTATACTGGCCGATTACCACCCATACTACCCTAAAAGATGGACTTTATAACTATGATGCGATCGGTCGGTTACAGGAAGTTAAATTACTGGAACGAGAGCAAAAAGAATTAACCCCAGAAGAACGAAAAGACCAATTAAAACAGATTGAAAAATATATTACCCTTGGACCCTTGGGAACCGCATTATTAGAGTCAGAAAAGCCAAGAATACTGTTAATTGATGAAATTGATAAGAGTGATATCGATTTACCCAATGATTTACTCACCTTATTTGAAGAAGGACGCTTTGAAATCCCCGAATTAGTTAGGCTAAAAGAAGAAGTTCCAAGGGTTGATGTCCGAACTGCTTATACCGATACAACCGACATTACCAAGAAAGATATAAAAACACCTATAGAAAATGGTTTAGTTATCTGTAAGGCTTTTCCTTTTGTGATTTTAACTAGCAATGGAGAACGAGACTTTCCTGCACCTTTTTTGCGTCGTTGTCTCCGTTTAACCATGAAAGAACCAGAGAAACCCGACTTAATTAAAATAATCGAGGCACATTTAGAAGAAACAATTACTAACAATCCAGACATCGATAAACTGATTGATAACTTCATTCAAAAGCGCAATTCACAAACCCTAGCTACGGATCAATTACTTAATGCTATTTTTATGGTCAAAAAAGGAGCTATATCAACTCAAGATGACCTCATTAGTCAACTTTTGAAAGATTTGGGGACGATAGAAGATGAGTGAATCCCCATCTAATTCATCAATTAAAAAACTATTAGATTATCTAGAGCAAACAGGACTAATCGAACGGTTACAACTCAGTGATGAAGATGTAGCTGATAGCATCTGGTTGTCCCTACAAATGGGAGTTGAAGACTTGCAACCACCCCCAAGAAATCCAGAAAATAAACAGCCAATAGATTCATCAACTTCTAATGAAATAGAGAAAAATTTAGAGGACATTCCAGAAGATAACCTATCAAAATCTCAGCCAAATATCGATGTTATTACCGAAGAATCTCTCCCCCAAGAAATAGAGAAAACTACCCCAATCCAAGGCTTTCCTTTTCAAGTTCCTGCTGCCGCGGCACTACAGACAGCACTCCCGATTAGTCGCGCTTTGCGTCCTTTCATGGGAAAAGTTCCCTCAGCCATTAAAACTATTCTAGATGAAGAAGCAACCGCTTCTTTTATTGCAGAAAGGGATATTTGGCTACCTGTGACTAAACCCCAACCGGAACGCTGGTTAACCCTCGAATTAGTAGTAGAAGAATCTAGATCCTCTTTTATTTGGCGAGAATTAATTAATGAGTTACAAAATCTCTTAGAAAATCAAGGAGCATTTAAAAACGTCAGAGTTTGGCAACTATCAACCTCAAATAATCAAGAATTACAGTTAGTAAGACGCAGAAAAAAAGCTAAACCTCAACAACGCTATCACTCCCATAAAGAACTTATTCATCCCAGGGGACAGGGATTAGTTTTATTAGTAAGTGATTGTGTTTCTCCTCTCTGGCAAAAAGCCTTAATTCATCCTTGGCTAAAAGATTGGTCGGAAAAACAACCCACCGCTATTCTGCAACTTTTCCCCGAAAGATTATGGAATAGTACCCAACTAGGACGGGGACGTAAACTCTTTACCACTGCTTTAACTGCTGGGGTTCCCAATCCGAAATTAATCTTAAAAAATTATCCCCAATGGCTACCGATTAACTGGCAAAATACCCTTCTCATTCCCGTAATCACGTTAGAAATAGAAGTCCTCAAACAATGGGCAAAAGTTGTCGCTGGTTCAGGTAATGCTCAGATTTCCGCTTTTTTATTTGATTTAGAATTTATTAAACAACAAATTATTGAAATTCCCCCTATATCCAGAGAGGAAAATAAGCAAGACAGCGAGGATAAAAACAGCATTAAAAATAAAGCCGAGGCAATGGTCGAGCGATTTTTTGCCACCGCTTCAGAACCAGCCAAAAAACTAGCAAAAATGATGGCAGCTGCCCCGGTAAGTATGCAGGTGGTCAATCTTATTCGTAAAACTCTTTTAAACGAAGTGCGTCCCGTTCATGTGGCAGAATTCTACATGGGAGGTCTATTAAAACCGATTGTAGAAAATGAAGAAGGACAGTATCGAGTCTATGACTTTTTGCCCGGGGTACGTCAAGTCTTAAATGATGCTATCGGTAGGCGACAAACTATCAAGGTACTCGATGCTATTTCCCAATATATTGCCGGGGAAATTAAAAGTCCTATCCGCAGTTTTGCCGCTTTATTAACCCTATTACCCACCTATCCCCCAGAACAAAGAGAAAAAATTCTTCCCTTCGCTCAAGTCAGCATCGAAGTCTTAGGCAATCTGGGGGGAGAATACGCAGAATTCGCCGAAAAAATCGCCGTTAATATCTCCAATCCCTTTCCAATCCCTAAACCCTCGGAACCTCCCTTAAAAACCCGTACCTTTGAATTTATCGTAGCAACGATAGAACGTCAGTCTCGTCTATGGGGATTATTTCCTAAACGAGAAAAATGGGTAATTAAAAAGGAAAAAAGGCAAGCAAAAGGCATTGTCCAAAAACTAGCCGAGGGAGTCGAATTGGAATTGATGGAAATCCCCGGCGGCACATTCACGATGGGAACGGAAGACGAGGAAATCGAAAGACTGGTGAAAAAATTTCGTTGGGAAGGATTTAGAAGGGAAAGACCACAACACCGAGTAACCGTTTCCTCTTTCTACATGGGGCGTTATCCTATCACCCAAGCACAGTGGAGAGCAGTTGCCTCTCGCACGGATTTAAAAGTAGAACGAAATCTTAACCCTGATCCCTCCCACTTTAAAGCTCCCCCCAAACCCTCCTTAAAAAGCGAGGCTTCCGATTCCCCCCCTTTTGAAGGGGCTAGGGGGGGATCACCGACGCGCTGGGATAGACCCGTAGAACAAGTTAGTTGGTATGATGCCGTCGAATTTTGCGCGAGATTATCGAAATTGACAGGGAAAGAATACCGACTTCCCAGCGAAGCGGAGTGGGAATATGCTTGTCGTGCCGGGACAACCACCCCATTTCACTTTGGGGAAACCATTACCGGGGAATTAGCCAACTACGATGCCAGAGAAACCTACGCCGGGGAAGCGGAGGGAGAATATCGAAAAGAAACGACCCCCGTGGGACAATTTCCCCCCAATGCCTTCGGGCTGTACGATATGCACGGCAATGTCTGGGAATGGTGTTTAGATCCGTGGCACGACAGCTATCAGGGTAAAACGCGGACCGATAGCGAAGTTTGGGATGAAGAACAAAGCGCGGAGCAATATTTACTTGATGAAAATAATGTTATACAACTATTAAGTAATAAAAAAACTAGGGTACTACGCGGCGGTTCTTGGCTCTTCAATCCGAGGCTCTGTCGCAGTGCGCGTCGTTACTGGTTCTACCCCGACAGCCGCGTCATCAACTACCTCGGTTTTCGAGTTGTCTGCCGCTTCCCCAGGACTTGATTTCCCTCTATTCTTTTCTCTTTTTCCCTTTTACGGAATTTTTTGAGGCAACTATAGTACAACTGTATTAATTTAGGGGTGGTCAATTATTTAGGGTTTGCGGCAAAAAGTTTTTCGTGGGGGTAGGGTGTGGGGTGTGGGGTGTGGGGTGTAGGTTTTTACCGATTCTGAGGGGGTCAATTACCTAATTTTCAGAGAAAAAGTCCCGGAATTTTCCCCCGATCACTCCCAGAACTGGTACTTTTTGATTGACAAAAAGTCTAAAAGTCTTACCCAACAAGGTTTTTA
>VYKN01000262.1_pt1 | contig 10607 bp, 11 predicted proteins | sample 5114581 | NCBI WGS metagenome assembly VYKN01 (sample SAMN12291810, study PRJNA351875) | freshwater metagenome | isolation source: freshwater lake | place: USA: Michigan, Baker Lake | collected 2011-08-08
CTTACACATTTGTTACGGATGAATTGAGCAGTACGAATAGCATCGTCTATGGCTTGATACTGTTGAGTTTTAGCTTTAACTTTAAACTCTAAGACAAACATTTTACGCAGGGGGCACTTAGATAAAATCAGTATAGCACAATAAAAGTTAAGTTAACAAGCTATAGTTTAAAAAGCCGTCCTAAAAGGACGGGGCTTTAACCCAAAATTTCGGTAATTCGAGTACGGCCTACAACAGTGCCTTAAGGCTAGTGTAACACACCCTCTCAACTATAACTGCCGCAAGATCGCACCCTCTTCTAGATGCCGATATTCTGCTAAAGATGGGAAAATATCAGTCCTGTAGGGTCAAGGTCGATCCTCGTGGGTGGGGAAATGGAGGGAACTTTCGGGTAGGTTGACAACAGTAATTGTTTTTCTCAACTTATCGAAAAACTCGACACTATACCCCGTTTCTAATCCCTCGATTTGATGTTTTTCTACCAAGGTTCCCACGTCTCCCGCGGATAATCTTTCTTCATGCACCAATTCAAAAATGAAATTTTTGCCGCTATTGCATTTTTAACCACGAGAAAACTGCCTCGACGGTTAATTCTAGATCGATATCCGGTAAGATTTCTAGTCGATCGAGACCTTGGCGTAATTCGGGTTGTCGATCGGGAAGAAAAATGAGGATTGATCGATCTTCGGCATCGAGTAGCCATCCCAGTTTACAGCCGTGTTTAAGACAATACAGGATATTTCCCGTGACTCGGTTGGAACTTTGTTCGGGGGAAAGGATTTCGATCGTCCAGTCGGGAGGGATGAGAATATTATCGAGAGGTTCACCGTTGGTATCGAAGGGGATATTCTGCCAGAGGAGTACGGCGATATCGGGGACGATCGATCGACCCGCGAAGGTACAGCGCAATTCGGGAAACGCGTAAGCGATTTTTTCTGTTTCGGTGATGCGATTGATTTTCTCGATTAATTTTCCCTGTAATCGAGCGTGTCGGGTTTTCGGCATAGGTTTTTGAACGATCCGACCGTCGATATATTCCAGCGCGGGTTTGCTTTCCGGTAGCGCGAGAAATTCGGGTAGGGTTAGGAGGGACTGGAGCATTTTATAAACTTATCACGTCAAACACTTCGGAATGGTTAAGTTGGTTAATGCTGGTATAGTTCACTTCTCGATCGAACACAAAATAATCTTCAAGATTCATTCAGTAGAGATTCTAAGATTTCGGGGGTTAATCCTCTGGCTTCGGCCAGATAGCTGATTTCATCCATCAGTTTGCCCAGAAAGTCGCTATCGTCTTCACTCGGCTTTTTCATCAGCAGATCGACAAGAATCCGAACGCGTTCTTTTTCTTCTAGCGACGCGGATTGATAGGCTTCCGCGGTTTTGGGACTGACTTCGATCGAGATTTGAGTCATAGGATTACGCTTCGTGGACGATTTCATCGATAAAGGTTTCTTTTTCCTCTTCGGTCATGGTGTCCCAATTATAGCCACGTTCTGCCGCTACGATTTTCGCCTGTTGGCTTCCGTAGTCGGTTATAGATTCCATATTTCCCCACTGACGTTGGATTAGGAATCTAAATACTTCCTGTTGTTGTGCTTCGGGGAGTTGTTTGACTAATTCGATAACTTGTTCGTTGCTTAAGGTTAAGTTCGGCATAGGTCGCTTCTAGACACCAGCATGATTAATCAGTTTAACACGAGTCCTTAATGGAGAGGGTTTTCGGTTCGCCTATCCCCTCTCTGCGTCGATCAGTTAGAATCGAGAAATTATAACAAATCTGGTTATTTTTGCATGAGTAGAAAACGGGTTTCTCCGAGAAACCCGTTTTCTGTGCGTTACTCAACGGATTTAGTATTATCGGCCTAGAAAGTCCTTTCATCTTCCCGCTTGCCGTAAAATTATGATTGTCTCTCTCCAAGAAGCTCAAGCCAAACTGCCCGAACTGATATACAATCTCAAACTAGGGGAAGAATTGTTAATTACCGATAATAATTTCCCACTGGCAAAATTAAGCCGATGATAAAGAACACTTACAAGACTTCTCGGAGTATCTGCTTTGAAATGTCTAATCGATAGCCATACTCTGCTCTGTTACACACTCAAGGAATCCCGACTCAGTAGCAGCACCCATCAACTTCCTAAAGGGTGGCATAAATCGACTAAATCCTTATCTTGCAAGAGTTCTATTGATTAGTTCGTTCTAGATCGAAAACAATTGACAAAATCGCATCAATGTCCTTCTCTATAAGGGTTTCATCCCTTATAACTCCGTCCATTGCATAGCACAAACCGAAGAACCCGTCAGATGGTGACTTTCTTAATAGATCCATCAATTTTTCGGATGGTAACTTTCTTAATGCATCCATCAATTTTTCGGTTTTCATTCGTCTTAAGTTTAAGCCGGAAGGAGTGATAAGAGAATGGCATGATGGTAACTTTCCTACTAGATCCATCTTTTTGGATGGTGACTTTCTTAATGGATCCATCAATTTTTCGGATGGTAACTTTCCTACTATATCCATCAATTTTTCGATGGGATATTGTCTATCTTCTATAGAATTTGCTTCTTCTTGTATTAATCCTACTTCTTCAGGAGTTAATATCAGTCCTTCAAGTTTCTGCTCCGCGTTCTTGATTGTTTCAATTAAGTCTCGGTGTTTTTCTTCGGCCACACTTAAGTCGTCATTGGTAAAAAGATTATTATGAGCTACTTTGTTTCTGATTTTATACAGTTTCTCCCAATTAGATTGAAAATTTCTGTCTTTAAATGATTCCTTAAAAAACTTATCATAGTTGCTTTTAATTTCTTCTTTTAATTTACGAATTGCTTCGGGAGTTTCTTCAAGCCTATCAATTTTTTTAATTAAATCCTCTTTGGTTATACAACCAGATGAAAGCTTGTATATATACTCACCTAAATCATTAAAATCTATCAGATAGAGTTTATTGTCAATATAGCTTGCAAATTTTGTTTCATTATTTTTTCTGTCATTAACTTTCTTGCTAAAATCTTGGGGGGCTTCCGTTTTCCACCAATTCACTCCTATCTTGGTTGTCATGAATTTCGTTATGTAGGCTCTTAAATGGTTTTCCACACGATAAATATAAGGATAAATTTGAACAGCAATCTGTTCAGAAATTTCGTCTTTTACTATATACAGTGTTTCTAATTTTTGTTCTTTGAAAAAATTTAAAATTGGAATACGTTGAGGTTCTAAACAATCATATTCTCCCTTTACAACAATTGAAAAACCTGTAATACATTTATCTTTGCTGTCTTGATCAAATTTAATTGGATTTACTGTAATTTCTATAAAATTATCCTTGATTTGGCGACTGTTACAATCTATTTGTTGTGTTCCCTTCCAAAATGAATTATTCGAGGCGAGAAGATGGACTAAATTATCAGGAGTTTTGATATGAGATTGATTAGAAGTGTCAAATGCAAAAATTTCAAAGGTGAGAAAATTGTTTTGTGTGTCCATTGGAATGACAGGAGTTAGGTCTATAAACAACATCTACCCTCTATTTTAACTTGTCTATTGAAAAAAAGGGGGCTTATTCAGCCCCCATTAAACTCTAACTACCGCCAATCCTTGCCACATCGCGGGCGTTGGCTTCAAAAGCCGCATCGAGAGCAGAATCGCCGGTTAAACCAGAATCTAACGCCTCTTTAATACACTGCAACATCCGCTTATAATCCTTGGGCATTACCTTAACAAACTTGGGCAACATTTCCGACCAATTTGCTAAAACTAGGGACGCTTTTTGACTTTGGGTGTAATCAGCATGGCGTTGAATTAACTCGCGTAAATCGTCGATTTCTTCCCCTTCTAGCGCCTCTAAAGCCACCATTTGGGTATTGCAACGAGTGGCGAAATCCCCCGACTCATCGAGGACGTAGGCGACACCACCACTCATCCCGGCGGCGAAATTGCGACCGGTAGGCCCTAAAACAACGACTTTACCCCCCGTCATATACTCGCAAGCATGGTCGCCAACGGACTCAACCACCGTAGTCACCCCAGAGTTACGCACCCCAAAACGTTCCCCAGCAACCCCAGAAATATACACCTCACCACTGGTTGCACCGTATAAAGCCACATTACCGATGATAATATTCTCCTCGGCCACAAAAGTGGAACCTTTGGGCGGATAAACGATGATTTTGCCACCGCTTAAACCCTTACCCACATAATCATTAGCATCCCCTTCTAACTCCAGTGTCACTCCTTTGGGAACAAAAGCACCGAAACTCTGCCCCGCGCTGCCCTGAAAATGGAGATGTACGGTATCTTCCGGTAAACCCTCCCAGTGACGTTTAGTGATTTCGTTGCCTAAAATCGTCCCCACCACGCGGTTAATATTTTTAATCGGTAGTGTCGCCTTGACTTTTTCGCCTTTTTCAATGGCATCCTTGCATAAATCCAGTAAAACGGTTATATCCAACGACTTATCTAAACCGTGGTCCTGGGGAATCTGACAATAACGCCCTACCTCTGGAGCTACCTCCGGTTGATAGAGAATCGGAGTTAGGTCAATTCCTTTCGCTTTCCAATGTTCTACAGCCTGTTTCGGCTCTAATACATCAGTTCGCCCCACCATTTCATTTAAGGTGCGGAATCCCAATTCGGCCATAATTTCCCGCACTTCCTGGGCGATAAATTTCATGAAATTCACCGTATATTCGGGATCTCCGATGAAATTCTTCCGTAATAACGGATCCTGGGTCGCTACCCCCGCCGGACAGGTATTAAGATGACAAACCCGCATCATAATACAGCCTAACGTTACCAGTGGCGCGGTCGAAAAACCGAATTCTTCGGCCCCCAATAGGGTTGCTACCACCACATCGCGGCCGGTTTTCATCTGACCATCGGTTTCCACCGCAATGCGACTGCGAAGATTATTTAACACCAATGTTTGATGGGTTTCTGCTAGTCCCAACTCCCAGGGTAAACCCGCGTGTTTAATCGAGGTTTGGGGAGAAGCACCGGTCCCACCATCGAAACCAGAGATTAAAACCACGTCGGCGTGAGCTTTAGCGACTCCGGCGGCGATTGTACCGACTCCCACCTCAGAAACCAGTTTTACGCTCACTCTCGCCGCACGATTGGCATTTTTTAGGTCATGAATCAACTCCGCTAGGTCTTCAATGGAGTAGATATCGTGGTGGGGTGGGGGAGAAATTAAACCGACTCCGGGGGTGGAGTGACGGACTTTGGCAATCCAAGGATAGACTTTTTTACCCGGTAATTGACCGCCTTCGCCCGGTTTTGCCCCCTGAGCCATTTTTATCTGCAATTCTCGCGCTTGGGAGAGGTAAAGACTGGTGACACCAAAACGGCCGGAAGCCACCTGTTTAATGGCACTATTTTTCGAGTCTCCCTGTTCATTTGTCCAAGTGTAGCGCTCGGAATCTTCGCCGCCTTCCCCGGTGTTCGACTTGCCACCGATACGATTCATGGCAATAGCGAGGGATTCGTGGGCCTCTTTGGAAATGGACCCGTAACTCATGGCCCCGGTTTTAAAGCGTTTCATAATCGCTTCAATCGGTTCCACTTCTTCGATGGGGATACTTTCCCGGTTTTTAAAGGTTAATAGTCCCCGCAGGGTGAAGAATTTTTGATTCTGTTGGTTGACCAGTTGGGAATACTGCTTAAAGAGGTCGTATTTGCCCAATTTTACCGCTTGTTGCAGGGTATGAATGGTTTCTGGGCTAAAAAGATGGGATTCCCCGTCCTTACGCCATTGATATTCACCGCCAATATCGAGGGTATGCACATTAACGTCCCGGTCGGGGAAAGCGTGGCCATGTCTGAGCAGGGATTCTTTGGCAATAATTGCTAAATCGGCCCCTTCAATGCGGGAAGCTGTCCAAGTAAAATAGCGATCGACTACCGATCGATTTAAGCCGATAGCCTCGAATATTTGCGCCCCACGGTAGCTTTGCAGGGTAGAAATGCCAATTTTAGAGGCCACTTTAATTACGCCCTTGGTGGCGGCTTTTATGTAGTTTTTACAGGCGGTCTGGTGGTCAACTCCTACCAATAAACCTTCCTCGATCATACTGCCGAGGGTGGCAAAGGCTAGATAGGGATTAATCGCACCGCAACCATAACCGAGTAAAAGGGCGTAGTGATGCACTTCCCGGGGTTCGCCGGATTCCAGGACAAGACCGACTCTGGTACGGGTTCCCTGCCGGATGAGGTGGTGGTGTAAACCGGCAACCGCCAGCAGTGAGGGAATCGGGGCGTGATTTTTATCGATACCGCGATCGCTTAAAATAATAATGCTCGCGCCCGCTAAAATTGCCTCGTCCACCTCTTGACAAATTGCCTCAATTGTGCTACGCATTCCCTCGACTCCCGAAGTGGGATCGAAGAGAATGGCAATAGTAACGGTTTTAAATTCGCTATTGCCCTGTAAACGCGCTAATTGGGCGTTAGTGAGGATGGGAGAGTTAAGTTTAATCAGGTGACAGCTTTCCGGCTGCGGGTCCAAGAGATTTCTCTCCGCGCCGATAGTGGTGATGGGAGAGGTGATAATTTCTTCGCGAATCGAGTCAATCGGGGGATTAGTGACTTGGGCGAATAACTGCTGAAAGTAATCATAAAGCAGTTTTGGCCGATCGGACAAGACGGCTAGGGGTGTATCGGAACCCATGGAACCCACTGCTTCCACTCCATCCCGGCCCATGGGGGCTAATAAAAGACGTAATTCCTCAAAAGTGTAACCGAAAGCGGTTTGCTGTTGAATTAGGGAAACAGGAGTTTCAGGTGGGGCAGTTTCCACAGCCGGTAAATCGTCTAAATTGACTAAATTTTCGTTTAACCACTGGCGATAGGGATGAGCTTTGGCAATACCTTCTTTTATCTCCTCATCGGCCACGATACGACCTTCTTTCATATCCACAAGGAACATCCGGCCGGGTTGCAGACGACCTTTAAAAGCGACGCGTTCCGGTTCAATGGGTAAAACTCCCGCTTCCGATGCCATGATTACTAGGTCATCTTTGGTGACGTAGTAACGGGAAGGACGTAAACCATTGCGGTCTAACACTGCTCCCATCATCGTACCATCGGTAAAAGCGATCGAGGCCGGACCATCCCAGGGTTCCATCAAACAGGAATGGTATTCATAAAAAGCTTTTTTCTCATCACTCATCGATTCGTGGGCTGCCCAGGGTTCAGGAATCATCATCATGACAGCGTGAGGAAGAGAACGCCCCGATAAAACCATTAATTCTAGGGCATTATCAAAAATTAAGGAGTCACTACCCTCGATATTAATAACCGGCTGGATTCTTTTGATGTCTTCCCCGAACAAGGGTGAGGCAAACATCGACTGACGGGCGTGCATCCAGTTAATATTACCTCGCAGGGTATTAATTTCGCCATTGTGGGCAATATAACGGTAAGGGTGGGCGCGTTCCCAACTGGGGAAGGTATTGGTACTAAAACGGGAATGGACTAATCCTAAAGCACTTTGAAAGTCGGGGTCGTGTAAATCGGGAAAATAGTCACCCACCTGTACCGGCATTAATTGCCCTTTATAGACAATGGTACGACTAGAAATACTGCAAGGATACCAGTAACGATTAAAGGATTGACGACTGAGGTGGGAACGTTTGCGAATAACGTATAATTTGCGTTCAAAGGCCAGATCATCACTTAAATTGGCATTGCGTTCGATGAAAACCTGTTCGATAAAGGGTTCGGTAGATTTGGCCGAATTGCCCAAACTAGAGTTATCCGTGGGAACATCACGCCAACCGAGAACTTTTAACCCCTCTTCGGCGGCGATTTTCTCGAATTGCTGCCGACCTTTCTGGCGAATTTCGGCATCAGGGGCCGTGTAGAGCATTCCTACCCCGTATTGTCCCGCTGCCGGTAAGGTAAAGCCTAGATTACTGGTCACTTTCCGGAAAAATAGGTCGGGGATTTGGCACAAAATACCCGCTCCATCTCCGGTATTTTTTTCCGCACCGCACGCGCCACGGTGATCGAGGTTTAGTAAAATTGTTAAGGCTTGTTCAACAATATCGTGGGACTTTTTACCCGTTTTATGAACGATAAAACCGACACCACAAGCATCATGTTCGAATTGGGGATCGTATAGTCCTTGTTTCCGTGGAGTTTGATTGTTATTCATTTTGTCTAATAGCCTAGCAGTCTGGAAGGGAATGGCCTAGAGGGTGAGCCAGAGTAGCGATTCTAGGTATATCAATTCTGTATCCAGACTGGACCTTCGGTCTTATATCTTAAGGAAATGTTTCGATGTGACAAGGGTTCCTTTACACCGAATCCAACTTCCGACCATTCTAGAACCTAAAAATGGGTCACGGCGATTTTTCTTGGCGATTAAATATATCGAACTTGGTTTCGCATTTCGTCCGCAGTCACTCGATCAAGAATAACGAGTAAACGGTTCGCCATCTCTCGCGGAGGGCGACGGACGGCGAAAATCACCCCGTAATGGGTTCGATTGGCATCGAAGTAATCGCGAACCAGTTCTTCAAAATCGGTTCGGTTGTGAGTGACTAAGGTTCTTCCCTGACTCACCGCGTGAGCGAGTTGTGCTTTATCTGTGGCGTTAAGTTGTCCCGCATCCCTCGCAGTAATCGCGTCAAACCCCCTCGCTCTCAACAACTCGGCGATTAAAACGTTAACATCTTCATCTAGATAGAGACGGATAAAGAGATTATTCACGAATTTTTTAGCAGCGGATCGATTAAGTCGTCGGGAATGCGGTTACGCTCGATATAAGCGTTAATTTCCTCTAGATGGTCGCTGTAATAGGTCAACGCACTGAAAATCTGACTTAACGTCAGATGGGGCATTCCTAGGGGGATTTCTTCGGGAGCGACTCCCAGACGCCAAGTTTCGACGATGGCGCGGACGGGTGTACGCGTTCCTTTGATAATTGGTTCCCCGCGTAAAATCTCGTCGTCTCGAACGATGTAGAGATATTCGGTCGCTTGAACCATCGCGGTTTTCTGGAGTGGATATCGTTTAGTTTATCGTATCGATCGAACCCCTGACTATTCCCAATAAATATCGGTTCGGTTACTTCAGCCACCCGCTCTCACTTGCGGCGATTGTTTCGCTCTCTCTCTCCATTTTTTAGAATTTTCCGTAATTACCTCGCACATTGATCGGGCTTTTTCCGCCGCATCCCGTGCCATTTCCAGAATTTCCTCTAGTTCCCGTTCATTTAGTCCTGTTTCTTTCTCTTCCATCACCCTAAACCCTCCAAGCGATTTTTAAGCTTATCAAAAATGTCGGGGTGAAGACCGAGCGGAGCGGTTTGATTGGGACATTTCGATAATTACAAGAGGTCGTGACGTATTTTCCCGAGTACCCGCTTCAAAATCTCCAGATCCTCCCTACAAATCCGATAAATTTCCTCCGGATCGATGTCAAAATAATCGTGGGCGAGAATATTTCTGATTCCCTTAATCTCCGACCAGGGAATTTCCGGGTAGCGATTCGCTAAACTCTCTCCCATTAGCCGATCGAGTCTTCTAATATTTTCACTAATTGCGATCAACATCATACTAATGCCATCCAATCGATCGAGTCCATCATCATCGGCGATGAAATCATCGGCTTTTTGAATCTGGGTAAATCGCCGCTCGATCCGGCGGATCGCCTCTTCAAGCTCTAGTAATAACTCGAATAGAAGCGATCAATCACACATAGATAGCCTCTCGATCGATCCGCGCCTTGAGGTAAGGATTCAGGGAATCCCGATAGCGGATCAGGCCTACTTCCCGTCCGAATAGTTTCTCTAGTTCGGCTTTCAGTCTGACTCTTTTAAGCAGATCGGGGGGCATATATACCACTATATATATATCGCTCGTCGGTCGGTTTTCCTCTCTGGCTACCGAGCCGAAAATACCGATTCGATCGAGCGCGTATCGTTCCTCCAGTTCGGGTTTCAGGGTTCGTAAACGTTCCAATATCTCGTTGGCAGTGATTTTATCTACCATCCAATTTATAGCCTACTGATTTAGCGATCAACAATCTTCAGTTTAGCGCGATCGGCAACAGAAGCCACTAGGGTAGTCGAAGGAAAGTCTTCCCATAGCTACTTAGTAAGTGTGTTCGCATTAACTATACGGAAATTATTAAAAGTAGTAACAATATCATTATCAGCCTATTGTGTCAATCCTTGAAATATTTGTATTATTTATATCCTGTCGCTCTTTCAATTACCTGATTCGAGGTTCGGGATCGCTCCTATAATCGAAGAAATACTCGATCGCTATCTCGATCCCGTTCGATTGATTCTTTCTGCTCTCTCCCGCCATTTTTTTGAATTTTCCGTAATTACCTCGCCCATTGTTCGGGCTTTTTCCGCCGCATCCCGTGCCATTTCCAGAATTTCCTCTAGTTCCCGTTCATTTAGTCCTGTTTCTTTTTCGTCCATCACCCTAAACCCTCCAAGCGATTTTTAACCTTATTCTAGTTTCTAAAATATGTCCGAGCTTTGACATCCTCACCGCCGTAAACGGACGGTGATTCCCAAACCTCACGATTTAGGTTTCTGCTTCTTTCCCTTGCGGGGTTCCGCACCTGCCTTAACAGATTTACTCTGTT
>VYKN01000264.1_pt1 | contig 10605 bp, 8 predicted proteins | sample 5114581 | NCBI WGS metagenome assembly VYKN01 (sample SAMN12291810, study PRJNA351875) | freshwater metagenome | isolation source: freshwater lake | place: USA: Michigan, Baker Lake | collected 2011-08-08
CTCGATCAGCGCCTCAGGCAGCGCCCGCGGGATCGCATGGGTGAGGACGGCGTCGGCAAAGCAGCGGTCGATCGGATGATCGTCGGGCCGGCCGGCATAGGCGCGCGCCAGGCGCCCGCGCAGGATCGCCACGGCGTCCGACCGCGCCCCGTACCCGTCCACTGCATCATCGGCCATGCGGCAAAAGCCGTAGAGCCCGTAGGCGGCCGCGCGCACAGGCGCCGGCAAAATGAGCGAGGCGAGATGGAAGGTGCGCGAGCCCGCCCGGATCAGGGCGGCCACCGCCGCACGGTCGGCGGTGCTGGGCAGGCTGCGCTCAGACATGAGCGCCCGCCGGCGGCAGGACAGCGTCGAGCACCCGCGCCGAGGACAGGACCCCCGGCACCCCGGCGCCGGGGTGCGTGCCCGCGCCGACCAGATAGAGATTGCGCACCGCGTCCGACCGGTTGTGCGGCCGGAACCAGGCGCTCTGGGTCAACAGCGCTTCCAGGCCGAAGGCCGCGCCGAGATGGGCGCGGTAGCGGCTCTCGAAATCCGCCGGCGTGACGAAATGCTCGGTGACAATGGCGTCCGACAGGCCCGGCAGCAGCCGGCGCTCCAGCTCCGCGCGGATCGCCGCCTTGTAGGCCGGCGCGCGTTCGGCCCAGTCCACGCCGGACGCCTGGTGCGGCACGGGGCTGAGCACATAGAAGGCGTCGCAGCCTTCGGGCGCGAGGCCCGGATCGGTCGCCGTCGGGCGATGGACATAGAGCGAGAAGTCGTCCGCCAGCACCTTGCGGTCGAAGATGTCGCCGATCAGGCCCTTGTAGCGCGGACCCAGCACGATGGTGTGGTGCGGCACGTCCTCGTAGCGGCGCTTCGTGCCGAAGTACCAGACCACAAGGCCCATGGAGTAGCGTCCGCGCGCGACCTTGAAGTCGTCCCAGCGGCCCGGCGCGTCCTTCGGCAGAAGCTGGTTATAGGTCACCGCCGCATCGGCGTTCGAGACCACCACATCGGCGTCGATCACCTCGCCGTCGGCCAGCACGACCCCGGTCGCCGCCCCGTTCTCCACCCGGATGCGCGCAACGTCGGCGTTGAGGCGCAAAGTTGCCCCCTGCCCTTCCATCAGCTCGACCAGGCCCTTCACCAGCGCACCGGTGCCGCCGCGGGCGAAATGCACGCCCGCCGCCCGCTCCAGATAGGAGATCAGGCAATACATCGCGGTGGCCTTGAACGGATTGCCGCCCACGAACAGCGGGTGGAACGAATAGGCGATGCGCAGACGCTCGTCGGTGAAGTAGCGCGAAACAAGGCCGTACACGCTGTTGAGGCTGCCGAGCCGCAGGAGTTCCGGGGTGACCCGCAGCATCTCGGAGAAGTCGCCGAACGGGATGTGCGCCAGTTCCTCAAAGCCGTAGCGATAGATCGCCTCCGAGCGGGCCATGAAGGCCCGGTAGCCTTCAAGGTCTTGCGGGGCGAGGCGGGCGATCTCGGCTTCGGCGCGGGCCTTGTCGCCATGGGCGTCGAAGGTCTCCCCGTCGTGAAACAGCATCCGGTAGAACGGATCGAGGCTGACGAGCGGGCAGTGGTCGGCCATGCGCTTGCCGCACAGGGTCCACAGCTCTTCCAGAAGGTGCGGCGCGGTGATGATCGTCGGGCCGGCGTCGAAGGTGAACCCGTCCTGCCGGTAGACATAGGCGCGCCCGCCCGGCGCATCGAGCCGCTCCAGCACGGTCACGCGGTAGCCGCGCGCGCCCATCCGGACGGCGGCGGCGAGCCCGCCGAAGCCGGATCCGATCACAACAGCATGGGGCCTGCGCCCTTCCGGCAGGGTCGCAGGCGGCGCGGGCTGGGAACGCGTCAACATAACTGGACATATAAGAGCGTCCAATTTGCGCAGACAAGCGGCGCGACGTCCCCCGCGACCATTCGGCCGGCTCAGAGCAGGCCGTGCGCCCGCGCCGCGGTCGTGATCAGCTCGCCGAACTGGGCGGGGTCTTCCTCGTGGCCGAGGTGGCCGAGATGGGGCACGTGAACGACCTGGGCATATGGCGCCAGCCGGGCGACCGCATCGGCGACCGAGGGCGGGATCGCCAGATCATTCTCGCAGGCGATCAGCACCAGCGGCGTCGCAAGGCGGCGCAGGTCCGCCTGCAGCGGCTCCAGATCCCAATTCGCCATCATGCCGAGCGCGCCGGCCACATGGCCCGGCGTGCGGATCAGCCGGGCGTAGCCCTCCACCTGCGTCGCCTCGGGCCGCGAGCCTGTGGAGCGGATCAGCCGGTCGACGACGCTGCGGTCGGCCGCACGCAGCGCAAACAGGCGCGGCGCAAGCGGGTTCAGGAAGATCAGCTTGGCCATGCCGGGGAACAGCTTTCCCGCAAGGCCGGGAAACGGCAGGAACGCGCCGTTGAGGCTGACGATCAGCTTCGGCGTGATGATCCCGGCCGCCGCCATGCGCGCCGCGATCGCCGCCCCCGCCGAGTGGCCGACGACGAGATCGGGCGCGACGTTCTCCGCCGCCAGCAGCGCCCCGAGGTCGCGCGCCATGTCGTCGAGCGAGAGCCGGAAGCCGGACGGCGTGCCGGTGAAGCCGTGGCCCGGCAGGTCCGGCGCCAGCAGGCGGAAGTGCGGCGCAAGGCGCGGCAGGAGACCCGCCCAGCTGTGGGTCGCCGCGCCCGAACCGTGCAGCAGCAACGCCGTCGGCCCAGCGCCGGTCTCCTGCACATGCCAGCGCAGCCGCCCCGCCATGACGAAGCGGCTGGCGTTCGCATTCGGCCAGTCGCGGCCCTCGATGCTCCATTGCGGCTTGCCGCTCATGCGCCTTGCGCCCCGTTGCGACGACACTGGATACGCCGGTCGCGCCCTGTTGCGCTGCGGCGAAGCGCAGCACGACCGCAAGGTGGAAACATGCAAGACCGCTTGGCTGGGGCGCTAGGGATCGAACCTAGGAATGGCGGTACCAAAAACCGCTGCCTTACCGCTTGGCGACGCCCCAGCAGCGAGGGCGCGGAGATAGCCGCTTCGTCCGCTGCGCGCAAGCGGGCCCGGCGCCAGGCCTGCGGAACCGGCGACTCCGGAGCCGTTGACACGCGATGCGATTCGTATACGATCGTGTACGAACCTGCGAGCAACCCCGATGAGACCTCAACTCCAGCCATTGTCCGTGCGCCTCTCGCCCGACGATCTCGCCTTTCTGGCCGGGCTGCAGCGCGAGGGCTGCGTCTCGGCCGGCGACAAGGTCCGCGCCCTGATCGGCGAGGCGCGCAAGGCAGCCGACATCGCGGTCGATCCGGACCGCATGCTCGACTGGGCGAGCAACGCCCTCGCCGACGCGCGCGCCGGCCTGCGGGCGGCCGAGCGCGCCGCAGGCATGCACTCTCTGCTCGTCGCACAGATCTATGACGCGCTGACGTCGGTGCTGGCGCAAGGCCGCCCCGGCCCGGGGACGGGCGCCGGGGCCGCGGAGCTGAAAGCATTCGAGGCCGGCCTCGTCGGCGCAACGCTCGATCTCATCGACATCATCCTGCGCCAGGCCGTGACGACGTCCGCCGCCGCCTATGACAACACGGTCGTCAACCGCCTGTTGGAAGCGCATCGCGAAACACTGTCGCTGGTCGCGGCACGACTTAACTCCAGCACCGAAAACAAAGGACAATGATCGCCATGACAGACACCATCGCCACCCGCGTGTCGCGAATCGTGAGCGGCAGCGTGCACGCCCTGCTGGATGCGGTGGAGAGCGCAGCGCCGGAGGCCGTGATGGCGCAGGCGATCCGCGAGGTCGAGGAGGCCGCCGGCGACGTGCGGGTCGAACTCGGCCGTGCGGCCGCCAACAAGCATCTGGCGACCAGCCGTCTTGTGGAGCTCAACCGCCGCCATGGCGAACTCGGCGATCAGATCGAGGTGGCGCTCGGCGCCGGCCGGGACGATCTGGCCGAAGCCGCAGTCGCCCGCCAGCTCGACATCGAGGCGCAGATCCCGGTGGTCGAACATGCGGTCGCGGACGCCGCCGACGAGGAAAAGCGCCTGGAAGGCTATCTCGCCGCTCTCAACGCCAAGCGCCGCGACATGGATGCAGCCCTCAACGAGTTCATCGCCTCGCGCCAGACCAGCGCCGGGGCGAGCGCGCTCGGTTCGCCTGGCAAGGACACGACCGCTGGCAAGCTCGATCGCGCCTCAGCCGCCTTCGACCGGGTGATGGCGCGGGAAACCGGCCTTGCCGGCCCGCCCGGGGTTGCCGCCCAGGACGCCGCAAAGCTCGCCCAGCTCAATGATCTGGCGCGGCAGAACCGCGTGGCCGAGCGGCTTGCGGCGCTCAAGGCCAAGCGCAGCGACTGAGCCAAGGGGGCATCGGGGCGAACATCATGGGGCTTTTCCTGTCGGCGCAGACCATGCCCTTCACGGCGGCGTTCGTGCTGCTCATCGGGCTGACGGTCCTGCAGATCATCAGCACGCTGAGCGGCGACGTCGTGGACGGATTTGTCGATCAGCTGATCCCGGACAAACCGGACGCGCTGGGCTGGCTGCATGTGGGCCGCGCGCCGTTGCTGGTGCTGCTGATCCTGTTTCTGGCGAGCTTCGCCATCACGGGCTACGCGCTGCAGATGGCCGCGCGCGGCCTGTTCGGCGCCTATCTGCCGGCCCTGATCGCCGTGGTTCCGGCCGCCGCGGCGGGGGTCGCCGGGGTGCGCACCCTCGGCGGGCTGGTGGCGCAATACATGCCGACCAGCGAGACCGAAGCGGTGTCGGAGGCCAGCTTCATCGGTCGCACGGCTGTCATCGTCATGGGCGAAGCCACACGCGGCAACCCGGCCCAGGCGCGGCTCGATGATGAACACGGCCTCACCCACTACGTCATGGTCGAACCGGACCTCGACGGCGCGCGCTTTGCCGGCGGCGACAGCGTGCTGCTCGTGCGCAAGGACGGCGGCCGCTTCGCCGCCATCGCCAATCCCCATCCCGACCTGCTCTGACCCTGAAAAGGAAAGACCTTGATGTACGCCAATCTGATCGAGATCCTGATCCTTGTCGGCGTCGCGCTGGTCGCACTGCTGGCGATCGGCCTTGTTCTGGCCCGCCTCTACAGGCGCTCCACCAAGGAACAGGCCTTCGTGCGCACCGGGCTTGGCGGGCAGAAGGTGGTGATGAACGGCGGCGCCCTGGTGCTTCCGGTGTTTCACGAGACCATCAAGGTCAACATGAACACCCTGCGCCTTGAGGTGCGCCGGGCCGAGACCGACAGCCTGATCACCAAGGACCGGCTGCGGGTCGATGTGGTGGCGGCCTTCTATGTGCGGGTGAAGCCGACCGAGGAAGCCATCGCCGCGGCGGCCCAGACGCTCGGCATCCGCACGCTTGATCCGGGCAGCCTGAAGGATCTCGTCGAGGACAAGTTCGTGGACTCGCTGCGCTCGGTCGCCGCGCGCATGACCATGCAGGGCCTGCAGGACGAGCGCGAACAGTTCGTCCAGGCGGTGCAGAACGCCGTCACCGAGGACCTGCTGAAGAACGGCCTCGAACTGGAATCGGTGTCGCTGACCAGCCTCGACCAGACGTCCAAGGACTTCTTCAACCCGACCAACGCGTTCGACGCCGAGGGCCTGACCAAGCTGACCGAGGAGACCGAGCGTCGCCGCAAGGAGCGCAACGTCATCGAACAGGACACCGAGGTCTCGGTGCGCCAGAAGAACCTCGAGGCCGAGCAGCAGAAGCTGGAGATCGAGCGCCAGCAGGAATTCCTCGTCCTGCAGCAGCAGCAGGAGGTCGAGAAGCGCCGCGCCGAGCAGGCCGCACTTGTGGCCAGCCAGGCCGCCGAAAAGACCCGAGAGGCCGAAGAGGCCAAGATCGTCGCCCAGCAGCAGGTCGATCAGGCGCGCATCACCGCCGAGCGGCAGGTGCAGGAATCGGAAGTCGAGAAGAACCGCGCCATCAAGCAGCGCCAGATCGAGGCCGACCGCGAGCTCGAAATCGCGCGGATCACTCAGGAAAAGCTGACCACCCTGCAGGACCAGGAGCGCGCGATCGCCATTGCGGAACGCTCCAAGGCGCAGTCCGAAGCCGAGGCCCAGGCCAACGCCGCCCGCGCCGACGCCGTCCGCGCCGAGGAAGACGTGGTGACCACCCGGGAGGTCGCCAAGGCCGAGCGCGACAAGGCCGTCAGCCTTGTCGAGGCCGCCAAGGAAGCCGAACAGCAGGCGATCGCCATGAAAGTCCAGGCCGAGGCCGAGAAGGCCGCCGCCACGGACAGGGCCGAGGCGATCAAGATCCAGGCGGACGCCGAACTGATCGCCGGCACGGCGAAGGCCGAGGCCCAGCGCCTCCTCAACGCCGCGATCAACACCCTGTCGGCCGAGCAGATCGGGCTTCAGATCAAGTTGGCGCTGATCGACCGGATGCCGCAGATCATCAAGGAGTCCGTCGAGCCGATGAAGGCGATCGACGGCATCAAGATCGTGCAGGTCGACGGCCTCACGGGGCGCTCCGGCAGCGGCGCGGATGGCGCAGCCGGCGCCGGCGGCAGCGGCAATCTGGCTGAGCAGGCGGTCAACGCCGCCCTCGCCTATCGAGCCCAGCAGCCGATCATCGACGCCCTGCTGGGCGAGCTTGGCCTGAAGTCCGGCGACGCGGCCGGCCTTGCCGGCGCGCTCGGTCCGGCTTCGGCGCCGAACGGGGACGCCGCCAAGGCCGGCTAGAGGATGAAGTCTCCGGCGGCGAGGGTTGCGGGCGCCGCGACCCCGCCGGTCTCGCTCCACACGAAGAAGGCGATGTCGGCGACCCCGTCGCCGTTCACGTCGCCCTCGACGAGCGTGTAGCCGGAGGTCGTCGTGATCTGCAGGCGGCCGGCCTGGCCGACGGCGAGCGCGCCGATGGTGAAGGCCTGGTCGCCGGCGACGCCGGTGTTCGCGTCGATGGCGGCAAGGTCGATCCTGTCGACCCCGGTCTGGAACTGGCCAACGGCGTCGTAGCCGGTCGCCGCGCTGGACTCGGTGGTCGCCAGGAACCGGAACAGGTCCGCCCCGGCCCCGCCGCCCATCCAGTCCCCGCCCGCCCCGCCGATCAGCGTGTCCGCACCGTCGCCGCCGAACAGGAAGTCGGCGCCTTGGTCGCCCTCCATCCAGTCAGCGGCGATGCCTCCGACCAGCGTATCCGCGCCGTCGCCGCCAAACAGCAGGTTGTTGCCGGATCCGCCGTCGAGAAGGTCGTTGCCGGCAAGGCCGTAGAGCGCATCGTCGCCAGCTTCGCCATAGACCACATCGTTTACGGTGCCGCCGCCGTTTCCGGCCGTAGCGTAATCGGCGAACCAATCGTTGCCGGCGCCCAGTTCAATACGACGCACCGGGCCAGACCAGCCGGTCACCAAATCGTCACCGGCGCCAAGCCTCAGAACCTCGACATCCGCAAAGTATGCTGTGAACGGCAGTCCGCCCCAACTCGCCCCTGGCCCCATAAGCGCGCCATGGGCAAGGCTCACCGTGTGAGGCACAATCCCCAAAGCGACGGACAGGGTATCCGTCCCGGAGCCGCCATACAGGAAGTCGATTCCGGCGCCGCTTGAGCGAAAGACGGCCAGATCAAGCAGATCGTCGCCATCGCCGCCATCAAGCGTGTCGTTACCGAGGCCGCCCACCAGCGTGTCGTTGCCCCCGAAACCCTCAGCCCGCAACGAAAGAAATGCCGCAACCCTATCGGCGGCCGATGACCCGCGCACGCTCCCGGAGTATACATAGATATCCTCGATACTCCAGATATTGATGATCTCGTTGCCGCCAGACACCGATACTGTCCCAAGTGACAGATCCGCTGCTACAGTTGTGGTTTCGCCGGAGCCGTACAGTAAAAGCCTATCTGTACCGGCACCGCCATCTATCCAACCACGTTTGGCCTCAAAAAAAATCGTGTCATTGCCTTCGCCTGCACTCACATAACCGACAGAGCTATTCGTCAGAGGCAAGCTACCTCGCTTTGAGATGAGATCGTTCCCCGCCCCACCAATCAACGTATCTATGTCATACGATCCAAGAAGCGTATCGTCGCCAGCGCCACCATCGAGGAGATCATCGTTGCCGCTCCCAGTTAAACTGTCATTGCCGTCGCCGCCAAAGAGCGAATCGTTTCCGAGTCGAAAGTTCGTTTGATCACCTATCAGCGTGTCTGCACCTTCACCGCCGACTAAAAGGTCGTTGCCTTCACCGCCGCTGATAAAGTCGCGCCCACCTTCACCGTATACGGTATCGCCTCCTCCCCCCCAGACGATGTCGTCTCCGGCGCCCCCGACGATTAGATCAAACCCGTCAGTATTACTTATCGTGTCGTTGCCGCCCTCGCCATAAAGGGTGTCGCTACCGCGCCCGCCATTGATCAAGTCGGCGCCGTCGCCTGCGAAAATCTGATCGCCGTAGACCTGGCCGAGGATCGTCTCAGAACCAGCGGTGCCAATGAGCACATTCGGCAACTGAATGCCGCTCAGGGTTGCACCGTTCCAGAACCCGGAGATTGCGGTAGTGTCGAAATTCAGCAGATAGATCGTCTGGGCGCCGCCACGGTATACGGCGTCATCCGCCTGTCCGTCACCGTCAAGGTCGATCCAGTATCGGGCGGAGGCTATGCCCCACGTTGGAGCCAGTCCGTCCTCAAACGGATTGAAATCCGTAAGATAAAGGACAACGTTTGCAGCCGAGCTGGTCTCGAACAGATCCGCTCCGCCGCCGCCGGACGCTACGACAACGCCGCTCTGCGCAACGAGCGTGTCAGCACCGTCGCCGCCAATGAGCGTGGCGTTGCCCCAGCCGCGCAGTGAGTCGCTGCCTGCCTCTCCGTAAGCGTATCCACCAATGCAATCGATCGTGTCCCGACCTTCGCCTCCGAACATCGTGTCGATGCCGGCGATGCCGATCAGCGAGTCGTCTCCTGCACGACCCTCGATCCAGTCGTTGCCGCCAAGTCCGTTGATCGTGTCGTTGCCGGGCGTTCCGACGATCGTGTCATTGCCTTCCGTCGGCATGGGCGCGCTCCGGCGGGGCGCGGCGGCGTGCTGCGGTCACCCTGCGGCACGCTAGTCACAGCTTCGTGAGGGACGCCAGCCGGCAAAGGCGTCTGAGTATTGGGACACGATGTCGCGCGGCCGCAGGACAGACACGGGGCAGCGGCGCGAAAGACAAAGTCTTCGCGCAGGCGCTTATCCCGCTACAACATCGCCGGGATGACGCGATCTGGCGGTTTGTGTCCGTCGGCGAAGGTCTTGATGTTGATGATGACCTTCTCGCCCATCTCGACCCGGCCTTCCATGGTGGCCGAGCCCATGTGCGGCAGCAGGACCACGTTGGGCAAGGTCCTGAGCTTCGGGTTGATGGCGGGTTCGTGCTCGAACACGTCGAGACCGGCGCCGGCGAGCAGCCCCTTCTCCAGCATCCGCGCCAGCGCCGCCTCGTCGATCACCTCGCCGCGCGCGGTGTTCACCACATAGGCGGAGGGCTTCATCAGCTGCAGCCGGCGCGCCGAAAGCAGGTGATAGGTGCCGGGCGTGTGCGGGCAGTTGACCGAGACGATGTCCATGCGGCTCAGCATCTGGTCGAGGCTGTCCCAGTAGGTCGCCTCCAGCTCCTGCTCCACGAGCGGGTGGACGCGCCGCCGGTTGTGGTAGTGGATCTGCAGCCCGAAGGCCCGGGCGCGCCGCGCCACCGCCTGGCCGATCCGGCCCATGCCGACGATGCCGAGCCGTTTGCCGCCGACGCGCCGGCCGACCATCCAGGTCGGGCTCCAGCCTTCGAACTTGTCGGCCTCCACGACCTTGACGCCCTCCACGATCCGGCGCGGGACCGCCAGGATCAGCGCCATGGCGATGTCGGCGGTGTCCTCGGTCAGGACCCCCGGCGTGTTGGTGACGGCTATGCCGCGCTGCACGGCGGTCGCCACATCGATGTTGTCCACCCCGGCGCCGAACTGGGCGATCAGGCGCAGCCGCTCGCCGGCGCGCGAGATGATCCGTGCGTCGAGCTTGTCGGTCACGGTGGGCACCAGCACGTCGCAGCGCTGCATGGCGTCGACCAGCTGGTCCGGCCCCATGGGCGTGTCCGACACGTTCAGCTCGGCGTCGAACAGCTCCATCATCCGCGTCTCGACCGGCTCCGGCAATTTGCGCGTGACGACGATCTTGAGACGGGAATGGGGCATGACGGGCGGCGCGCCTTCTCTTGGACTTTCCTCCGTCTAGCAACCGGGCGCACGCGGGCCAAGCCGCACGGGGCGCTTAACGCGCCGTTCACCCTAAAGCCGCAGGAAATCATCTGCGGGAGGGCGGAAGATGCGCAAGATGGTGCTTTTCGCAGCGGCGGCGATCGTGGCGGTCTCGGCGAGCGCGTCCGCGCAGGAGCGGACCAAGACGCCGTCCGGCCTGCCGGTGCCGCGCTACGTCAGCCTGAAGTTCACCGAGGTGAACGCACGCTCCGGCCCGTCCGAGGATCACCGGATTTCCTGGACCTATGAGCGCCGCGGTCTGCCGGTGGAGGTGACCGCCGAGACCGAGATGTGGCGGCGCATCCGCGACCCGGACGGTTCCCAGGCCTGGGTCCACAAGCGCACGCTGGACGGCCGGCGCACCGCCATGGTGCGCGGCGCGCCGCG
>VYKN01000269.1_pt1 | contig 10523 bp, 8 predicted proteins | sample 5114581 | NCBI WGS metagenome assembly VYKN01 (sample SAMN12291810, study PRJNA351875) | freshwater metagenome | isolation source: freshwater lake | place: USA: Michigan, Baker Lake | collected 2011-08-08
GAAGCAGCCACGTCTGCCCCGATTAACCCCGCTTACCCATCCCCAACCGGTGTCGCCGCTGCAGCAACAACGCCCTCTCGTCGGAGATGGGCTTAGGTTACTTGGATGGCGGATGGAGGGGGATAAGTTTTGTTCTGTCCCTGCTGAAATAGCCTATGTCATCCGCGCCGAAGTGAAACGGAGAGCGGGGACCTCAGTGGACTTTGCGGCATGAGGTCCCGGATCGGCTACGCCGTCCGGGATGACAATTTCCTTGGCATTAATTATCCAAGAAGCTGCGCAGTTTTCGCGAACGCGAGGGGTGCTTCAGCTTGCGGAGGGCTTTGGCTTCGATCTGGCGAATGCGTTCGCGGGTCACGCTGAACTGCTGGCCAACTTCTTCCAGCGTGTGGTCGGTGTTCATGCCGATGCCAAAGCGCATGCGCAGCACACGTTCTTCGCGCGGCGTCAAACTGGCCAGAACCCGCGTGGTGGTTTCGCGTAGGTTCGACTGAATGGCAGCTTCGACTGGCAGGATGGCATTCTTGTCTTCGATGAAATCGCCCAGATGACTGTCTTCCTCGTCCCCAATTGGGGTTTCAAGGCTGATCGGCTCTTTTGCGATCTTCATGACTTTGCGGACTTTTTCCAAGGGTAGGCCGAGCTTTTCAGCCAATTCCTCTGGCGTTGGTTCGCGACCAATTTCGTGCAACATCTGGCGCGAGGTGCGCACCAGCTTGTTGATCGTCTCAATCATGTGGACCGGAATACGAATGGTGCGCGCTTGGTCAGCGATCGAGCGGGTAATCGCCTGACGAATCCACCACGTTGCATAGGTCGAGAACTTATAGCCGCGCCGATATTCGAACTTATCGACCGCTTTCATCAGGCCAATATTGCCTTCTTGAATGAGGTCGAGGAATTGTAGGCCGCGATTGGTGTATTTCTTGGCAATCGAGATTACCAAGCGAAGGTTGGCTTCCACCATTTCCTTCTTGGCTTGGCGGGCTTCGCGCTCACCCTTTTGCACGGTTTGGACGATGCGACGGAACTCGTCGATCGGCACGCCGGTTTCTTGGGCTAAAGTGAAAATCTCTTGCCGAATTTCGTCGGCACGGTCGCGTTGGTCACTGGCAAAGCGGGTCCAAGACTTGGTCTTATCCTTGACGGAGTCGAGCCAGCTTGGGTCCATTTCATGGCCCTGATAAGCCTTGGCGAAATCCGGACGGCCAATGCCACAGGTTTCGGCCAGACGCATCAACTTGCCTTCCAACCCGATGGAGCGCTTGTTGATCGTGTAGAGCTGCTCAACCAGAGCCTCGATCCGGGCATTGTTGAGCTTCAGGCTCTTCAACTCATCGATGATGCTGTTTTGCAGCGCATCCATCGCTGCCATATCATCGTCGGTGATGGACACACCGCGAATACGGGCGTCGAGCGAGCGATCCTTTAGGGCGCGGAAGGCATCAAAGTGGGCGGCAACCGTATCAAGGATGCCCATAATGCCGTCGCGCAACTCGCCTTCCATGGCGGACATAGAAAGTGCTGCGCCTTCATCTTCTTCCGCTTCGGCGCGGGCCGCACGTGCGGCGCGGGCCCCTTCTTCATCATCTTCGTCCTCATTGTTGGAGAGGACTTCTTCTTCTTCCTCTTCCTCTTCTTCGACCACGGGAGGCGCGTTTTCTGCACCATAGGTCGCTTCAAGGTCGATGATTTCACGCAACAGAACGCGGCCGGTCTGTAATTCGTCGCGCCACACCATGATCGCTTCAAACGTCAGCGGGCTTTCGCACAAACCGCGGATCATTGCGTCACGACCCGCCTCAATGCGCTTTGCAATGGCGATTTCGCCTTCGCGCGACAGAAGCTCTACCGCGCCCATTTCACGCAAATACATGCGGACGGGATCGTCGGTGCGGTCTTGGCCTTCTTTGGTGTTGCCGGTTTGGATGACAACCGCAGAACTCGACGAGGAGACGGTTGCGACTTCGCCACCTTCTTCTTGCCCATCTTCTTCGGCTTCTATCAGATTGACGCCCATTTCGCTCAATTGAGACATAACGTCTTCAATTTGCTCAGACGTGAAGTCTTCCGAGGGTAGAATTTTGTTGAGTTCATCGACCGTGACCCAGCCGCGTACTTTCCCTGCCTTGATGAATTTCTTCACCGCAGCATTGTTCAAGTCCAGAAGTGGCGCATCAGGCGTCTCTGCGGATTGCGCTTCTTCAACTTTTTCTACCATGAATGTGCCGCCTCTTGGTTCCGCCATGTCGTCACACAGCGCACCGGATTGCTATAATAAATCCCTGCCAGGCTGCCTTGTGAAGACAATCTGCCACGAACCCGAATTCTCTGCCCCTATAGCTGAACTTTTTCAAAAGGTCAGCTAGTGGTGCCTGTCATGTCTGCCGCCGGAAATAGCGGCATAGCCCGCCCGTGCTGCTTGAAGCACGCGCCGACTTTCTAATCTTCTGCCGGTAGAGAGAAACCCTCTCCCCCGACGATCGATGCCCCAGCAGAGCTGGTCTCGTCGGCCCGCAGCGCACGGCGCTCACCAACCAGACGCTTCAGCCGCTCAAACGCTGCTTCATCGCCACTGCCTGCCGCAGAAACGGCTTCGGCTGCGTCCGACGCTAGAGCCCGGTGGGTCTCCAAACGTTGAAGCGCGATAAGCCAAGCGCGCTTAGCCTCCTCCACACTCAGCTCAGGCCGGGCGTGGGGGTTGACCGGCGACCGCCGCGCTTCATCGAGAACGCGCACGGCTTCGCTTTGACCTAATTGGTTCAGATGGAGACGAACGCTCTCAAAATCAATAGTCGTTCCCGCATGATGCAGGTCTAAAAGACCGTGACGCAGTAAATTCAGGCCTTGATGATCAAGCACAAGGCCAGCAAACGCCTCTTCATGGCCTTCAAGTAGCTCTGAGCGCAACAAAGGGGCGGTGACGAGGTCTACCAAAGTCCGCTTCGGCCGAACTGTTCCAGCTTTGATTTTTAAGCGTAACTCTGCCGTCGCGCTGCCCATTGGCCCTGTCTCGCCCCCCTTGCCGCGTGCTTTGGGCACAAAGGCTGGCCGGGCCGCCGGCGCGAACAGGGTATCGAGACTGCGACGCATGTCTTCATTGAGTTCGCGCTGTAAATCTGGGTCGGTGACTTGGCCTGTCAGTTGGCGCAGGCGCTTGCGCAAGCCCGCGCGGGCTTCTGCCGTCCCTAAGGGTTCACGCTCTTGTTCGCGCTGGAACAAGAAGCTGCCGAGCGCCAAAGCACTCTCCAAAACCGCTTCTATGCCCGCAGCACCCTTGGCTCTGATCATGTCATCTGGGTCTTGGCCTTCGGGCAAAAAGCCGAAGGCGAGGGTTTTGTCCGCCGATACCAGTGGCAAAGCGCGATCCAAAGCGCGCTCGGCTGCTTTCAGGCCCGCCTTGTCGCCATCAAAACACAAGATAGGCCGCTTTGATGCCTTCCAGATCAGGCCTAATTGGTCTTCCGTTAAGGCTGTCCCCAAAGGCGCTACAGCGGCAAAGCCAGCGCGCTCTAACGCAATGACATCCATATAGCCTTCAGCCACCAAGATGGGCTTATCCTTGGCTGCCGCCCGCGCCTGCGCATAGCGGTAAAGGTTACGGCTTTTATTGAAGACAGGGCTATCGGGACCGTTGAGATATTTGGGCTGCCCATCGGGGTCGAGCGTGCGTGCGCCGAAAGAGACGGTGCGGTCGCGCGTATCGGCGATCGTAAACATCACCCGGCCACGGTAAAAATCAAACGGTGCACCACCATCGTCTGGCAGTTTCAACAGGCCTGCCTCAACCAGATCGGCCAATTGATGGCCGCCTTGGGTCAAACGGTCTTTCAACCACGTGCGGCTGTTCGGACTGAAGCCTAGGCCAAAGCGCTCCCAATCGGCTTCATTCAAGCCGCGCTTGGTGAGATAGGCGCGAGCTTTCGCCCCTTCCGGGCTGCGCAGCGCTTGGGCGAATGCGGCGCGCGCAGCATCCAGCGCATTGGTCAGGCGCTTGGCTTGGTCATCCTTGGTAATGGCCTCTGGATCACGCGCAGGTAGAGGGATGCCCAGGTCACGCGCCAAGCGCTCTACCGCTTCGGGGAAAGGCACATTCTCTGTGGCAATGATGAAGTCGAGCGCATTGCCGTGCTGGCCGCATCCAAAACAATGATAGGTGCCCTTGGAATCTACCGCATGAAAGCTGGGGGTCGCCTCATTATGAAAGGGGCAGCAGGCCCACATATCGCCGCGTGCGAGATTGGACTTGCGCTTATCCCACGTCACTTTTCGACCGACTACATCCAGTATGGAGGCGCGCGTCAGCACTTCGTCAATAAAGGGGCGGTCAAAGCGGGACATCAGACACGACAATGGGGCTTCAAACCCGAATCATCAAGCCCGCAGCCCATCGCGAGCAAAGCGAATTTCGCCAACCGGTCTCAATTGGGCTTGAACTGTATTTTGAGGACAGCTAGAGGCAGATTACCTGCCAAAATCCTCCCACGATGATAGGTTTAGACCGATGAAACTTTCGACCCAGCTGACTGCTCCCGCCCTCTTGGCCTTCATGGTCGCCACCCCCAGTTTTGCCAGCGAATTGCATGGCACACGCTGGCTGACCGCCAATGGCAGTGGCATCATCCGCATCGAAGCTTGTGGCAAACAGACGTGCGGCCGCATTGTAGGCCCTGGCCCCAAGGCTGACAAAAATGCCGCCACCACAGACACCAAAAATCCGGACCCAAAATTGCGGTCGCGCTCGATTGTCGGCATGGCGATTTTGACGGGGTTCACCGCTCAGCCCGATGGGAAGTTCACGGGCGGGCAGATTTATGATCCGACCGAGGGCAAGGTTTATCGCAGTGAGTTTCGCCGAAAGCGCGATGGTAAGCTAGAAGTCAAAGGCTGTGTTGGCCCCATCTGCATTGGCCAAACTTGGACGCCTGCCTCCTAAAACAAGAAACCCCGCCTTCGTGCGCTACGAAGGCGGGGCCATTGGGTCGGTCCTAATCGGCAAAGCGATCAGGGCGAAGCTTACATATGCTCCAGCATATATTCAGCGCCGGAAACCTTATATTCTGCAGGCGCTTCCACAAACAAATGCGTCACGACGCCATTGTCAGCGACCAGCGAGAAACGCTGTGAGCGCACGCCCATGCCAAACTTCGACGCATCCATCTCAAGGCCAATCGCCTTGGCGAAATTGCCGCTGCCATCAGCCAGCATGATGATTTCATCGCTGACGCCTTGATCCTTTGCCCAAGCGCCCATGACGAACACATCGTTCACCGACAAACAGGCAATCGCATCGACGCCCTTAGCGGCCAATTCAGCGGCCTTTTCCTTATAGGACGGCAGATGCTTGGCCGAGCAGGTTGGCGTATAGGCGCCGGGGACGGCGAACAAAGCGACCTTCTTGCCGGCAAAAATGTCAGCCGTGGTGCGTGGCGCTGGACCGTCAGCGGTAGGGACCATGAAGGTTGCGTCTGGAAGGCTGTCGCCTACTTTGATTGTCATCTGTCGTTCTCCATCATGGCGGCCATACCATCCTTCCGCCAAAGGGCGTCAGCGCCAGCCGCATGCTTGCTAGATAATCTATCGCCTCTGTGATTCAAAGATATGACCATGCTCAAATGTGGGCGCAAATCTGGGTGCAGAATTACCGCCGCCTACTTTCCAGCTTTTGCCTGCTGTAGGTGCAAGGCGCGACAATTTAGCTCAAACGAACAACCTAAAACTAAAAATTCAGACTAGACAGCAAGAGATTTTAGCAACACGATCACTTCATGAGAAACTCGCTGGTCGGACGCTTCCTGATTGCCACCCCTTCAATGGCAGACCGTCGTTTTAAACGCTCGGTGATACTGGTGTGCGACCATGATGAAACCCACGCGATGGGCATTGTGATCAATCGGGCGATGCCGCGCCTAATGTTGCCCGACTTGCTCGACCAATTGGGCATTGATTGCGCAATCCGGGTCCCAGCGATTCCTGTGCTCGATGGTGGGCCCTGTCAGCGAGATCGGGGCTTTGTGCTCCACACTGATGATTGGTCAAGCGATGAGACCACCAGCCCCATCATGGGTGGCTTGCGCATGACGGCCACGCGCGACGTTCTTCAAGCCATTGCCCAAGGCATAAAGCCCAGCCGCGCCACCTTGGCCTTGGGTTATTCAGGCTGGGATGCAGGCCAGCTGGAGGCCGAAATCAAGGACAACGCTTGGCTTGTCACCGAAGGCGACATTGACGCAGTCTTTGCCACCGCCAATCTGGACGACAAATGGGAAGATGCCATCAGCCGCTTTGGGCTAGAGCCGTGGCAGATATCGCAGAATGCCGGGCGGGCGTGAGCGATACTTCTGGCACCGACCTTGGTTGCCTTTAAAGGAGCGCGTGAGCCACTAGCTGCGCTTGGCCCCGCCTAGAGATGCGCAACTCATGTTGCGCGCTCCTTCCGGTTCGCCATTGCGCAGAAACAACTTCACGAGTCGAGGTATTGGATTTAGCTCTTTCTACTTAGACAGCCTTTGCCGCAGGCTCTGCCTCCGCAAAGGCCGTATTCGAGTTTGGGCGCGCAAGATGGGGTGTCAAGAGGCGCGCCTTAGGCGCGTCGGCGTAGCCGATTGCACCTCTTGACTCCCCAGCTTGCGCAATAAGAATTGTCGGGCGGCTTCAAGGCAAGCGGAGCGACGCATTGAGCCGTTCCAAGTGCTTTGGCTGAGGCTCAACAAAAACGATCTGAGGAGTTGTTTGACCATGGTGCATGCTTTGCGGAACGCATTGCTGCTCCAGACCCATAATCGTTAGCCTCTTAGGTGCTAATTCAAGCAGCCAATGTGAGGGTTGTGAAGGTAGGACGCATGTATCAGGCTCTAAAGACCGGAAACCTTTGAATCCCGCCCTTCATAAGTTTACCCTGCAACTCAGCGACAATTTCAGCTGGGTCTGGTGCCCTGCCTTCTCGCAATGCATTGCTTACATCGTCCCATTGCGAAAAGTATGGCTCAGTCCGGCTTAATTGAATGGTTTGTCCGATTTTCTCAATTGGGCAGACTAACCAAGTCAGCTCGCTATTCGACTGGGTGGTCGACCTGAACTCAGGCAGTGATTTAAAGAATTGTGTGTCGACTACTACGAAAAACTTCTTACCCCACCTCCGAAAAACAGGTACCTTTAACTGAAGTTGGGGGATCAGCCGTTTCTGAGCCGATGATCTGAAGTCAGGGCGTCGAAACGTATCGTGCTCTCCGAAATTTTCATGGGCCAAAAAATGCTTCAAGGCCGATCGAATCTCAAAGCCGGAAAAATAAGCAGCTTGGACTTCGAGTGCTGCGAAGTTTGTAACCGCACCTTCCAAAACATGCCCTAAAACAAAATCGACTTTGCCAATCTTCTTGATTTTCTGTTTTTCTTCTGCTGACATTCCCGCTGGAGGCTCAATTTCCAGAATTCTAATCTCAGGAAAGATTGCAAACTCGCTACCTGCTCCAAATGCTAGGCGCGCGGCATCTTGAAAGATTACGCCATTCTCCAAAAACCTGACTGGGCAAAGCGAAGCTGCATGGCTATCGTCCGACAAGCTACAAATGCCAAGCGGATCAGTTTTGCTGGACTTTGTGCACGGACTGTTCCGAAAGCGACAAAAACGCGCTTTCCTTGCCGCATGCGCCTCTGGTGAGGTGTTCTCAACACTATAGCCAAAGATTTCGCTGATATTCATTTATGCCGCAATCGCTGGCGCATCTAAAGCTACTTTGGCATTCAGTGTTATTTGTTCTGCAATTGCGCGGGCCATCATGGGCGGCACGGCATTACCCACTTGGACAAATTGTTCCGTCATGCTGCCGAAAAATTCAAAATGGTCTGGGAACGATTGTAAGCGTGCGGCCTCTCGAACGGTCAGCGCTCGGTTTTCAATCGGGTGGATGTATGCGCCCCAGTGAATATCGCATTTGGTTAGTATGGTGCAGGACAAGTCCGTTGGACGGGGTCTTCCGTAGCGTTTTGTGTGATCGCTTCTTTTTGCACGTTTCATGCCGGCGGGCAGAAGATCAAATGGAATGTCGCGCCATGAGCCGCCTTGCGGGATATGTCGAATACGCGCCTGATTAGCCGCGCCCAATTTTGGGCCCATGTGGTTTTTAAGGCCCTGAGAATTGATCCTCATTAAAGCTTGGAAGCTTGAAAGTGGCGACGAGGCATACTCGATGCTCGCTAGTGGTTCGGCTGTTGGCGGCAAATCGCCGATTGCATCCCATATCGTTGTCAACGGCTTGAGCAGCCCGCTTGTCGTTGCTCCATGCGTTGGTTCCGGTAGCTTACAAGGCAAACCGATTCGATTTGCTAAAAAAACAACTCTACGCCTTTCCTGCGGAACACCATAATCTTCGGACCTCAGAACGCTCCACGAAACTTTGTAGCCAAGCTCCTCTATGTCATGCACAATCTTCTTGATTAATTCTCCATGCGAGATTGAGAGAAGCCCTGTCACATTTTCCATGACGAGCCACTTCGGCGATAAGTCCTTAACCAGTCTAAGATAGTCTCGGAATAAGCCCGCCCTTGGGTCATGCTCGCCGCGTCCGTGGTTATAAACGCTATAGCCTTGGCACGGGGGCCCGCCAACCAACACTTCCAATTCGCCTTTGCGCAGGTCGCAGGCTCTAAGGATGTCTTCAGCCTTTAGTTCTTGGATCGGAGAAGCAATAAACTGTGCGTTCTTGTGAGACGCTAGGAAGGTCTTGCCATAGACTTGGTCAATATCGCTGCCCAATAGCACACGATAGCCAGCTTGCTGGAAGCCCTCACTAAGGCCCCCTGCGCCGCAAAAGAGATCGACAACACTTGGTTGGTTACTCATGATCTTGTCCTTGTTTTGTTCTCTTATCGGGACTCGGCTGTCTTCGCAAGATCACGATTCGGAAAATGTGATCAGTGGCAGACTCTGCCTACGCAATGTCCTCTTTCGAATTTGAGCGCGCTGGATGAGGCGGGGTCGACCTTTAAGGACCGCGCAGCCCTAGCTGCGCTTGCCTGCGCGTATAGATGCGCAACTCGTGTTTCGCGTTCCTTTCCAGTCTAGATTGGTGACTGAAACGCACCGGAGACGGGAAGCGCACTGGTGTAAGGCATGGCCTAGCCATATAGACGCGCAGAAACAGATCGAATCCAGATCTTGAGCAGACAAGGTAAGTTGCTCAAAGTTATTGGCAATTAAATTATACTTATTTTTACTATGAAGTTAAATACATAATTTGTGCATATAATAATAATTTGTTAACTTGAATATGTGCTTTATAAGTCAGAGCTAGTTCTCGGCGCGTTAGGTGTGTAAAGAATGTACAGGAATCATGCACAAGGCGGCAATGTTGCAACCACCTTTGCTTTGATGGCAATTCCTATACTAGGCGTTATTGGCTGCAGTGTTGATGCCATCATGGCAGCCGATGCGAAAGCCAATGTTCAAGCAACGCTTGATTCCGCTGTATTGGCAGGAGCCGCCAAACTTGCTGATGGCGAAAGAGTCGCTATCGATGCAGCCGACGACTATTATAAATCCAACATGACTGGTCTTGCGACAAGTGCTGCATCCTTCCGCGTTGAGGATGGCATCGTGTATGGGACGGCTGCTGGCAATTACAAGACCGGACTTTTGTCTGTCTTTGGCATCAGTTCTATTTCCATCAACGCTGATTCCGGCGCGAGAGATGGTGGCACTACCAGCAGCTTTAAAGGTGCCGAAATTGCAATCGTCGTGGATGTAAGTGGTTCAATGGCCTCAAGCATTCCCTCGCTGCGAGCAGCCACAACAAAAATTCTAGATACTGTCTATGGCACCAGCAACACAAAACCAGACCTCTGGGTTTCGATTATTCCATTTAGTGGCCGCGTGAACGTTACCAATTATGGTGCCGCTTGGTTTAATCCGGGACAGGTTCCAGCAGTCAATCAACCCCCGACTACAGGCATTCCTAGGGTGACCACAGTATCCGGCACACGATGCAAAGAGTCGAATTATTTGCTTACTGCGCCGCGCTTGTGTGGCGCACGCCGCACCGGCGATGCCCAATGGGACAATACAACCTACATAACCCAAAAATGGAATTTCTTCAGAGGTGATGCAGTCACATGCCCGATCCCGCGCGCCATCGGACTGGAGGCCAGTCGCAGCATCCTCCAATCGGCCGCAGACAATCTATGCGCCGGTCATGGAACAAGTACGCAAGAAGGAATGGCGTGGGGCTTTCGCGCACTTGATCCATCATGGCGCGGTCAATGGGGCAGCGAGACACTCCCCCTAGACTATGACAAAAGCCCCGGAAAAATTGCAATCATCATGACGGATGGCAAAAATCATCCGGGCCAAGCAGGCGACTCATTAACGGAGGCCCAAGCGGATGCAGAGCTCTTGAAAACCTGTACCGCGATGAAATCCAAGGGGATCACCATTTATGCGATCACCTATAATATGGGTGGCGCGTTAAAAGCGCTTTATGCGCAATGTACCACTAAGCCCGAATACTCCCTAACAGCAGAAGATG
>VYKN01000270.1_pt1 | contig 10497 bp, 4 predicted proteins | sample 5114581 | NCBI WGS metagenome assembly VYKN01 (sample SAMN12291810, study PRJNA351875) | freshwater metagenome | isolation source: freshwater lake | place: USA: Michigan, Baker Lake | collected 2011-08-08
ATTGTCAGTTATAACTATTATAATCTCATTTCTCTTTGTGATCAAGTTGAAGATTTTCTAGTTGTTGACATCTATAAGTATTAATACTCATTGCATAAGTGAGATGCTCCCAATTGTAACCTTGTAAGGAAGAATATTTTTAACAGTTTGGGCAGTATCAGCACAAAATCTATTTTTAGGTAAAATACAAGCAATTAGACTTCTTTGGTCTGTATTACGGGCAATTCTTCGATGCACTAAACGATAGTCTTGATAGGATAGTTTTTGATCTTTATCTTCTTGTTTTCCTAAAAGTTTCTTTCTTCCCTCATCTAAATCAATCCAATATTTAGGGGCAGCTAAATTATTATTAAATTGATGAAACATATTTCCCTGTATTAATGGTACACAATTACGAGTAGGGACTTGTTTAAACAAATAACTATCATTAGTCATATCAAATTCGCGAGTTAACTTGAGATTCCATGTATCGGGAAGGGTTTCTCCTAACAGGGGAAAACGAGACATTTTTTCGGCAATCTGAATATCTATATCCTGTTTAAATTCCATTACCGAGAGGGAATCGGGGGATAGTTTGCGGATTAAATCGACGCTAATTACTAAACTATCTTTATGGGGAAAACGTTGTAATTCCTCAACATCGTGACGCATAAACTCCACAGGAAAGGACAGAGTTTGTTTATTTTTCTCAAAAGTTAAGATAGCAATCTTAAAACTTCTATGGACGTTTTCAAAAATTGTTTTACGATTTTCAAAACAAAATAATCCTGTCACGTTTGTCTGAGAAAATAACATTTCTCGCAGTTGCTTGGTTCCTAAATCGGTATAAATTCCACTGGGAATAACCATTCCACATTCACCTTGGGGATGGAGGAGATTAAAACATTGTTCAACAAAAAGCTTATAGAGATTAATATCCGTCCCTTGCTTTTTACCATTCACAATAGAGATTTGATTTTTGTATTGTTCCGAGGAACGAAAATAGAGACTAACGTGGGGGTATTGACTTTGATAATCTAACCATGCTTGAGCAATTTCGGGATTAGTTAACAGTTTTTTCTGTTCCTTTTCAAACGTCTTGATGTCCATCTTATTTTTAGTCACCAAGTCGCTATGCTGAGAAAAAAATTCTTTCGCTTGGGGTTTAAAGACTTCCCAAGGGGGATTGGTGATAATCACATCAAAACCACCTTTTTCTGTAATCAGTTTATCGAAGTGATAACCCCAGTGGAAGGGTTTCAGGGACTGCATATCAGAAAGAGTTAATAAACGTTTCTTTGCTTTTCCCGTTAATTGTGCGGATTCGTACTTAATTGACAACTTACCGCTAAACTCATCTAAGAGAATTTGGTTTAATTTCTGCACCGATTCGCGGTTGACATCCTCGATGTGATTGCGTAACATCTGGAGACGGTTTTCTTGGGGGGTTCCCTCTACTTCTCCCAACCGAAAAGCGTGTTCTTTGTATAATTCAATACTACGATTTTTTTCCGCGAGAATTGCCTGATAATTTTGCGCGGTGAGGGTTTGCATGAGATTAAAACTTTTTCCGTCCACGCGAATTAAACCGATGAGGGAATTTCCCGACATGATATTAAAATCAATATTCGGTAAGGGTTCCAATTCTGTCACCGATTGTGCGGCAGCAACTAAAGCGAGAAATAAACGCAGTTTTGCGATTTCCGTCGCTTCCTCCATGATATCGACACCGTAGAGGTTATCGGAAATAATTCTTTTTTTGATGTAATATCCGAGGGAGGGATGGGATTTTCTTACCTCTGTTAACCACTGTTTTAATTTACTGTCTCCCCGTAGTTCAATTGTCCCAATCACCGCGCTATAAATTCCGATTAATGTCTTCATCGCAGCCACTAAAAAAGCACCGGAACCACAGGCAGGGTCTAAAATAGAAAGCTGGGGAAGAATATCTTCAATCAGAAGCTGACAGAGGGGAGAATCGAGATTAATTAGTAGTTCAGAAATACTGGCAAATTGTTTGCGGGGATAATGTTGATTACTTCTCTCGACAATCCATTTATTAATCGTCCTATCACAGAGATATTCAGTAATCTCCGGACGGGTATAGTAAGCACCAAAAGCTTTTTGGTTGATATACTTTTCAAAGATATATCCCAAAACATCGGGGTTAATTTCGTCATCGCTTCCCCCCGGAGTGTCGTCAAGGTTCCAAGAGTAACGGGAGAATAAATCGAGGATATTCTCAAATGCTTGGTCATCAATACAAATGTTTTGATAAAGATTTTCGAGGGGATGTTGGAGAAATAATCCTCCGTTAAGATATTTGACTTTTCCCACCAATGCAGTTACAGATGCGTCTCGTTGGGATTCGGGTTTTGCGAATGCTTGAAAAAATAGGGTTTGCAGAAACTGACGATAGAATAAATTTTCCCCCCGTCGTTGACTTGCTTGGAACTGGTTTTGCAGATAGTTGAAGTCGTTATCGATAAATCCCTTGCGCTGCAGGAAATAGACGAACATTAAACGGTTGAGGATAACGGAAGTGTACCATTTTCGATCGCTTTCTCGATCGATTCCCTGGATAAAGGGGAGGAACTGTAAATGCTCTCGCTGAAATTCCTGATAAAATTTTTTGGTAATCTTTTCGATATCGAAACCCTTTTGCAAGAGTTTGGCAATTTCGACTACGGAGGGTTCCCCCTCTTCAAAGTCGGTGATATCGAGAACTAATTCCGCTAGTTTACTGAGAAATAAATCTCCCGGTTGTCCTTTTATATATAGATGGTCGCGGATTTGACTTTTACTTCCCTCTCTTTTTACCCAGTACCATAAACTGCGCGTCCGTTTGCTATCGACAAAAATCAGCAGATTTTCAGCTATTCTTTCGGTAACTTGTCTCTGAATTTCCTGACGAGTTTGACTATCGGGGATATCTTCCCGACTTACCTCTAATACCACCACTCCCGACACTTCCGCGATTCTCTGACAATTATATTCCTGATTCTCGATGGTAACAGGGAGAGATTTTTTCCCGCGAGGATGGGACCATCCCAATTCCTCGATAAACAGTTCCCCAAATTGGAAGTTAGATAATAAGTCGCGAGTCCGGGAGAAGTTAAGGGACATAATGGACCTCTTGGAAAAATCAAAAATTGTTGTTAGGGTTAGGAGTCACGGAGGTCATATCCCCCTAAATCCCCGTTGATAAGGGGGACTTAAGAGGGTTGAAATAAACCCAAGGAACAGATAATCTGGGGTTCTTGATTTGTTTCTTCCTCGTGAACAATACAGAGACGGTCATCTTGATACAAAGATACTACCAAATCGGCCAACTGTTGGTCAGAGATACCAGTTCTTAAACAACGATTTAAGCGATCGAGAGCGGACTGTCTGAGGGGATAATGATAGAGTTGAGCGATTGCTTGATTAAAAACCTCTGGGGGAAAAAGATTATCGCTGCTATCTTGAGCATATCTTTTTAAGCGCTCATAGGTTTTAAATTTTGCCCCCGTCATTCGTCCGAGATGTCCCCCGGAATGGGTTTCCTCCTCCGCAATTAATTCTGTACCTTTTTGTACTAACTGATGGTGTTGGGGATGGAGAGGAATCGGGGGAGTTTGGGGATGACAGGCAGCGGAACGTAAAATAGTTAATTGGGATTGAGTCACACTATTTCCCTGTTTATCCATCCATGCTAAAGCATCATTTCCTCCGGCAGTTTTCAGATAAACCATTACTCCCTCTGGATGGGTTGCTGTGGGGGTATGGCAACGGGTGGAATAAACCACCGCCGGCAGATTCTCTATGGTATGTTTTAAACTAGGGTCAACTTCGATCGCATTTTTCCAAATTTGATAAGCTTCCGAAGTTAAATCCACTTCTTGATCCTCCTCCTCATCGATAACCTCAGATTTTTCATGATACAGATCTAATAAAGTCTGGTTATCCATTTCCTCCTCAAAAAATATCTCATCGGTCCCCACCACTTCCGCATTCTCTCGCAGTCTTTGAGATAGTCTCGTCCGTAGTTTAATAATTCTCTCCACTCCCTCCGCAGGTAAAAAGGAATAACAGAGAACCTGACTTGCTTTTTGACCGATTCTATCTACCCTTCCGGCCCGTTGAATGAGACGAATAATTGCCCAGGGCAAGTCATAATTAACGATAATGGCACAATCCTGTAAATTTAACCCTTCACTGAGGATATCCGTCGCGACTAGGACTCGTATTTCTTCCTCCACTTGCTGAGAATTGCTGCGGGGACTAAAACGATGGACAATTTCCGCAGGATTAGGAGAGTTTCCCGTCACTCCCGCAATCTTATCCACTCCCCGATTTCGCAACTGAGTAACTAAATAAGTCACCGTGTCTGCAAATTGACTAAAAATTAACACCTTCTCTTGGGGATGATTTTCCTGTAACAGCTGCCATAACTTCTCTAGTTTTTCGTCGGTCTTTGGCTGCCAAGTCCCACAGGTCTGCAATAATGCTATTAAAGCCAAGGCATCGGATTGTAAGTCTTTTTTCAATGCGGGTTTAAAGACCTCGGTTTTAATCCACTGAAAGCGCTTGCGATAATCACTGACATACTTTTGATACACTTGTTCGGCTCTTTTTTGATACTCTTTTTCTAACCCGGTTATCCCCCCAATGTCCTCGGTTTCTATACTGTCTTCTTCTCCATGAGTGACTAAATCCTCATCCAGATAACGAGTGTCTAACAAAGCTAGATCCTGACTCCCGATGGGAAGGGGTAAATTATTGGCCATAGCATGAAGGAAAATATAGTTACGGAGAATATGACGGTCAAGGGATTGTAGGAAAGCATACCCTCCACTCTCCAAACGTTTAAATAAATTCGTCCGACAAAAACCCATTAATCTTTTACCCGCGCGGGATAGACTTTTTAAGATAGTTTCCTCCTCTCCTGTCCCTTTACATCCTTTAATTAGATAATTTCCCAATCCGTAACGGGGTAACTTCAATCCGTTGAGAGTTATCACCACTGCTTCCGAATATAAACGCGCATAAACCGAGTCTTGTAGGTCAAACGTTATCGTCTTTAGTTGTCGTTGGGGAAGATATACCCTCGACCCATCGGCAAATTTTAGATACTTGCGACCCTGTTCGTCTTCTGTAGCATAATTATTTTTGATAAAACCGCGAGTCCGTCTAATCATATAGAGACGCATTAAGTCTCTCCAGTCGTCGGGAGAGTCACTTTTTTCAAAGGCAGCTAGGGACCTAACCGGAGATTGGTGTCTGCGATTAAATTCGATTTCTCCTCCCAGAGATTCCAGTAGTCTTTCGGGACGAATTCCGAGATTAGTATCCTCTTGAATGAATAAACGCAGTTGATTGGACAGGTCAAGATAGTTTTTATTGTAGGGAGTCGCAGTCAAGAGAATACAGCGACTTTCATTGGTGTTGATATAGTCCTGTATCACCCGATAACGTTTACCCTCTCGATTACGCAGGTTATGACTTTCATCGATAATTACTACTCGATAGCGCCGCAGATTGGGTAATTCCTGCATCACCTGACTTAAGGGGATAATTTTCGCTCTTAATTTGTATTTATAGCTGTAATCCTCCCACATAGTCAGGAGATTTTTCGGACAAATAATTAAGATTTCTAAATCGTAGTCTTCTTGCAAAATATATGCTAGAATGGAAGCGATGCGCGTTTTTCCTAACCCCACCACGTCGCCAATTAAGACCCCACCGCGTCTTTGCACATAACGAGCGGCAATTTTAATGGCCGATTTCTGAAAATCTAGTAAGTCTTGGTCAAACTGTCGGGGAATTTTGTATTCTGCTAAACCTGCCCTGGCTTCAAAGGAAAGATGGTAAGCTATTTTTAAATAGATATGATAGGGAGGAATCAGACTTTCCCTGGCCCAACTTTGGTTAATTACCTCGACAATATCCGCAGAAATATCTAAAGACCAAGTATCTGACCAACGATCATTAAACCACTTTTGTAATTTGGCACAAGCATCGTGGTCAAGGACATCAATATTTAATTCTCCCTGCTGTTGTAATCCCGCAAAAGTTAGATTACTGCTACCTAAAAATCCCACCGTTGGATTATTGACATCATCTCGATGAATAAGGTATAATTTAGCATGGAGATTATAGCGCAAAAATAGGCGAATTACTAGCTTACCCGCTTGGATTTGTTGACCCAAACGTTGCAAAGCTGCCTGATCGCGGTTGCTAGGATTCCCCCAAGTTAATTGCTGGCAAAAATCCTGAACAATTTGTTTTTTTAAACGAGCGGAAGTTGCCTTATCTATACCATTTGATCTAGGCAATAAAGACAGGGATTGCTGTAGTAATTCCTGGGGTGCTTTCTGCATACCAATCAGGAGACGACAACAGGACAAATCACCACCGAGAAAGTGATCAATATAGGTGTCTATGGACTGCCAACCGCGCAAATTAAAATAACCCACGCAAAAATCAGCGCGTTGGGCTGCTAATAAACTTTCCTGTAAAATTGGCAATAAATGGGACTCAATATTATCAAAAATGCGCGGCATATTTTTAATTGGTTATGGTGGTGGGTTACGCGTTGCTAACCCACCCTACTGATAACTGAATTTATTTACTTAATCCAAACAGTTTTAACATTAACAAATTCGCGAATACCTTCGACACTTAATTCCCGTCCAAAACCGGAACGTTTAATACCCCCAAAGGGTAAGCGAGGATCGGATTTAACCATACCGTTAATAAACACACAACCGGCCTCAATTTCGGTAATTAAACGCTCAATTTCTTCGGGGTTATTCGTCCAAGCGCTAGAACCTAAACCAAAGGGACTATCATTAGCTAAAGCGATCGCTTCCTCGATATTTTTGACTCGAAATAGTAAAGCCACCGGTCCAAAAAATTCCTCTTTTTCCCCCGGAGAACCAGCAGGAATATCGGTTAAAATCGTTGGTAGATAAAAGTTACCTTTTCCCTCTAAACGTTGACCTCCCACAAGGACTTTACCACCCATAGCGACAGTTTTTTCCACTTGAGCGGCAATTTCCGAGACGATCGATACCGTGGCCAAAGGACCGATATCAACAGTTTCATCGAGGGGATCACCCACTCTTAAAGCTTGGAATTTAGCCACTAATAACTGTTCAAATTGATCGGCGACAGTTTCCATAACAATAAACCGTTTAGCGGCGATACAAGTCTGACCATTATTTAACAATCGCGCCGTCACTGCCGTAGCCGCTGCCGCCTCGATATCGGCAGTATCTAAAACGATAAAAGGATCACTACCTCCCAACTCCAAAACCACCTTTTTGATCTGTTTTCCTGCGGCGGCTGCTAAACTCATCCCCGCTGGTTCACTACCGGTTAAAGTGGCGGCTTTTACCCGTTCATCGTTAATTAAATCACTAACGCGATCGGCCCCGATCAAAAGAGTTTGAAAAGCGCCTTCGGGAAAACCGGCTTCTAATAAAATTCTTTCCACCGCTAAAGCTGATTGGGGGACATTAGAAGCGTGTTTGAGTAGGCCGACATTTCCCGCCATTAAAGCGGGGGCAGCAAAGCGAAATACTTGCCATAAAGGGAAATTCCAGGGCATAACCGCTAAAATTACCCCTAACGGTTGATAACGGACAAAACTGCGACTAGCATCGGTGGCAATCAGCACATCTTCCAGATAACCGGCGGCATGATCGGCATAAAAACGACAAACCAAGGCACATTTGAGGACTTCTGCGATCGCTGATTTGATTGGTTTCCCCATCTCTAAAGTCATGGTTTTAGCCAATGTCACCTGATCCCGTTCCAAAATATCTGCCGCTTGCCGTAACCACTGTCCCCGTTCACTGATGGGGGTGCGGCGATACTGCTGAAAAGTCGCGTCAGCTAGGGCCAATTTCGCCGCCAATTCCTCCGAGGTTAGAGGGTTAAAAGTCTTGAGAATTTCTCCGGTGGCAGGGTTGACTGAAGCGATACCCATATCCCAATTGTCTCCTATCGAGGGCTATATCTCTAGTTTAGTTCTCCGGTTGTCCCGCTGCTGACATAATTCGATCGCTAATTGGATTGCCGCTTGCATACTCTGGGCCCTAGCGATACCAAGACCGGCGATATCAAAAGCCGTCCCGTGGTCTGGAGAGGTGCGAACAAAAGGTAAACCGATGGTAGTATTAACAGCACAGTCAAAAGCCATTAATTTCACGGGAATTAAGCCCTGATCGTGGTATAATGCCAGATATGCGTCGGCGGGTTGCCCTGCACCGCTAAACCAAGCGCGCCCCGGTTCCACCCAAAGCGTATCGGGGGGGACAAGGCCGATTAATTGGGTTTGCGGGTATTGCTGCCCCATTGACTCCAACCAAGGCTGCAACCAGTCCTTTTCTTCCCTTCCCAGCTTTCCCGCTTCGCCACTGTGGGGATTAAGGCCGGATATGGCGATTTTTGGGCGATCGATGCCGAAATCTAGCTTTAAAGACTCGATCAATAGGTCTAGTTTTCGGGTCATCAGATCGGGGTTCAGGGCATCGGGAACTTCTCGCAGGGGGATGTGGGTAGTGGCGAGGAGAGTCCGTAAGTTATAGCCGGTGTGAGGGGATTTAGCGACGAATAGCATCCCATAACGGTTAATTCCCGCCATGGTAGCCAAAACCTCCGTTTGACCGGGGAAATCATAACCGGCCAACTGCCAAGAGGATTTAGCGATCGGACCGGTGACAATACCGTCAAATTCGCCCTTGAGGGTGCGTTTTATGGCTTCTTGCAGGTAAAGAAAGCTAATTTCACCACTATGGGCATCCCCACGCCCGAAAACGATTTTTGACCGGTTGTAGGGCAAATCGATCAGAGAAAAGCGATCGAGGAGATGGGGATCGTGATAGGCTTTTTCGAGAAGCGTTCTGGTGCCGATTAGAGTAATCTGACAACTGGACGAGATTGAGGAATCGGCGATCGCTTTTAACACCACTTCAGGGCCGATTCCGGCGGGATCACCGACGGGGATAACTAGACGGGGAATAAAATAGGCGGATTCCATAAATTTTGGCCGTCAATATTGCTAATTCTCCCGATTAATCTCATCGTTGATAATTATCAGGAGGGAATAAATCAGTAAACAATTTTCAGTTTACTGTAATCTCATGGCGATAGATAGTAACTTTAGGCAAATTAAATTTTTCAACTTTTCTGTTTTCTTATTGCCCAAATTAGCCAGATTGTTGTAAGCTTATGACCCAACTACAACCCGATATATTCGTCAACAATCGTCCCGATACCGATGGAGACGAGGAAGAAGACTACTTCGATTATTTTTATGATGAACCGGGGAGTGAACCGGGGACATTAATTATTGAACCAGATGCCAAACCCTCGCGGATTATTTTAATCGACTACGATGAAGATAACGCCATTCGCAAGGTGGATATTACCCCCAATGCTTGCGCCCCCTATATTGGCACAAATACCGTGTCTTGGATGGATATTCAAGGGTTAGGGAGTGAGACGGTTTTAAAACAAGTAGGGGAAATTTTTAATCTGCATCCTTTGTTATTAGAAGATGTAGTCAATGTGCCGCAGCGTCCCAAGTTAGAGGACTATAACAATCAATTGTTAGTGATTTCTCAGATGGTGCGACTGAAAGAAGATGAAAGCGGTTTTGATACGGAACAGGTGAGTTTTGTCTTGGGAAAACGCTATCTTTTAAGTTTTCAAGAGGAGGAATTACAGGACTGTTTTGAGATAGTCAGAGATCGAATTCGCACTTCCCAGGGACGAGTACGGAAATCGGGGGCGGATTATTTAACCTATTTATTATTAGATACGATTATCGATGGTTATTTTCCCGTAGTAGAACACTACGAAGATCGGATTGAAGCGTTGGAAGATGCAATTATTAGTAATCCCGATCGAGATACAATGCAGGAAATCTATGATGTCCGTCGGGAATTATTGGCACTGCGTCGCTTAATTTGGCCGATGCGAAATGTCCTACATTTACTGATGCGTGACCATCATGGTATAGTCAGCGATGAAGTACAAATTTATTTTCGGGATTCCTACGACCACGTCATTCAAATTCTGGAAATTATCGAAGCTTATCGAGAATTAGCGGCGAGTTTGATGGATGTTTATATGTCCACTATGGGCAATAAATTAAACGAAATTATGAAGTTTTTAACCGTAATTTCGACGATTTTTATTCCCTTAACTTTTATCGTTGGTGTCTATGGCATGAACTTCGAGAATATGCCAGAATTAAAAGGAGAATGGAGTTATTTCATGGTCTGGTTAGTCATGTTAGCCGTAGCGGGAGGCTTGATTTTCTACTTCTGGCGCAAAGGTTGGTTTAAACCAATTTATTCCCTTAAAGAGGAAGCAAAAAGTTAGATAGGGTTTGCGGCAAAAAGTTTGTTGGTGGGGTTAGGAGTCAGGAGACAGGAGACAGGAGACAGGAGACAGGAGATTATTTCTATTTATTCTTCCGACACCCTACACCCCACTCCCCCATCACCCCACACCCCACACCCC
>VYKN01000576.1_pt1 | contig 10479 bp, 13 predicted proteins | sample 5114581 | NCBI WGS metagenome assembly VYKN01 (sample SAMN12291810, study PRJNA351875) | freshwater metagenome | isolation source: freshwater lake | place: USA: Michigan, Baker Lake | collected 2011-08-08
GTAAAATCGAAACGAGTAGGCTTTTTCCATGTCTCACATTTTAGCATATATTTCGTAAATGTGTTAATATTTAACAGTAAAGCCGTCGTAGAACGACGGGGTTTCAGACCCAAATTTTCGATGAAGTTGACGGCTCATCAGTTCTTTTATGAATAAGCTAAGACGCATTTTAACCGCCTATCCTTAGATTAGCTAAATCTACCCCAATCCCTTTACTGTTGCCTCTTGCCCCATCTCAACAAGCAATCTTGTCTTTGAGGTTTAATTAGGGTCTGCTGAATAAATCTAAAAACTTTGTTGGATAAGGCTTTTAGACTTTTTTTCCCTCAAAAAGTGCCTACCATTGGGGTGATCGGGGGTAAAATTCAGGTACTTTTTCGCTGAAAATTAGGTAACTGACTACCTCAAAATCGGTAAAACCCTACACCCTACACCCCACACCCCACACCCTGCCCCCAGGAAAAACTTTTTCAGCAGACCCTAATTAAGACTGTCTGCTGTGGTTTTTAACCAAAGGATAAAACAATTAATATCTTCTTGGACTTGTAGCCATGTATTATAATAGTTATTAACCAGATTTTCTAGTTTTTGTTTTTCCAATTCAAAACCGTAGATATTGCGAACAACGTGCCGAAAGCTTAGGTATTCATTAAGTTTATACACTGTATCTTCTCGTAATACAGCAGGACGATAATCTTGAGGTTTGCTCATACGATTTAATAGCCTTCTATGCCAGTCATAACTAGATGGTAAGCCACCATTTAACTCAGAAGCGATAATTTGAAAAATTCGTTCACATCCTGTATAAAAGTTATGGAGTTTTAGGGCTAAACTTTCGGCACAAATATCGGCTAGTGCTGGGTTGGTTAGCATTTCCGCTTGAACTAAACGCATTTGGCTTTCTAGCCGATTTAATCTATTAACTTCAGTGGCAATATCAAGAGCGATTTCTTGTAATTCACTGGCACTCATCGGACGCATAAAGACATTCTCCTGTTTGCAAAACTCTTTTAAGAAAATGAGGTTCTAAGTCTTCTATAGGCTTTAAATCAATCCAGCGATCGCTAATTAAATTAACTTTTCCTAAAGCTTGAAAAAAACTTTCTGGAGGTATGCCAGCCACTGCTAGATCAATATCAGAAGTTTCCTGAAATTTACCTTTAACTAAAGAACCAAACAGGATAATTTTTGTAATTGGGAAATTTTTTTTTAGATAATCAATAACTGGCGGCAGATTTTTCCTCGCCTCTTGAGCCAATTTTTGATTATATTCCTGCTGTTCTTTTTGGCGTTTTTGCCAATATTCAAGATAGGGATTATTGACCGACATAATAATTATAATAGCGAGGTATTTAGCTTAAGTTTCTGCCCATTGTTGAAAGAAAATTTCAATATCTTTCTCTAAGTTGCTGTTGATTTTTCTTGCCCTGTCTAAATTAATTTTCAATTGTTCATAATCAATATTCGTGCCGTAGGCATGGTGAAAAAAGTGCCAAAATCCTCGTAAACCATTTAACAAAGCAGCGGTTTCTGAAGAAATAAAAGCAGGACAAATTCTGGGGATAGGGACAGTCATTCTGTTTAATAAGGCTGTATGCCATTGCTGGGTATCGGCAATATGATTTTCAAAACAGGCCGCCACTATTTTAAGTAAATCCTCAGTGGCACTGTATAAATTATGGATTTGATAAGCAATGCTTTCTAGGCGAATGACATCATCGGGATTAACACCTTCGGCTCTAACAGCAACTTTATCATCGATCGCTTTGATTAGCTGTAATTGAGCATTTATATCAGCTTTCAACAGAATTAGTTGTCGGTTGTCCATAAAATTCCTTCTTCCCGAATTCGGTGGTCAAAATGACAGTTTTTCAGCAGAATAATATCTACCTCTCTCCCCAGATAATAGGAAAGAATACTAATAGCATCAAAGTGCAATTCGGGATTGATATTTTCGACGGCAATATCCACATCAGAACCGGGGTGAAATTTATAGGGACGAGTCACGGAGCCAAAGATATAAGCTCGATTAATTCCGTATTTTACAGCATTTTCATGAAGCCATTGTTGAGTTTTTGCCCGCAGGGTTTGTCTTTCCTGTTCCCGTTGAATATCTCTTTCTTTCCCCCCTACTCCCCTTGATCAGGGGGGTGCCGAACTGTTTGGTACTTTATTGATGACGACAATGCCCAATTAGCAAAGGTTTGAGCTATCACCACTACAATAAAATCACTACCTAGGGTTTGCGGCAAAAAGTTTTTCGGTGGGGGTAGGGTGTGGGGTGTGGGGTGTGGGGTTTTACCAGTTTTGAGGTGGCCAATTACCTAATTTTCAGGGAAAAAGTGCCTAAATTTCCCCCCGATCACTGCCATATTCAGTACTTTTTAATTGACAAAAGGTCTAAAAGTCTTACCCAACAAGGTTTTTAGCTTTATTCAGCAAACCCTACCTATCTTGATTTAGAGGATTTTTTCTAAACCGTAGACGAGGGATTGCAGCTGAGTAACTTTGCGGATAGAGAGGAGAACCCCCGGCATATAACAGGAGCGATCGCTGGTATCATGACGAAGGGTATAGATTTCCCCGGGGGAACCGAAAATGACTTCTTGGTGGGCAATTAAACCGGGTAGACGCACGCTATGAATACGGATGTTCTCAGCAGTTAAACCGCCTCTAGCGCCGGGGATAGTTTCTTTTTCGGAAACTTGGGCAGCATTAAAGGTTTTACCTAATTCTGCCAGTAATTCGGCGGTTTTGAGCGCCGTTCCACTGGGTGCGTCTGCTTTTTGATTGTGATGCAGTTCGATAATTTCCAGATGATCAAAGTAGCGGGATGCTTGCAGGGCAGCCTGTTGTAGTAAAACCATGCCAATGGAAAAATTGGGGATAACTAAACAGCCTGTGCTGGCTTTTTCGGCAAATTCGGCTAAATCTTGCAGTTGTGCCGCTGATAATCCCGTAGTTCCCACCACGGGACGCACTCCATAGGCGATCGCACTGCGGGTATTGTCATAAACACCGTCGGGATGGGTAAAATCCACCATCACCCCTTGCACTTTTTCCTGAGTTGCCAGGACTAAAACACTCTGCAAATCGTCGAGTATCGGCACTTCTAGGGGTTCACAACCGGCCACTTCCCCCACATCTTGACCTCGAAAAGTGGGATTTCGATCCACTGCACCCACTAAGATCATATCGTCGGCACGAGCAACGGCTTTAATGACTTCCCGTCCCATTTTACCGGCTGCACCGTTGACAACTACAGGAATCGGGCCTCTATTTTCGGTCATGGTTAATTATTCTCCTTAGTATATAACCTGAGTTCGGGATAAGAAAAGGGAGAAGTGATATGCTGAAAAACAGAAAACCATTCAGCCACCTTGCCCTAGGGTTAGTATAGATGCTTTATTCTGTCATGTCGATTATTTTTGCCAACAATTTGAACCTCAATGCTCAAAAAGCTTACTTGCTTATGGACTGAAGACTCGACAACAAAAAAGAAGCTTATGTCTGTGGGAAGTTATGACTATTTTAATCGCTTTTCATTAAATTAATTTTTGAGGATTCAAAAACGGCAAAAATAAGGATTAAATGGCATAAAATCTGTGAATAGACCATTTAATTGATTATTATTCATTCTTAATTCTCCTGACTACTGACTACTGAATCCTGAATCCCGAATCCTAACCCTAACAACAATTTTTGATTTTTACAAGAGGTGTATAGTAATCATTACAGAAACTTCAAATCCTATTATTTAGGGCTTGCTGAATAAATCTAAAAACCTTGTTGGATAATATCTTTAGGCTTTTTTGAAATCAAAAAGTGCCTTAGCTAGGGTCTGCTGAATAATGGTAAAACCCTTTTAAAATAAAGCTTTTGACCTGTTAAAGTCCGATGTTCATGCTGCGAAAATAGGATTGGGACTTTCAAAAACCTTGCATCCCCACCGAAAAACTTTTTCAGCAGACCCTAGCTAGGAGTGGTCGGGGGGAAAATTCAGGGACTTTTTCCCCGACAATTAGGTAATTGACCCTCTGAAAACGGGTAAAACCCTACACCCTACACCCTACACCCCACACCCTACCCCCACGAAAAACTTTTTCAGCAGACCCTATTTAGACCGTGTAGCTGAATACTGGAGCGATGCTTGTGCCAATTTAGCCAGTTATCAACACTTTGTTGAGTGGATTCCTGCCACTTTGATTCCTTTATCTCAAGCATTGCTGCTGATGCGTTTCAAAAAAGTTTTGAATTGGCGTACCAAGATTGGCCATCTCAAAACTTTAAAAACCGCGAAAGCCTTCAATTTTTTTTAGGGATTGTAACATGAGTGATTACCCCAGATTTTCAGTTATTAAATCTAGTTTATCTCAACCGAAGAAAACACCTCAATTAACGACAGAGCAGCACCATAGCGATACCGATACCTAAGCTTAAACCGACCAGCACTTGAAAAGGAGTATGACCAATTAATTCCTTTAAACGTTCCTCGTTAAATTCCTTGCCTCCCTGGAACATTTCATCGATAATTTGATTGAGAATCCGGGCCTGTTTTCCCGCTGCCTGACGCACTCCGGCCGCATCATACATAACAATAACCGCAAAAAGCACTGCGATCGCAAATTCGGGACTAGACCAACCCATCTGTAATCCTACCCCAGTAGCCAAGGCCCCCACCAGCGCCGAGTGAGCGCTAGGCATTCCTCCCGACGAGACTAGATAGCGCAGACTCACCTTACCATCGCGGATTAACTCAATCAGCGCTTTTAGTCCTTGGGCAGTGAAACAAGCTAAAAGAGAGACTAGCAGTATTTGATTGTGTAACACCTGCTGGAAGTCCTGCATAATCTCATTCGTTTAATTTAATTTTTACGATTAACAATATACTCGGCGATGGCCCGTAAAGGTTCAGCGGCCTCATCGTAGCCACTCAATTCACCGATGGCACTATCTATTAACTGTTGAGCTTGCTGGCGGGACTCTTCTATCCCCCAGAGACTAGGATAGGTGGCTTTTTGTGCCTGTAGATCCTTACCGGCGGTTTTGCCCAATTCCTCCTTTGTCGCCGTGATATCGAGAACATCATCGATAATTTGGAAAGCCAAGCCAATATTTTGAGCGTAACGGGCTAATTTAGCTATATCTTCCGCTTTTGCCCCCGCTAAAACTGCCCCCGACACCACAGAAGTCTCCAACAGGGATCCGGTTTTCTGAGTATGGATAAAACCGAGAGTTTCCGCCGAAATATCGGGTTTTCCTGCGGATTCCAAGTCTAAAACCTGACCCCCCACCAAACCCGCTGCCCCGACCGTGCGACCTAAACGGGCAATTACCTCTAAAATCTGTAGGGGAGGTACATTACGAGTCTGGGTAGCCACATACTCGAAAGCGTAGGCCAGGAGACCATCCCCGGCTAAAATAGCGATATCTTCGCCAAAAACCTTATGATTGGTTAATTTCCCCCGTCGGTAATCATCGTTATCCATGGCGGGTAAATCGTCATGAATTAATGACATAGTGTGAATCATTTCCAGGGCGCAAGCGGTGGGTAAAGCCATCTCTAGGGAACCCCCCATCAATTCACAGGTAGCCAGACATAAAATCGGCCGCAGACGTTTGCCACCGGCGAGGAGAGAATAGCGCATCGCCTCGTAGATTTTGGCAGGATTGCCGATAACTAAAGAGCTATCCAAAGCTGACTCGACAATTAACCGCTTTTCCTCCAGATAGGAAGCCAGAGAAAAGCTCTCGTTTTTCCTCACTTCTACCCCTTGTTCGCCCCTAGTAACCATGTCTTTTTGTCTTGAACCGACTGCTTTTAAAACTATATCAGGAAACTCCACCTCGATCGGAATTAAACTGGCTGCTCCCTTGTACCCTCAGCTGTTGACTATCTAAATTACGCCTTCAGACTACATGGCAGCGCCGCAGTTGCTATTCTGAACACTTGTACTAAATTTTCCCAGACGGAGATGGGCCAATTTTCTTTTCTGATGCCTATTTTCTCTTTTAACCTGAAAAAATACATCCCTCAGCCTAGTCCAGGGATTAGCGAAAAACGGGCGATATAATTGAATTTCGCCGCAGTTATCATCGGAGATGCTAAAGTTTTCATGATTCGGTCAAACTTCCGTTTTCTTAGCTTGCAGTTTAGAAATTTCTCGATTAGCCTAGAAGTAGGATTATCCTAGGAATATATTGTATGCTGCCAGGGCAAATTTTAGGCGATAGATACCAAATTCAAAGTCAGTTAGGTAAACAAACCGGAAGACGCACTTTTCTCGCCCAAGATCTAAAAACGGGTACTACTGTTGTCGTCAAATTATTAATCTTCAGTCCCGATTTTGAATGGACAGATTTAAAACTCTTTGAACGGGAAGCTGAAACTCTTAAACATCTAGATTGTCGCTCGATTCCTGAATATATCGACTATTTTGAAGTTCAAACCGATACCTATCAAGGTTTTGCCCTTGTCCAGAGTTATATCGAAGCTAAATCCCTCAAGGAACAGATAGAAAATGGTCGCAAATTTAGTGAAGCAGAGCTGCAGGAATTAGCTAAATCTATCCTAGGTATTTTAATTTATCTTCATGGACTTAACCCGCCAGTTATCCACCGGGATTTGAAACCTAGTAATATTTTACTAAAAGATCGATCGGGTCATAGTATCGGTAATGTTTATTTAATTGATTTTGGTTCTGTCCAGACTGTTGCCCAACAGGAACAGGCCACTTTAACTATCGTCGGAACCTACGGTTATATGCCCCCCGAACAATTCGGTGGTCGCACCGTTGCCGCTTCTGATTTATACAGTTTAGGAGCCACTTTAATCTATCTAGCTACAGGCATTCATCCCGCCGATTTACCCCAAAAAGATGGCAAAATTCAATTAAATAATTTAGCCAATTTAAGCCCTGCTTTTGTTCATTGGTTAGGGCAGTTAATTGAACCTAGTCTTGAGAAAAGGTTTGTTTCAGCACAGGCAGCCAATCAAGCTTTAAATACTCTCCACGAAATGCAATTAACTGCCTCAAACCTTGAAAAACCCGCAGGGAGTCGGGTACAGTTGCAAAAAAGCGAGGAGAAAATTAAAATATCTTTACCTCCCGAAGGTTTTACCCCTAAATTAATTGGTCTTGGAGCCTTTGCCATCGCTTGGAACGCTTTTTTATTAGTATGGACAGGAGGAGCCGTTTCTATTCCTCTGTGGATGAGTTGGTTTTTTCTGCTCTTTTCCTTGCCCTTTTGGTTTGTGGGTTTAGGAATGCTTTACCAGATTATTTATTGTCTCAAAGGGGAGGAAATTATCACTATTGATAGGCAAGAAATTGTTGCCATTCAGCGAATTTGGGGTTTGACACTTTCGGGCAAAAAGAAAATGGCACGGGAACATATTAATAAACTGGTGAAAGCTGATAGTTATCATACCAAAGATAGCGATGGCGATCGAGTTTATGTGCCGATGGCTTTAACTATTTGGGCGGGGACTAAAGAATATACTATTAGCAGTAAAACAAAAGAATATCTGAGTCAACCCGAAATTGAATGGTTAGCAGCAGAATTAAGCCAATGGTTAGGAATGCCAATTACTAATAAGTAGCCAGTTACAATCAGCTTTTTTCTCCCTTCTCCCCCACTGATTACTGATTACTGCTTACTGATAACTGAAAAATCTCCCCACTTCCCACCCCCTGATATAGACGAACTGTCTGTGAGCGGTGTAAAATTTTATGCAGAGTCTCGGCTTTTTTCTCCCTTTTCCTGAGAAATGCCCCAGAGCCAGTGACTAAGATCAAAATTGTGCATCCCATCGATAATTAAGTTTATGAGCGCCACTATTACCGTAGAAAAACGCAAATTAGAAAAACCCCCTTTAGAACTGCATTATCTCGGCGATCGAGTCCTGCGTCAACCGGCCAAGCGGATTGCTAAAGTCGATGACAGCATTCGCCAATTAGCCAGAGAAATGCTGGAAACTATGTATAGTTCCAATGGTATCGGGTTAGCGGCTCCGCAAGTGGCAGTCAATAAACAATTGATTGTCATCGATTGTGAACCCGATAAACCGGAAAATCCGCCCCTAATTCTGATTAATCCCCAAATTATCGGTTATAGTCGGGAATTGTGCAAAGCGGAAGAGGGTTGTTTGAGTATTCCCGATGTGTTTTTAGATGTCATCCGTCCCCAAGCGATCGAAGTGAGTTATAAAGATGAACAGGGGAAACCGCGAAAACTGCAAGCTAACGGTTTACTAGCGCGGGTAATTCAACACGAAATGGATCATCTTAATGGTGTCATGTTCGTCGATAGAGTAGATAACGATTTGGCACTCAATGAAGAATTAAAAAAACACGGTTTTTCCGTGCAAGCGGTGAAACCGGTCGAGAAAGTGACAAAATAAAGGCATTAGTTAATTTAGGTGAGGAGTGAAGATGACCCCGAAAAGCGGCGTTTTATTGTTATTATCCTGTATTGCAGCGATCGCTGGTGTGGGTTGTGTCTTTGAAATTAGTTCGGGAGAACCGGATTTAGGCAATACCACCACGGGCTTAATTCTAGCTGCAAGTGTACCATTAACAGCCCTATTTTTTTGGGCGGCGGTTAAAGACACGAGAGCCAATTACAAATAGAATAACTTCCCCTCGGTTATCGAAAAATTGGCATAATTTTCATGAGCAAAAGAGAGAATTTATTTCTCTCTTTTGTTTGTTTTAACTACAGGACAAATTGCCAGAAAAAGTTACTTATTTTGAGGATTTTATCATCTTTCATGACAATCAATTATATGCCGACCGGTGAAAATCTGATTAGGTAAAGATTTCTCCAGGCTGCATCTCACCTTTGCAGAAATACGGACAATCAGCAATTATCAGTGACTCTTAAATTATTACAAATATATCAGCAGCTGTCTGTAAGCATCCCACCGAAAAACTAATGCGCTTCGGGGTTTGGGGGGTTCTACCCCCCAAAGTCATGGATTGAGTGATAAAATCGGAAGTGCGATCGCTGATCTTGTAGGTTGGGTTGAGGAACGAAACCCAACACAACCAACGATTACTTTTTTTAACTTCAACTCAACTGCCAACAAAAATGTTTCAATTTAATTAAGTTTTCTCCAATGTAATTCTACTTAACAACTTGATGAGGAAATAAAAATGACTACCGAAGAAATTTTACTAGAAACATGGCGAACATTAGATGAATCTGGTCAAGAGCAAGTATTAACATTTATGAAACTCCTAAAAAAAACAAATAATTTAAAAATTGATAATAGCTATATTTCTCCACAAGAAAAAGCCAAGAGATGGGAAGAATGGGCAATGAGTCATCAAAAAAGAGGATTCAGTCTACCGGATGAAGCCCTACATCGTGATAGTATTTACGAGGATTAATGGCTAAATATTTACTCGATACTAATATTTTACTGCGAGGAAGTGATCCAGATTCTTCTAGTCATTTACTGGCCATTAAAGCTGTCTCCAATTTATTGAAAAGTGGTCATGATTGCTATATTACCTCTCAAGTATTGATTGAATTTTGGGTAGTCGCAACACGACCAATAGAAGTAAATGGTTTAGGATGGAGTGTTAAGCAAACCAGTGATGAAGTCAATCAATTAATTAATCGTTTTTCTTGGATAGAAGAAACATCCGAAATTTTCTTTTATTGGCATAATCTAGCGAATACTTATAATATTAAGGGAAAAAGAACTCATGATATTCGCTTAATAGCTGTCATGAAAACCCAGAAATTAACTCATTTATTGACTTTTAATCCAGATGACTTTATTAAAATTCCTGACATTCAGATTATTCACCCTAATGAAATTGTTAACATATAGAAGATAGACGCTGGAATTATAAAACCCCAATCCCTGAGCATTAAATTATAATTTATGTAGTGCGATCGCTGCTCTTGTAGGTTGAGTTGAGGAAAGGCACGAAACCCAACACAACCAACAGTCACTTTTTCAACGTCAACTCAACTGCTAACAAACTTTAATTAAACTCAAACATATTCAAGAAAACAACCATGATTGATATAATGATAGTTAAACAAATTGCTCAAGAGACTCTATCTTGAATCATGCCTAAAATTTTGCTCAGATTTTGAGGAGAATAAAATTTAATGACTGAATTAAGAATACGTTCACAATTTCCTGACTCTCTTAAACAAATTATTGAGAGTGCTTTATCTGAAAGATTGTACAGTATTGAAGTAGGAATTAAAAGAACAGAAGAACGTCTACAAGAATTTGAAAATCAATATCATTTATCAACGGCAGAATTTATACAAAAGTTTAATAACGATGAATTAACCCATAGTTTTGATTTTGATGAGTGGATAGGAGAATCTCGAATGTTCGGCTCTTCGGTAATTGCTATGCAAATAATTAACTTAAAATAAAATTCGATGAGAGTGCCTACGCTCAAAAATAGCTGAAATCTATACAGGGAAGGACTTAAGGCACAAACG
>VYKN01000271.1_pt1 | contig 10463 bp, 10 predicted proteins | sample 5114581 | NCBI WGS metagenome assembly VYKN01 (sample SAMN12291810, study PRJNA351875) | freshwater metagenome | isolation source: freshwater lake | place: USA: Michigan, Baker Lake | collected 2011-08-08
GTGACTAACCGTTTTGGTTAGAGAAAGATAAAATTGAGAATCTTCGGTCAAATTTATTGACTCAAAATCCGCTGTACTTAATTTAAATGAATCAACCCTACCCCTGCCCCCCTTGATAAGGGGGGTGTCTGACAACTCTTGAGAAGGAATTGAACCTGCTTGCGGATAGATAGTTCCTACTTTTGCAATTTCATTAGCGACAGCATTAGGAATGGTAATTCTTCCATAAACCTCTCGAATGAGCATTAATTTATTAATAGCAGCTAGATTGGTTAGAGGCGAAGTATTACAAACAATTTTCATAATCTACCCAATCGTTTGAGAGTGTTTACATCTTCGTGCAAATCCTCAATATCGTAATGAATATACATATCTTTACTAGCTAGAAGATGTTGAAATTCAATTAAATTGATTCCCAATAGATTGCTTGCCTTACCTATACTAATTCGCTTTTTCTCATACAACATCAAGACAACTTCTTGCAATAGTTCCTCTTCTGACAAACCAGAAGCTTGAAAAATCTCATCAGGAATGACAACGCTCATAATTAGGACAGATTAATTTGATTTATCTTTCTCCTTCTATTATAGTGCCGCTAAGTCCTCTGGTATTGCGCCCAAACCTTTGCAGACATGACAGACATAACCCAATATCCTCAGCGCGATTCAAGCTTGGCTAGAGGAAATAGAGGTTTAAGCGATGGTTAACCTTCTCTATCTCAGTCGGTTATACTAAGTATATCCATAACTTATCAGAACCGACTGAAGAGCAATATTTACCTATTCAGGTATTAGATACCCTAGCTGATCCATCTGCCAACCTAACTGAGTTGGCTGCTGATAAACCTTTTTTAAAGTGTTAATATCCCGGCTAGAAATCGGGGCAATATCTCTAGTTTGAGCGAAATACATCACATCCGTCTCTAGGGGACTATGACCCCAAATTCCCAAAGCGTGACCTAATTCGTGACGCACTGCCGCTAAAGCCGACTGAGCGGCTAAATTGGGACTAATCTGGATACTCATCCGATGAGTTAAGCGATTTTCCTTGACAAAAATCTCGTATTGTGTTATGGCAGAACGCACCCGGGGCAGTTCTAACTTACCCGTTTCGGCATTAAAACGGACTCCCGACGGCGGTAACTCCCGTTTAACGAGGATATCGGCCAATTCTGCCCGATTTACCAACTCGATCGGCAAATACTGCCCCCATTCAGCGATCGCCTGTTGTACCAAACTCAGCCAAGAACTGCGATCGCTTTGAACGTAAATCTTCACGGGAAATTGCGACCAAATCAACGCTCCCACGGGACTGATTTCCACAGCATCAAAATAATCCCCGGGTTGGTTTTGCTCTTGCCATTGGGCTAAATTAGCGGGTAAAGGATGGGTTTTTAACTCCGGTAGCGCTCGACTGTCGGCGATCAAAGAATAGGAAAACAGCAAAAGACTCGCCAAGGCTGCGAGTCCTAGAAAAGAGAGCCAACCTCTCAGCATTTAGCGATTTAACCAGCCAGCGCTCAGTACAATAGTTAGGGTGATAAATACCGTCCCCAACGCCCAAGTCACCTGATTTAAGGTTTTTTCCGCTGTTTTTGCGCTGGTAAAAATCTGTGATTGACCGCCAATACCGCCAATACCATCCCCTTTGGGACTGTGTAATAACACCAAAATCGCCAGAAAGGCCGCCGCCAGCGCCCAAATAATCTGTACTACCAGCACCACTGTCATGATCATTACTCTCTATTTTCCATTACAAAGTATAGCAGATGATCAGTTATCAGTTATCAGTTATCAGTTATCAGTTATCAGTTATCAGTTATCAGATGTAAGTTTTAAATTTTTATGGCTCTCTCGGAAATTGGCTGAAAAATGTTCATTATCTTACATTCAAAGATGCCCTACGCCCTTTCTTCGATAAGATTTGCTGATCACCATAACTGCAAGAGAGCGGTTTTTATTGGTCATTTTTCTGCTAATTAGCCAATTTTTTAATTATTTCCACTGATGACTGATTACTGATTACTGATCACTGTTAAAGCGAGATTCGGACGGGAGTGCGACTGGCTTTAATTTCCACCTCGGCCGGTTTAATCAGCGATCGCCCAGTCATTTCTACTGGGACGGGAATTTGGAGAATTTCGAGGATAGTGGGGGCAATATCGGCTAAACGACCATCATCCCGCAGCTGCACATCGCCACCGTGGCCCGGTATTTTTCTCCCTTCCCCTTCAATTAAAATTAAAGGAACGGGATTAGTCGTGTGGGCCGTCCAAGGATTACCCGACTCATCCACCATCGTTTCAGCGTTACCGTGGTCCGCGGTGATTAACACTGTTCCCCCCAATTTATTGACGCTACTTAACAACTTAGCCAAGCATAGATCCACCGTTTCCACTGCTTTCATTGCCGCGTCTAAAATGCCCGTATGACCCACCATATCGGGGTTAGCGTAATTGACCACCACGAGACTATAGATCCCCTGTTCAATCGCCGCAGAGACCGCTGCTGTCACCGCGGCTGCCGACATGGCCGGAGCTTGGTCATAGGTGGCGACTTTCGGACTAGGAATTAATTCGCGCACTTCTCCCTCAAAGGGTTTTTCTAATCCCCCATTAAAAAAGTAGGTGACGTGGGGATATTTTTCGGTTTCTGCACAACGAAATTGTTTTAATCCCTGTTGAGCGATCACCTGTCCTAAGATATTATTTAAATTCTGGGGAGCAAAGGCCACATCTACCGGTAATTTCGGATCGTATTGGGTGAAAGTGACAAAACTAAGCGGAGAAATTAAATCTCGATCGAAATCTTCAAAATCGGGCATAGTCAGGGCATAACATAACTGTCTAGCTCGATCGGGACGGAAATTATAGAATATCACCCCATCGCCCGCTTCGATCGCCCCCGGTGCAATTCTGGTGGGGGGAATAAATTCATCGGTAATATTTTGGTCATAAAATGCTTGTAATACTTCCGTGATCGATCGCCCGTCAATACCTTGATCACTGGTCATAACGTTATAAGCTTTTTCGACCCGATCCCAACGGCGATCCCGATCCATGGCATAATAACGCCCACTGAGAGTCACCATGCGACCGAGACTGATTTTATTAATATGTTCTTGAATCCGTTTAATAGCGAGCATCCCGTCGGTGACATTGGTATCGCGACCATCGGTGATGACATGAATGCAGACATCGCTAATCCCTTGCACTTTCGCTAAGTCTAATAATCCCAGTAAGTGAGCGAGATGGGAATGGACTCCCCCCTCAGAACATAAACCAATTAGGTGTAATTTGCTTTTTTTGGGGCGAATCTCCCCGCAGAGTTTTAATAAAGCCTGATTTTGTTGAATCGAACCATCTTCGATCGCATCGGAAATTCGTACTAATTCTTGTGGTACAACTCGCCCCGCTCCGATATTCAGGTGGCCAACTTCCGAGTTGCCCATCTGTCCTTCTGGTAGGCCTACATCCTTAGCGGAGGTGCGGATTAAGGTGTGGGGATACACTTCCCAGAGACTATCCATAATCGGGGTTTTCGCCATTGCGATCGCATTATCGGACCTTTGCGGGCGATAACCCCAACCATCAAGGATAACCAGCACGACTGGGGATATAGGTGCGTGGGTCATGATATACAGTCCTAAATCAAGAGTGGATTTCCATGCACTAAGATAATATCATCGAAACTTCCATTGATCACCGATGTGGAGGCGATCGACCCCCTAATGTCAGCAAATGATGGGGTAGTGAGGTAGTGGGGTGTTAGGTGTTAGGTGTTGGGGTAGTGGGGGGGTGGGGAATTTAGCTGAAATCTCCCCATCTCCCCAAATCCCCATCTCCCCAAATCCCCATCTCCCCAAATCCCCTAACTGATCACCGCTCACTGAATAATTATGTCTCAAAAAAACGAAACAACTGCTTTAATAATCGCTCTTTTAGCCACTGCTAGCATTTTAGGTGGGGGTTACTTCTGGCTGCAAAGTCAATGTGCCGCGGGTCAAGAATTCTTTCTCTGTGGCAGCGGCAAAAGTCCGCAAAAACCCCCAACATCAGAAAGTGCCTCCTCTCCCTTACCTCCTCCCCCCTCCCCCCAGGGAGTGGTCAGTTTTGCCCCACCGACTTCTATCCCCAGTGGCACGACAATTCGCATTAACGGCGCTACCAGTATGGTACAGATTAATCAAGCCTTAAAAGCCGCTTTAACTGCCAAATTTCAGGGGGTAGAGGTCTTGACAAATGCTCAAGGATCTGATATTGGATTAGAGGAAGTGGCCCGGGGGGCGATCGATATTGCGGCGGTGTCACGACCTTTAACCGAGTCGGAACGCTCTCAGGGACTGGCTTCTAGTCCGATCTTTCGAGATGCGATCGCTATTGTGGTGGGAGTAAAAAACCCCTTTGCGGGAGGGTTAACCACTGCCCAAGTTAAAGATATTTTTACCGGAAAAATCACTTCTTGGTCGGAGGTGGGCGGTTCTACTGCTACTATTCAAGTGATTAATCGTCCTCCCATTAGTGGCACTTATCAAAGTTTTCGTCAGGAAGTGCTGCAAGGGGCAGAATTTGGTACAGGAACTAATTTTCAAATGATGGTGAGGGATGCCACCACCCCAATTTTGCGAGTTTTGGGACTGAATGGCATTAGTTACGCCACCTATAGCCAAATCGCCAACCAAAAAACCGTCAGGGCGATCGCTATTGAGGGAATTTTACCCAGTGAACCTAATTATCCCTGGCAGCGTACCCTTTACTACGTTTACAAAGAACCTGCTAGTGAAGCGGTCAAAGCTTTTATGGGTTTTGTGACCTCTAGTGGTGGTCAAGAAGCGATTTTTCGGGCCAATGAAGACCTACAAAAGTAGTTAGCGAGAATGTCCGAAAATCTGAGAAATTTTACCTAAAATGTCGGATGAATGCCCCCGCTACATTTTTCGACAGTATAAAGACTAGACACCTCCAATTCTAATTAGCTAGAATTGCCCCAAGGCCTGCTAATTGTTATTGTGAGATTATGGCTGGGAGACAAAAAACCCCTACTTATACTCTTTGGGACACAGAGAGTCTGCCTCGGTGATAGGAAACTATTACGCCAGTTAGTGCCTTCTTTAGGGAAGAGCAAAACCTGCGGAGGCTGAGTAAGACCAAAGCTAAGGAACCACTTGGCGGAGGCATTGGCCGATGAAAGAGGAAGCCCTCGCTTTTAGCGACGAGTATGTCACTATTACCAGACTAATTGAAGGTGAAGAATTAAGCTATGAACAAAAATCGTCTGAATGAGATTGAGTCCCATCTTAAACTGCTTTATGAACAAAGAAGGGAGACGGAAGAGGCTATTATTACGGCTCCAGCAGGTGGTAAAACAATCCTGAAACAGCAACTTCGGTTACAAATTCTTAAACCCATTCGAGATTATGAACAGGAATATTGGCAAATTATCGCTGGTCAGTCTAATTTAGTTAAAATCTCAGAAGCAGACGCAGAAGTTGTTATCGCCGAATTTGTGGAAGGAGTCGGACAACTTCGGGGAGAAAATGCAGAAGTTATAGAATATTTGCAAAAAATCCTCGCTAAAGTCGAAGAACCCGGTCCAACAGCCGCCGCTAAACTTAAAGCGGTTGTTTCTTCGATTCCTCCTTTTGTGGGAATTTCCTACGAGGCTGAGTTGGACACGGAAAATTTCTTAAATCGCTATTTTCCTACTTTTATGAAGGCAGTGCAACGCCTAAAAAAGTAATAGGGCAGGATGTCTCATCAGCCCAACAAAAAGAAACTCCTCAAAATATTTCATCAAAAACAATTCTGGTATTAGCGTCTAGTCCAGCGGATGAAGCAAGATTACGGCTAGATCAAGAGGACAGACCTGAACCACAAGAAGGTTACGAACAGCTTTCAATTTTATTAGCTGAGAAAAAATGGAAAGAAGCAGATTGGGAAACAATGCAGATTCTGCTTCGTATTGCCGAGAGAACTGAACAAGGTTGGCTACTAAGTATTGACGAAATTCCCTCTGAAGACATCAGAAAAATAGATCTTCTCTGGTTAGATGCCAGCAAAGGTAAATTTGGTTATAGTGTACAAAAGAATATCTGGCTGAATGTTCAAGGTGAAATTGGTGTGTTTGATGCTTTAGTATTTTATAAATTTGCTAAACAAGTAAGTTGGCAAGTCAATGATCAGTTGCGAATGAACTATGATGATTTTGACTTTTCTTTAAATGCCCCTGACGGTCATTTACCTACATTTAGATTTCCTTCCGATACTGATCAGTTAGGAACATGGCTGGATGCTTTCAAAGATTTTTTACCTCGCTTATAAATTTACCTTCTAAAATAGCAAAAGGAGACAAAATCAATGGTTTTTATTAATATCAAAGAAGATGAAGTAGGCATTGTTTATAAACGATTTGGTCGTCCCTTGCCTGCGGGTCGTCGAGTTGCTCTCAATGGAGAAAGTGGTTTACAAGCGGAGGTGCTTACCCCTGGACGGCATTTGAGTTTGCCTAATGTGGAAATTCGCATTGCTAAGGCAATTGTGATTGCTTCTGATGAGGTGGGATTAGTGGATGCAAAAGACGGGGCAAGCTTGCCTCCAGGAGAAAACTTTGGAAAAGTCGTCGAGTGTAAGGATTTTCAAGATGCTAGGGTATTTATCCATAATGGTGGACAAAAAGGAAAACAACGAGCCATTTTGACTAATGGTACTTATTATATTAATACTGAGCTATTCTCTGTTGAGATTGTTAACGTTATTCGTATCCGTGAAGATGAAGTAGGACTCGTGGAAGCGAGGGATGGTAAACCTCTACCGCCAGGTCAAGCCTTTGCCAAGTTTGTAGAATGCAATAATTTTCAAAATGCCCAAGCTTTTTGGGACAATGGTGGTCAAAGCGGTAAACAAATGGCAATTTTAACCGCCAATACCTATCAGATTAATACCAATATCTTTAAAGTAAAAAATGTAAAATGTATTCGCATTGCGGAGGATCAAGTAGGATTGGTTCGGGCTACCTTTGGCAAGCCGTTGCCTCCAAATCGAACTTTTGGTAAGGTTGTTGAATGCAATAATTTTCAAGATGCTCAAGCTTTTATCAATAGTGGCGGAGAAAGTGGTAAACAATTAGCCTTTTTAACACCTGGAACCTATCAAATTAATACCGATTTGTTTGAAATTAAAATTGATTCAGTCACTAAAGTTCCCCAAGGAGAAATTGGCTTAGTTGTGGCTAATGATGGAGCAACCCGCCCCGAAGATAGGAATTTAGGTAAAGTTGTTGAATGCCAAAATTTTGAAGATGCTGAAGCTTTTATTAAAAATGGTGGTGAAAGTGGCAAACAGTTGGCAGTTCTACCTGCGAGGACTTATCAGATCAACACTGACTTGTTTACTGTTATTACTTCTGCTAATGCCACTCAGTACAATGTAAACCCTGAAGAATTAAAGGTTTATACTGTGGCCAAAGACAAAATCGGTATTGTTACTACACTTGAAGGAAAAACTCTTCCTGAAGGTGTAATTGCTGGGGATACAATTAAAGGTCATGATAATTTTCAGAAACCTCAAAAATTTATCGAAGCTGGGGGCTATAAAGGCTTACAGGAAGAATTTTTACAGGAAGGTTCCTGGATTCTCAATCCCTGGTTTGTTTGTGTTGAGCAAGTACCATTGATTGAAATTCTTGCCGAGCAAGTCGGGGTGATTATTTCTTATGTCGGCAAAGATAACGAGTCAGAAAATGATGATCGGCTTTCAAAAGAAGGAGAAAAAGGCGTACAGCGCAAGCCCCTTCTACCAAGTAAGTATCCGATAAACAGAAGAATTCAAAGTGTTCATGTTGTTCCGACAAACGAGATTATCCTAGAGTGGTCTAAAGCGGAAGGAAAAGATGCGGATAATTATGATAAAATCCTTGAGCCATTACAACTTCGATCAAAAGATGGTTTTGTTTTTCAGTTGCAATTAACTCAGACTATCTGCATAGCAGCAAAAGATGCTCCACAAATGATTCTCAAAGTCGGTACTCAAGCAATTGATCCTTTGAGCCTAGAGTATTCTAATGCTCTTGATAATATTACTGATAAGAAATCTGTTAAATCTCCTGCTATCAGAAATTTAGTCGGTAGAGTTTTAGCCCCTTTAGTGAATTCTTATTTTCAGAATGCCGCTCAGTATTTTGAGGCTCTTGATTTTTTTAGTAAGCGAAGCGCTATTCAAAAGCATGCAGCAGATTTTATTAAAAAGGCACTTAATGATTATGGCGTACAGTCAATCCAGACTTTGATTACAGACATTGATTTGCCTGATGAATTGGAGGAGCTATTAAGAGAGCGTCAAATTCTGAAACAACAAGCCGAAAACTATAAACGACAAGAGTTAACTGAACAAGCCCGTCAGTCTCTCATCAAACAGCAAGAGGAAAACAAAGCTCAAATCAAAATAGTTGAGGCTCAAAGTAATTTAGAGGTAGCAACTCTTAATGCTAAAGCTAAACTTGAGGAATCAAAAGCAGATGCACAAATTCAACAAGAAAAAGATGAGCTTGAGTTAAAGCGGATGCGGGCAGAATCTGACATGAAAACCGAAGACGAGAAAATTGAGTCTGGTATTCGTATGGAAGAGTTTCGTCAAAGAGTTCAGGTTCTTAGTCCTGCGATTTATGCTCAGTTAGAATCAGAAGGGAAATGGGCTGAGGCATACGCTAACACCCAAATTAAACTTCCAGAAGTGTTCATTGGTGGTAGTAGCGGTGGTGGTAATACTTCTGGTGGTGGAGGGATTGTTGAAGCCAGTGCTATGCAGATGGCGTTCCTAGAAATCTTAAGGGACTCGGCGAAATCAAAAAGACAAAATGATCAAATTAATATGTCACGAGAATATGAAATTCTCCCCCCTTCTGAAAATGATTAAATTCAGAGAGCGTTAATTCCTTTATTTTTGCTCTGAATTAAGAGGCATAACCATTAACTAAGGTAATCAAGTGCTAACTAAAACACGACTCAATTCTGTACAAAAATTTTTAATCTGGTCTGCGGGTGCAGACCAAGAAGTTTTGTCTCAAGAAAGTTGTCGCACAGAAAGGTATAAATATGAGTCTATCGGCACAACCGTTATTCTCACGGCAATAATGGCTTTTTGTTCAGGAGGCTATGCACTTTTTACGGTTTTTGGCTCTTTAACAATTTCAATTTCTTTGGGTTTTATTTGGGGTAGCATAATTTTTAACTTAGATCGCTTTTTTATCCTTACAGCTAGTCAAAATAAGTCTTCATCAAAACTACAATTTTGGGTAGGAGCCGTCACTCGCTTAAGCATAGCGATTCTTTTAGGTTTTATCGTTGCTAAACCTCTAGAGTTAAGATTGTTTGAGAGTGAAATCAATCAAAAAATTAGCCAACAAAGAAGAGAAAGAGAAAGAGAAGAAAGCAGAAAAGATCAAGATACTCCAGATGTCAAAAGGATCAATAAAATAAATGAAGAGATTGACAATCTCACAAGAGAAAAAAATCAAGCTTCAGACGCTTTACAAAAAGCTCGTATAGATGCGATAGAAGAAATAGAAGGTAAAGGTGTGACAGGTAAAGCCGGTGTCGGCACTATTGCAAAAGAAAGACAAAAAAATGTAGAAACAATAGAAAAAAGTGTTACTTTTTTGGATAATATAATCCAAGATTTACTCAAGGAAAAAAATAGTTTAATCAAAAAACAACAATCAAGTTTGAGTATCAAGACACCGCAGAAAAAGGAATGGCAAGAAGGAAGTCTTTTAGATCGTATCTCAGCCCTAGAAGCATTATCGAAAGATGATCCTGCTATTGCTATTACAAATAAATTAATTACTCTGTTATTAATTATTATTGAAATTGCTCCAGTTTTGGTAAAAATCTTGTCGAAAGAAGGTCTTTATGAAAAACTGCTTGAGAAAGAAACTATCGATAGAATGAATCAAGAAAATCTTGGCAAAATGGCAGAAAAAGAACTCTCAAAAATGAAAGAACTAAAAAATTTTCAGCTAAATATTGAAGCTTTAATAATTGAATATATCCGACTTAGAGAAAGAAATAAAGAAAAAATCGAAGATATACAAATGAATAAAGCAAAAAATATTTATCAGCAACATGATGAAGAAACTGCTAACTTTGTTAAGTTATGTAGAGAGCGAGTAACTAATTATGAAGATTTAGTAGATTAAACTTTATCTTAAGATAAAGATAATGATATTTTTAAAGATCAATAATAATCTCTAGAATTGCGATCCCTATGATTTTGAAATAGTGATTGCATTTTTTTATAAGTAGGGAGGCACAATTATTTGTAGGATGGGTTAGCGCACTTCGTAACCCATGCGGGGGTTGGGTTTCATGCTTCAACCCAACCTTGTATATTGAGAGAGGTGGTAGACCGTCCCAACCTTGGTCGGAAAAGACCGCTTCGTAGCAAGGGTCACCACCATAATCTCCCTGAC
>VYKN01000273.1_pt1 | contig 10435 bp, 11 predicted proteins | sample 5114581 | NCBI WGS metagenome assembly VYKN01 (sample SAMN12291810, study PRJNA351875) | freshwater metagenome | isolation source: freshwater lake | place: USA: Michigan, Baker Lake | collected 2011-08-08
TGCCGCCGCGAACTCGCCTACACCCGCCCGTCGGCCGTGCGCGCCTGCGCCGCGGCGACCCTGACCCAGGCGATCGAGGCTTCGGGCTCGGCCACCCTCGCGGCGGTCGACAAGGCGGCTGGCGACCAGCGCTTCAACCTCGCCCGCGCGCAGGTGTCCGACGTCACGGTCGCGACCTTCAAGTAAGCCTACCCGTGCCGGGCGAGCGCTGCGGCGCTCGCCCGGTGCAATCCTGCATGGCGCAGCGCCAGCGCGCCCACGTCCCTGGCGTAGCCGCCGCCAATCACGCCCGCGACCGGGATGCCCGCTGCAAGGCATGTCTCAACGACGAAGGCGTCGCGCGCCGCAAGCCCGGCGTCGGTGAGCGACAGCTTCCCCAATGCATCTTCGCGATGCGGGTCCACCCCGGCGTTGTAGAAAACGAGATCCGGTCGGGCGGCCGCCAGCATCTCCGGCAGATGGCGCGACAGCGCGGTCAGATATGCCTCGTCGCCCGTGCCCGCAGGCAGGTCGACGTCCCGGTCCGACGGCGGCTTGTCGAGCGGCCAGTTCTCCACGCAATGCATCGAGAAGGTGGTCACGCGCGGCTCGGCGGCGAAGATCAGCGCCGTGCCGTCGCCATGGTGGACGTCGAGGTCCACGACCAGCACCCGGGCGACCGCCCCCTCGTCCAGCAGCACCCGCGCCGCCACCGCCACGTCGTTGAACACGCAAAAGCCCGCCCCGCCGGAGGGTCCGGCGTGGTGCGAGCCTCCGGCGGTGTTGCAGGCGACGCCGTGAGCCAGCGCCAGCCGGGCGGTCAGCACCGTGCCGGCGGTGGCGAGCCGCGCCCGCAGGGCCACCGTGGCGTTGAGCGGCAGGCCGATCCGGCGCACGGCCTTCGGCTCCAGCGTCAGATCGAGAATACCGTCCACGTAAGGGGGCTCATGGGCGCGGGTCAGCCAGTCGCGCGGCGCCGGCTCGGGGACATGGAATCCCTCCGGGGCGAAGCCCTCGGCCCGCAGCTGCGCGGCGAGCGCGCCGAACTTGCCCATGGGGAAGCGGTGGGCGTCCCCGACCTCGGCCACATAGGCGGGGTGGTGGACGACCGGCAGGCGCGCGGCCATAGACGGGGCGACGGATACGGGGGGCGACATGGCGCTAACGCTGGTCATCGGAGACAAGACATACTCGTCCTGGTCGATGCGGCCATGGCTGGGGCTGAAAGCGGCGGGCCTCAGCTTCGAGGAGCGCCAGATCCGCCTCGACCAGCCGGACACCGCGGCCCGGATCTCCGCGGTCTCGCCGGCCGGCAAGGTGCCGATCCTGATCGAGGACGGGCTCGTCATCCATGAGTCCATCGCCATTCTGGAGCGGGTCGCGGAGCTGGCGCCGGACGCCGGGCTCTGGCCGGATGATCCGGCCGCGCGCGCGGTCGCCCGGGCGGTGTCGGCTGAGATGCATGCCGGCTTCCAGGCGCTGCGGGCCTATGCGACCTTCAACCTCAAGCGCGAGAACCAGCCGCGCGCCACCCCGATCCCGGACGCGGTGCATGCCGACATCGCCCGCATCTGTGCGATCTGGAATGACTGCCGGGCGCGGTTCGGCGCCGGCGGGCCGTTCCTGTTCGGCCGGTTCGGGGTGGCGGACTGCATGTATGCGCCCGTCGTCGGCCGGTTTGCGACCTATGGCTTGCCGCGCGATGCGGTGGCGGACGCCTACATCGCCGCGATCACGGCGCATCCCGCATGGAACGAGTGGAAGGCGGCGGCGCTGAAGGAAGACTGGAAAGTCAGCAAGTACGAGTTCGACTGACCGGTGTTCAGCCCACGCGGCCCTCTTCGGCCTTGTGGGCCCACTGCAGCGCGAACAGCACGCCCTTGGCCAGGCGCAGGCCGGCAAGGCACAGGATGGTCGCGAGCGGCAGCCACAGCACCGCGTGCAGCCAGTAGGGCGGCTGGAACGCCAGCTCCACTGCCAAAGCCGCCGGCACCACCAGAAACCCGACGATCAGGATGACGAAGACCGCCGGCCCGTCGCCGGTGTCGGCCTTTGAAAAGTCGGCTCCGCAGTGCGCGCAGGCGCTGCGGAGCCGCAGAAATCCGTCAAACAGCGCCCCCTTCCCGCAGGAAGGACACCGCCCGGCCAGGCCCGCGAGGATCGCAGGCCCCGTCGCCGGGCGCGCGCTCATGCGAAGGTGACGTAGATGAAGGCGAACAGGAACAGCCAGACCACGTCCACGAAGTGCCAGTACCAGGCCGCCGCCTCGAAGCCGAAGTGCTTCTGCGGCGTGAAGTGGCCCGCCATCAGACGGAACAGGCAGACCGCAAGGAAGATCGTGCCGATCACCACGTGCGCGCCGTGGAAGCCTGTGGCCATGAAGAAGGACGAGCCGTAGAGGCCGGTGTTGGCCTCGCCGAACTGGAAATAGTCGCCGTGCAGGCCGTGCTGGTACTCCACCACCTGCAGCACGGTGAAGAACGCGCCCAGCAGCACCGTCGCCAGCAGGCCGTAGGTGGCGCCCTTGCGGTTGCCTTCCTGCATGGCGTGGTGGGCGTAGGTCACGGTCGTGCCCGACAGCAGCAGCACCAGCGTGTTCATCAGCGGCAAATGCCAGGGGTCGAAGGTCTCGACGCCGGCGGGCGGCCAGCTCTTCCAGGCCTCGGCCACCTCCGGGATGGTCGAGATCGCGCGGCTCTCATGGAACAGCGCGGCGTCGAAGAACATCCAGAACCAGGCGACGAAGAACATCACCTCGGAGGCGATGAACATGATCATGCCGTAGCGCAGGCCGATGTCGACGACGGGCGTGTGGTCGCCGGCGCGGCTCTCCTTCACCACGTCGGCCCACCAGCCGTACATGCAGTACATGACGAACAGGAGGCCGCCGACCATCAGCCAGGGATGGCCCTTGGCCAGCAGGAACGCCGCCGGGCTCTCCTCCTCCACAAAACCGTGGGCGAAGGCGATGAAGCCGAGGGCCAGCGTCAGCACCGCAATGGAGCTGACGAACGGCCACGGGCTGGGGTTCACCAGATGGTAGTCGTGCTTGACGGCGCCGTGAGCCATATCCTGCGATCCTCAAGTCTCGTCGCGTCTGGACGTCGTTGGTTTAACGTGTGTGTTTGCGGCCGTGCAAGCGCCCGCAGCGTGGATAGGTCATTGCCGCACCGACCCTTGCGCGAGCGCAAGCTCGATGCCGGGGTCGCCGCTTTCGAAGAAGGTGTAGGACAGCGTGATCTCGTTGACGGTCGCCATCTCCGGCGCCTTCGCCAGTTCGGGATCGACGTAGAAGATCACCGGCAGTTCGGCGGTCTCGCCCGGCTGCAGCGTCTTGTCCTGGAAGCAGAAGCACTCGAGCTTCTGGAAATAGAGGCCGGCCTGGTGCGGCGTGACGTTGTAGGTCGCAACCGCCGTCACCGGCCGGTCCGAGCGGTTCGTCACCTTGTAGAAGGCGAGCCCGTTTTCCCCGACCTTCAGCTCGACCGACCGCTTCTCCGGCGCGAAGTCCCACGGGATGCCCTGGCCGGTGTTGGCGTCGAACCGCACCGTGATGGTCCGGTCGAGCACCTTCTCGGCGGCGCGGGTGGCGATCTGGGTCGTCCCGCCGAAGCCGGTCACCTGGCAGAACAGCTCATAGAGCGGGACTGCGGCATAGGCCGCGCCGAACATGGCGATCGGGGCGGCGGCGGCGATCAGCGCGATCTTGAGCTTGCGGTCCATCGCGGGCGCCTCAGAACGGCCGGCTCAGGGCGTCGGGCCCCAGCCGCACCAGCGTGATCACGAACACCAGCGCCAGAAACCCGATCAGACCCAGCGCGATGACGAGCGAGCGCCGCTTGCGGGCGGCAAGCTCCTCCGGCGTCAGCGCGCGGAACCCTTCGATCTGGTCGTTCGGGCCGGCCATCAGCTCGCCCACGGAACCGGAACATACTGGCCGAAGCCGTGCTCGACGAGCAGGGCGAGGAACAGCACGGTGAGATACAGCAGCGAAAAGGCGAAGAGGTCGCGGGCCGCCTTGTCGCCGGCCGCCTTGCTCTCATACAGCGCCTTGCCCTCGGGCCGCGCATCGATCTCGCCGGCGTTCGACCGGTAGACCCGCCACGCCAGGAGCACGAACACCGCACCGGCCAGCGCGGAGACCGCTGCATAGATCGCCCCGCCCAGGCCCGTCAGCGCCGGTGCGAAACCGATCGGCGCCAGCACCAGCGAATAGGCGAGGATCTGCAGGCGGGTGGACTTCGCCCCCGCCACATTGGGCATCATGGGGATGTTGGCGGCCGCATAGTCGCCCGCCTTGTAAAGGCACAGCGCCCAGAAGTGCGGCGGCGTCCAGATGAAGATGATGGCCACCAGGATCCAGGGGTCGATGGTCAGGGCGGAGCCCGTTGCCGCCCAGGCGATGGCCGGCGGCAGCGCGCCGGCGAGCCCGCCGATCACGATGTTCTGCGGCGTCGAGCGCTTCAGCCACATGGTGTAGACCACGGCGTAGAAGACGATGGTGAAGACGAGCAGCGCCGCCGCCACATAACCGCCCGACAGCGCCAGCGTCGTCACCGACAGGGCCGACATCACCAGCCCCAGGGTCAGCGCCTCGTCGCGGGCGACGACGCCCGCCGGCACGGGGCGCATGCGCGTGCGCTTCATCGCCCCGTCGATGTCGGCGTCGTACCACATGTTCAGGGCGCCCGAGGCCCCCGCCCCGACCGCAATCGCCAGAATCGAGGCGACCGCGAGGATCGGATTGACGTCCGTCGGCGCCGCCAGCAGCCCGACGATGGCGGTGAACACCACAAGGCTCATCACCCGCGGCTTCATCAGCGCCAGATAGTCCTGCCAGCGCGCGGTGCGCCGGCGCGGAACGTCGATCTCGGAAGCGGTGGCGTCGACCATGGGTCGTCAGGTCCTTGTCGGCGACGCCTCCGCCCCGGACGGGACGGAGGCGCGCCTGGTTCGGGTCAGGCGGTCGGCGTCAGTGCGCCGCGTCGGCCTTGATCTTCGGCAGTTCGTTGAACTGGTGGAACGGCGGCGGCGAGGACAGGGTCCACTCCAGCGTCGTCGCGCCCTCGCCCCACGGGTTCGCCCCGGCCGGCCGGCGGCGCAGCAGGAACGTGTCGATCAGCATCACGAAGAACACCGCCACGCCCACGACCGTGATCATGTAGCCGATGGTGGAGACGTAGTTCCACAGCGCGAAGGCGTCCGGATAGTCGACGTAGCGACGCGGCATGCCCTGCAGGCCGAGGAAGTGCTGCGGGAAGAAGATCAGGTTCACGCCGATGAAGGTGATCCAGAAGTGCAGGCCGCCGAGCAGGCCTGAGTACTGCAGGCCCGACATCTTGGGCAGCCAGTAGTAGAACCCGGCGAAGATGCCGAACACCGCGCCCAGCGACAGCACATAGTGGAAGTGCGCCACCACATAGTAGGTGTCGTGCATGTAGGTGTCGACGCCCGCATTGGCGAGCACCACGCCGGTCACGCCGCCAACGGTGAACAGGAAGATGAAGCCGATCGCCCACAGCATCGGCACCTTGAAGTCGATCGACCCGCCCCACATCGTTGCGATCCAGGAGAAGATCTTGATGCCGGTGGGCACCGCGATGATCATGGTCGCGGCCACGAAATAGGCCTTCATGTTCACCGACATGCCGACCGTATACATGTGGTGCGCCCACACGATGAAGCCGACGAAGCCGATGGCCACCATGGCGTAGGCCATGCCGAGATAGCCGAAGACCGGCTTCTTGGAGAAGGTCGCCACGATGTGGCTGACGATGCCGAAGGCCGGCAGGATCAGGATGTAGACTTCCGGGTGCCCGAAGAACCAGAACAGGTGCTGGTACATGATCGGGTCGCCGCCCTGGGCCGGGTCGAAGAAGCCCGTGCCGAAGTTGCGGTCGGTGAGCAGCATGGTCAGCGCACCGGCGAGCACCGGGAGCGAGAGCAGCAGCAGGAACGCCGTCACCAGCACCGACCAGCAGAACAGCGGCATCTTGTGCAGGGTCATGCCCGGCGCGCGCATGTTGAAGATGGTGGTGATGAAGTTGATCGCGCCGAGGATCGAGGAGATGCCGGCGATGTGCAGCGACAGGATCACCATGTCCATCGCCGGGCCGGAGTGGCCGGAGGTGGACAGCGGCGGATAGAGCACCCAGCCCCCGCCGAAGCCCTTGTCGTTGCCCTGGCCGGTCACGAACATCGAGCCGACCAGCAGAATCATCGACATCGGCAGCAGCCAGAACGAGATGTTGTTCATCCGCGGGAACGCCATGTCCGGCGCGCCGAGCTGGATGGGCACGAACCAGTTGCCGAAGCCGCCGATCAGCGCCGGCATGACCATGAAGAAGATCATGATCAGGCCGTGCATCGTGACGATCACGTTGTAGTTGTGGGCATTGCCCCACAGGCCTTGCGCCGCCTGGTCGTCGCCGACGCCGAAATACTGGAGGCCCGGCTCCATCAGCTCCATGCGGATCATACCCGACATGGCGCCGCCGATGATCCCCGCGATGATCGCGAAGACCAGATACATCGTGCCGATGTCCTTGTGGTTGGTGGAGCAGATCCACCGCATCGGATTCCAGATGCTCGGGCGGTCCGAAAGGTCCGCCGTGTCCGTGGCGGTGAGATGGGCGACGTCGGCTGCAGCCATGGGAGGATGCCTCGAATGATCAGTTCAGCGACGCAAGCTGCGTCGGGGACGGGACGGATGCTGTGGTCTGGGCCGCGATCCATTTGTCGAATTCGGCCTGGCTGACCACGCGCACCTCGATCGGCATGTAGGCGTGGCTGATGCCGCAGATTTCCGAGCACTGGCCGTAGAACACGCCTTCCTTCTCGGCGCGGAACCAGGTCTCGTTCAGGCGGCCGGGCACGGCGTCCATCTTCACCCCGAAGGCCGGCATGGCCCAGGAGTGGATGACGTCGGCGGCCGTGACCTGGACCCGGACGGTCTTGTTGACCGGCACGACGACCGCATTGTCGACGCCCAGCAGGAACGGTTTGCCCGCCGCCTGGGCCTCGTCACGCGGCAGCATCAGCGAGGTGAACTCGTAGTCCTCGTGGTCCGGATATATGTAGGACCAGTACCATTGGTGGCCGGTGACCTTGATCGTCATGTCGAAGTTGGCCGGAACCACGCTCTCCTTGTACAGGAGACGGAAGGACGGCACCGCGATCACGATCAGGATCAGGACCGGGATCAGCGTCCACGCCACTTCCAGCGGCACATTGTGGGTGAACTTCGCCGGCGTCGGGTTCGCCTTCGAATTGTACTTGAACACCACCCAGAACAGCAGGCCCAGCACGAACAGCGAGATCACCGTGATGATCGGCAGCAGGAGGACGTCATGGAACCAGTGGATGTCCCGCATGACTTCCGTCGCCGCCGGCTGCATCCCCAGCCCGCCAGGCGTCGGTTGGGCGGCATTGGCTGCGCCCGCGGCCGCGGCGAGAATCGCCCCGGTCAGAAAAGCAAACCGCATCTGTCTTCACCCCCTGAGCGCCGCCGCCAGCGGCTCTCCAGTCTCTGTAAGCGACAAGCTGTCGCGCATGCGCCCCGCGGCAACACTGGCGCAACGCCCGAAAGCAGCGCAGATTGTCGCAGGGCTGCTGCGCAGCGTCGCCCTAGCCGCCGCTCGGTAGCACGCTCGCCTTAGCGCTTCCAAGGGGTTGACCATGCGAATGTCGGCTTTTGTGATCGCGATTTTCGCTCTGACGGCAGGGCCAGCCGCCAGCCAGGGCGTCACTGTCATCGGCGGCGGCATGGCGCGGGCCTGCTACACGGCCGCTCGGATGGACGGGCCTGACCCGCGGGCGGTGCAGGTGTGTGATTCGGCCCTGGCCCATGAGACGCTGCGCCGGCGCGACCGGGCGGCCACGCACGTCAATCGCGGCATCCTCCTGTTGCGCGAGCGCGACGGCGTCCGGGCGCTGTCGGACTTCGACGCAGCGCTCGCGCTGATGCCGGCGCTGGCCGAGGGCCATGTGAACCGGGGCGCCGCGCTCATCCTGCTCGACAGGCCGCGCGAGGCGATCGCCGCCCTCAACATGGCCTTGGAGAAACAGACCGCCGAGCCCTGGACCGCCCACTTCAACCGCGCCACCGCGCGCGAGATGCTCGGCGATGTCTCCGGCGCCTATGCCGACCTGCAGACCGCAAGCGCGCTCTATCCGGACTGGGACCTGCCGAAGAAAGAGCTCGAGCGCTACCGGGTCATCGAACGCGAAGCGCCGGTCGGGCTCGGCTAACGCGGCGCTAACGCGCAGGCGCTAACTGGGGCGGCATGGCTGTCGAAGCTCTGCCCGCCCCGACGATACGCGCCTCCGGCCGCATCAGCCCGTTCACCCGACTGCCCATGGCGCTCGCGGCGCTCATCGCGCTGTCGCTGCTGATCTGGATACCTGCCGGCCTGACAGCGCCGATCGCGTCCGATCAGTCGATCTTCGTGTGGGCGGGCCGGGTCGTCATGGACGGCGGCCTGCCGATCATCGACGCCTTCGACGTCAAGGGCCCCATGGCGGCCTGGTCCTACGCTTTGTTCCAGACCCTGTTCGGCGACACGATCGCGGCCGCGCGGATCGGCAACATCCTTCTGTTCGCGGCAACGTTCGCGCTGCTGGCCCACATCACCCGCCAAATGCCGGGAGCGCCCCGCACCGTGGCGTTCGCCGGCCTCCTGGCCTTTCTCGCCTCGGGGACGACCTTCTCGGCGACGGCGCAGCCGGACATCTGGGCGGCCCTTGCCGCGCTGGTCGCAACCGCCCTGCTGGCGTTCGCGCCGGAGCGCCGGCAGCTTGCAGCCTGCGCCGCAGCCGCCGCGCTGCTGGCCGTTGCGGTCGGCTTCAAAATCACCTTCGCGCTGCTTGGCCTCGTGCTGGCGGCGCATCTGGTGCTCTCCGCGCCGGCGACGCGTCTGCCGCGCCTTGCCGCGATGCTGGCGGGCGGGGCGGCGATGCTTCTGGCGATGCTCGCGCCTTACGCCCTCGCCGGGCGGCTGGACGAGCTCTACCAGATGCATGTGGGCTTCCTCACCGACGCCCATGCCAGCCGCGCCTATGAGCCCGGCGAGAACACCCTGCTCTTGCTCAACGGCATCCTGACAGCCTGGAACTGGCCGTGGTGGATCGCTCTGCGCGTGCTGGCGATCATCGGGGTCGTGGTCCTGTGGCGGGCCGGCCACCGAAAACTGACGATCCTGGCCGTCGCCGGCTGGGTCGCCATGGGCGCCACGATCATCGCGCAGGGCAAGGGCTTCGACTACCACATCAAGCCGCAGATGATGTTCGAGGCGGTGACCGCCGCCGCGGCGCTGACGGCGCTCTCCGCGCGCGCACTCGGCCGCTGGTCGAAGCTGCTGGCCGGCCTTGCGGCGCTGGGGCTGCTCGGCGCGCTGGTCGATCCGCTGACCGAGGCGATCGCCGACCTGCGCCACCGCGTGGCGCCGGATCGGTTCGCAGCGCCCGTCCATGTGTTCGAGGGCGTGGACATGGCCCGCGACGCCGGCGCCATCGCCTGCATCAAGGCCCACTCCGGGCCGGACGATCCGATCCATTTGTTCTCGTTCCACGCCATTCTCTACGCCCAGACCGGCCGGCCCTCGGCGAGCGACATGGGCCTGTCCTATCCGCTGGTGGCGGGCGGGCCGGACTGGCGCGCCTTCGCCCATGACCGGCTGATGGCGGACCTTGCCCGCAACGCCCCGAAGCTGATCTTCGTGGATTCCACCGACCGCATGGTGCTGATGCCGAACGGGTCCGCCGCGCATCTGAAAGAGGTGCCGGGTCTCGCGCGGTTGATCGCGGACAGCTACGCGCCGGTGTGCAGGGCCGAGACGGGGGTCGTCTACGCCCGACGGTCGTGAAGGGCCGGGGGCGTTCGCGCTCCCGGCGGATTTTCTGCGCCCGGCTCGTTTCCAAAGCGTCGCTTTGGATCTGAGAGGTATTGGTGCGACCCGTGTCGCACGCAAAACCTCCCTTCGATCGTCAGAGGGGCTTGAAGGTTGTCAAGGACGCGCTTTGCGCGCCGCAGTGCGGTCGATTTTTCTTTGAAAAATCGATCCTTGACAACCTTGCAGCCCCTCGCAAACTCGAGCAAGCACGTGGTGAGGCGAAGCTGTCACCAAAGCGCTTCCCCAACCCGTGCGACGCTTCCGCGCCACAACGGCTGCAGAAAACCTCCGCCAACACCCCCGCCCTTGGCGCCGCCGCCCTCGCGCGCGATATGTCGTCCCATGACTGATCTCATCGCCGCCGCCGAAGCCGAACAGGGCGCCGCCACGCTCGCCCAAGCCCTCCACGGCGCCGACGACGGGGAGTTGTTCCTCGAACGGGTCCGCGGCGAGAGCCTCGTCTGGGACGACGGCCGGCTGAAGGCGGCGACCTATGAGAGCGACGAGGGCTTCGGCCTGCGCGTCGTCGCCGGCGAGGCGGTGGGCTACGCCCACTCCAACGAGGT
>VYKN01000274.1_pt1 | contig 10425 bp, 12 predicted proteins | sample 5114581 | NCBI WGS metagenome assembly VYKN01 (sample SAMN12291810, study PRJNA351875) | freshwater metagenome | isolation source: freshwater lake | place: USA: Michigan, Baker Lake | collected 2011-08-08
TCGCCGCCGTCGCAGCCCGCAACGGCGTTGCGGACCGGATCGAGACCGGGGGCCTGTTCGCACCAGCCGACTTCGCCGCCCATGCCGGGACCCGGACCCTGGTCGTCTGCGACATCGAGGGCGCGGAAGAAGAGCTGCTGAACATCGCCGCCGCCCCGGCGCTGGCGGGCTTCGACCTGCTGGTCGAGGCGCACGACTGCTTTCGCCCCGGCATAAGCGACCGGCTGGCGGCCCGCTTCGCCGCCACGCACCAGGTCGCACGCATCCCGCCTCAGCCCGAGTTGCGCCGTCTGCCGCCCGGTTTCGAGGCGCTTGGCGACCTGGAAAGGCTGATGGCGGTGTGGGAGTGGCGCACCGGCCCGACGCCCTGGTTGTGGATGACCGCGCGGCGCGATTGACCCCGCGCCCGCCAGCCGCCACATGCCGGCATGGCCCAGCACGACCGCATCCTCATCATCGATTTCGGCTCCCAGGTGACCCAGCTGATCGCGCGCCGGGTGCGCGAGGCCGGGGTCTATTGCGAGATCCACCCGTTCAACGCCGCCGAGCGTGTGCTGGCGGACGGGTTCAACCCGAGGGCGATCATCTTCTCCGGCGGCCCGGCTTCGGTGACCGAGGAGCGCAGCCCGCGCGCGCCGCAAGCCGCCTTCGACCTCGGCGTGCCGATCCTCGCCATCTGCTACGGCCAGCAGACGACGGCCGTTCAACTCGGCGGGGCGGTGGAGGGCGGCCATGCCGCGGAGTTCGGCCGCGCCGTGATCGAGGTGAAGGAGCACAGCGCGCTCTTCGACGACCTGTGGGAGGTCGGCGGCCACTACACCGTCTGGATGAGCCACGGCGACCGGGTGACCCGCCTGCCCGAGGGCTTCTCGGTCAAGGCGGTCAGCGAGAACGCGCCCTTTGCGGTCGCGACCGACGAGGCCCGCCGCATCTACACCACCATGTTCCACCCCGAGGTCGTGCACACGCCCGACGGCGCGAAGCTGCTCGCCAACTTCGTGCTGAAGATCGCCGGCTGCTCCGGCGACTGGACCATGGCGGCCTACCGGGCCGAGATGATCGACAAGATCCGCGCCCAGGTCGGCACGGAGCGTGTGATCTGCGGCCTGTCCGGCGGGGTCGACAGTTCGGTTGCGGCGGTGCTGATCCATGAGGCGATCGGCGAGCAGCTCACCTGCGTGTTCGTCGACACCGGGCTGATGCGGGCCGGCGAGGCCGATGAGGTCGTGACCCTGTTCCGCGACGCCTACAACATCCCCCTGATCCATGCCGACGAGGGGGAGCGGTTCCTGACCGCGCTCGCCAGCGTGTCGGACCCCGAGGTCAAGCGCAAGACCATCGGCAAGCTGTTCATCGATGTCTTCGAGGACAAGGCCAAATCGGTCGGCGGCGCGGCGTTCCTGGCGCAAGGCACGCTCTATCCCGACGTGATCGAGAGCGTGTCCTTCACCGGGGGCCCGTCGGTGACCATCAAGAGCCATCACAATGTGGGCGGCCTGCCCGAGCGCATGAACATGAAGCTCGTGGAACCCTTGCGCGAGCTGTTCAAGGACGAGGTGCGGGCGCTGGGCCGCGAGCTTGGCCTGCCGGAGCGCTTCGTCGGCCGCCACCCGTTCCCGGGTCCGGGCCTTGCGATCCGCGTGCCGGGCGAGATCACGCCGGAGAAGCTGGAGATCCTGCGCAAGGCCGATGCGATCTATCTCGACGAAATCCGCCGCGCCGGGCTCTATGACGCAATCTGGCAGGCCTTCGCCGTGCTCCTGCCGGTCAAGACCGTGGGCGTGATGGGCGACGGGCGCACCTACGACCACGTCTGCGCGCTGCGCGCCGTGACCTCGACCGACGGCATGACGGCGGACTTCTTCCCCTTCGACATGGCCTTCCTCGGCCGCGCCGCCACCCGGATCATCAATGAGGTCAAGGGCATCAACCGCGTCGTCTATGACGTGACCAGCAAGCCGCCCGGCACTATCGAGTGGGAGTGATGGATTGAGGATGCCGCGGCGGAGCGCGGCCTATATTTTCGTCGAAAAGTCAATGGTGTATCGCAATACCAAACCGTAGTCAGCGATCGCCACTCAATCCGCCGAACCTTTGGCATTGCACTGCGCCAGCTTTCTTTCTGCCATGTGCAGCGCCTGCGTCACGTTTCTGATGGATGCGACGGCGCCCAATCCTGCATCCGGCCTTTCCAGTAGGTGTCGGTCTTGCCGTCGATCACCCAGCCCACCTCCGCCACGGTGGGGATCCAGCGGCCGTTCTGCTGGCGGTAGTCGGCGAAGGCGCAGCGCCACGGCATGGGCGCAAACGGAGGTGTCGCGCTCACCGCGCGGTCGGCGCAAAAGGCGCTGATGATGCGATGGTCCGATCCTAGACCAAGAACCACCTCGCAGGCCGTATCCCCGGACCCAGCCGTCACGGCGAGGGTCGAAGCATCGATCACGCGCCAGCTTAGCTCGTGATTGTGCAGCATCGCGTCCGGCGCAAGCGGCAGCTCCGCCAAATAGCGGATCAGCTCGCCGCGGGTCAGCGCCGCGTTGGGCGTCGAACGCGCGACAAGGATCAAGCCGAGCGCCGTCACGTCGAGACGCCCTGCGCCGTCTTCCAGAGCATCGGTGACGGTCATGTAGCCCAGCGGCCGGAACCGGGCGTTCCACGTGAAGGCGCAGGACCGGACTGACATCGTCTGGCGGGCGGTGAACGGGAGCCAGAGGCGCGACTTCAGGCTGATCCGCATCTTCCCGGTCTGCGAGAAAGCGACCGTGTCGAAGGCACAATCGGGGTGGGCGCCGAGGCGCAGCGCGAGGTCCGAGACCACGGGCGGTGGGCGCTTGAGTTGGCTGGCTTGATGAATGGTCATGGTTTTTCCTGACTGAGGTTGGGGATGTGAGCAGCGACCGGCGCGCCTTCGGCTGTTAAGGAGCGGGCGCGGGCTTTGCCGGGATGATCAGCGCGGCGATGGCATCCATCACCGCGTCATCGTGCCCGACCCAGGTGTGGCCGCCCGTTTCGAAACCGAGAAACCTTGCCCCTTCGATCCCCCGGGCCGTGTATTCAGCGCTGGCATAGGTGCCGTAGCCGTCGTCGCGCGCAGCGATGATCAGCGTCGGCGCGCGAACGGCGCCCAGAGGCGATGGGCCAAGATGTTTGCCCACGGCGCTGTCGCTGCGGAGGCCGGCGGCGCGGGCCGAGACCGGCAGGATGTCGTCCAGCATGGCATTGATGCGGGCCTTTTCGGACGGGCTGGCGGACGCCAGGAGTGCGGGCGGGGTCGCAAGGATCGTGTCGATCATCAGTCCGCGCGAAAGCTGTGTTCCCGACCAGAACAGGAAATCCGAACCGATCGCCGCCATCATCAGGCTCTCGACCCAAGCGGCCATGGGCGGCACGGAATTGGCCTCGGTCGGCGGCTTCCAGGCCAGAGGCGCCAGCAGGATCAACGTGCTGACGCGGTCCGGGTGGCGGATCGCCATTTGCAAGGCCGAGGGCGCGCCGGCGGACCCGCCGAGTACGGCGGCGGCGTCAATCCCAAGCGCGTTGAGAAGACACACATGCGCGTCGGCCTGTGCTTCTGCCGAGGAATCGGCCGGCATGGGCGTACGCAGATAGCCGAAGCGGGACATGGCGATGACGCGAACGCCCCGGCGCGTCAGCGGCGCGGCGAAGGCCATGCCCTGATCGTAGCCGCCTCCGCTGCCGTGCACCGCCAGCAGGGGAATGCCGCTTCCGGCCTCCTGATACTCGATGAGCCCGCAGGGCGTTGAAACCACAGTTCCGCCGGTCGCGACGCGCGCTTGGGCCTGTGCAAGGTCGCCTTGAAAGCGCCAGGCAACCACACCGCTGAATGCGGCGATGCCAAGGATGATGACAACGGCCAATGGGCCTCGTTTCGAGAACGGTGCAGTGAAAGACGGCATCATTCTGTCGCCCCAACGGACTTGCTGTCCGGGAGGATCAGCAGGACGGCCGCGATGAACACGAGAAGCGCCGTGACCAGCATGTAGGGCTGCGCCGTCATCGCTGTCGGAACGATGCCGAGAACGCCCGCAGAGGCATTCAGCGAGGTGTGCAGCACAAGGACCGGGAGCACGCTGCGTTGCGTGCGCTCGAACATCCATCCAAACAACACCGAGCCGGCGAGGATGTTGAGCAGGAAGACCGGGATCGGCATCAGCGCCTGCGCGGTTCCGGCCATGAAGAACAGCGGGAGGTGCCACAATCCCCAGACCACGCCGATCACGAGGCTCGCGGCGCGCCAATTCGTGCGGGCGGTCAACGAAGGCATCAGATATCCGCGCCAGCCGAATTCCTCGCCAAGCGGCCCGCCGATCAGCAGAACGAGCCCGAAGTTCGCGATGACCAGCGGGATCTGCGAAGCGTCGGGGAGTGCGGGAAGCGGCCCGCCCAGCGCGGAATGCAAGGCAAGGCCGCACACCATCAAAGCTGGCGGCGCAAGGAAGGCGAGAAGAAACCAGCCCGAGCCCACGCGCCACTCGAGGCAGCGCAACATCCAGGCGCGCAATCCAGCCGACCCAGACGAGAGTACAGCGACGGCGCCCGCGGCGAGGCTAGGCCCAAACCCCGCAACCATCATCAGTGCGGCGCTCGGCATCGGCGCGGTTGCTTTCATCCCCGATGCGACGAAGCCAAGGCCCCAGGACCACCCGAAGGCCAACGCTACGAACAGCGCGATGGCGCGCATCGCGGCGGGGTCGTAACGCGGAGGGGCACCGCGAGCGCCAACACCCAACAGGCGATCGCGCGGCTTCATCACCACAAGCCAAGGCATTAAGCGATCATTCGCTCAGCTTTCCATCGAACTTCTCGGCCGACGCGTCCGCTGACGCGCGCGTCGAGGCGACAAATCCCTCACGATGCTGCGGCGGCGCATAGAGTGTATAGAGGCGCATGGGCTTGTCGCCGGTGTTGACGATGTTGTGCCGCGCGCCAGCCGGGACGATGATGGCGTGATCTTTCTTGATCTTCGACTCTATGCCGTCGATCCAGGCGACACCCTTGCCCCGCTCGATACGGAAGAACTGGTCGTGGGTCGTGTGTATCTCTTCGCCGATCTCCTCACCGGGATGCAGCGACATGAGCACGAGTTGCAGGTTTTTCCCGGTGTAGAGCACACGACGGAAGTCGGTGTTGTCTTCCGTGAGGTCTTCGATATCCGCGACGAAGCCTTTCATGGCGCACTCCTTTTTATCTGTGCTGAAGAGTTTCGTGGGCGCCGATCGATCCTGCTTCAGGTCAGGGCGGTGCTGGCTGATGAGCGTCAACCTGGACGGCGTGTTGTCAGCAGGTCGCGGGCCGTCTGCCGCAATGAGCCCAAGCGAACCGCGATCGACTGCTTTGCTAGGGCGCCCGAATTGGCCGCCTGTTGCCGAACGCTGGCGATCGGCGTCTAGCGCGTTCGATTCTGCGCATCCTGATGCTCCTGAATATCTAACCGCGCGAGTCGCTTTTGGTTCCCCGGCCGTGACAAGGGCACGTCCTCGCACTGAATCGCTGTGGCGGTGTTTTCCCCCTGCCGATCACAGGGGCGCTGCCTCGCGGCGACCGACTTTCTCCGGCAATCGACGTTGATGGAGGCTGGAACCGCAGAAGTGCGTTTGGGGAGAATTCCGCAATGATATCAACAGCGCAGAAAGCCGACAGTTTTCAAGCCGGCCTTCTGTCACGCCGGCAACGCTTTATTCTCGTATTATCAATGCGTTATGATGAAACAGCACAATCAAGGGGGCGTGACGGGCAGGTTGTGCGCCAGCTGACGGCGACCGACGGCGCTTTTTGTCGTGCCCGGCCTTTACATGTGTGATCTACACATACGGGGTCGCACAAAATGAATTTGCCAGAAGCGACAAGACCCCCGCCATCAATCGCATTTCTGGTTCTCACGAGGCGCCGATCATGAATTCACCGGATCTTCCCTGGGACGGGGGCTGCCGCTGCGGCAAAGTCCGGTTTCGCGTGACCCAGCAGCCGCTCATGACGAGCGTCTGTCACTGCCGCGGCTGCCAGCGCATGAGCGCCAGCGCGTTTTCCACCACGCTGACGCTCCCGGCCGATGCGCTGGAGATTGTCGAAGGCGAGCCGGTGCTGGGCGGGCTTCACGGCGATCAGGCGCGGCACCACCACTGCGACTGGTGCAAGAGCTGGATCTTCACGCGCCTGCCGCCGGAGATCGGGGCGGTGAACGTACGCGCGACCATGCTCGACGACGCCGGCTGGTTCACGCCCTTCATGGAAACCCAGACCGCCGACAAGCTGCCCTGGGTGACGACGCCCGCCAGACGCTCCTTTGAAGGCTTTCCCGAGCCTGCGGACTACCCAGCGCTGATCGCGGCCTACAACGCCGCCTAGGCTGCCGGCGGCAGGAGCCGCAACCGGAACCCCTCGCGACGTAGCTTCACTGTGCGACCTGCAGGCTCGCTCGAACCTTGCGCGGCATACCGTCCCGCACCAGCACATAGCTCTGCTGAAGATACGTCTCGAGCTCGTCGTCGCTCATGCTCACATCGGAAAACCGCTGAATCCACTTGATCCCGCGCGATGCCAGATAGGGCGCCGGGCGCAGCCCGGGCCGCGTCTGGAGGATCTCATAGGCGATCGGCGACGGCTTGAACGTCACGCCGCCGTTCTTCTGCGACGCGTCCCACATCGCAGCGAACAGCTTGCCGCCGATCTTCCACACGTCCGCGCCGCCGAACTGGATCACATGCACAACGTGCGGCAGCGATCCGCAGTATTGATTGAATCGTTCCCGCGTCATCAGCGCATGCTCCGCCGCCTCACGACTGCTGCCGTGCATGACAGAGCGCGTCGCCTTTGGCGACGCGCCCCGGACGGGCATGCATTGCGACAGGCTCCCGTCGACCCGTTCATGCGACCGCCGTTGCTTCAATCTCGACCAGCAAGTCCGGGACCGCCAGCCGGGTCACGCCGAGCACGGTCGTCGGCGGGGCCGCTCCGGCTGCGCCCAGCCGCGCCATCAGCACGCCGTAGTGTTGAAAGAGCTGGTCGACGTCGACCGCATAGATCGTCAGGCGAACCACGTCCGCGAGCGTCATGTCGGCCTGACCGAGCACGGACTGAAGATTGTCGAGGCAGAGGCTGAGCTGCGCGGCCATGTCGCCGGGATGCTGCGGCTGGCCGTCCTGGTTGGTCGCGGTCTGACCCGCGCAGTAGAGCGTGCGGGTGTGGCCCGAGACGACCTCGCCTTGATGATATCCAAGCCCGACCGACCAGGGCCAGGGATTGACGACCTTTTTCTGCATTGAACTCAACCTCCAGGCCTTCGCGTCGCAGTGCCGCGACCCGCGCGCCGGGGTCTCTTGGCATGGGCCGCTGACAGGAAATGGCAGGAGGATGCGGCCGACCCCGAAGAGAAGCGTTCTCTTCCCGGCAAGGGGCTATATGCGTTCGCCGAACCGGCTTCGCCTCAGGGTCTCCACATGTCCCGCGCCCGACGTCTTCTCGCCTTGCTGCAGGAATTGCGCGGCCGTCGGCGTCCGGCGACCGCAGACGCCCTGGCCGCGGCTTTGGGCGTCTCCGTGCGCACGCTCTATCGCGACATCAATGTGCTGCGCGCCCAGGGCGCACGGATAGAGGGCGAGGCGGGGCTCGGCTATGTTCTGCGCCCCGGCTTCCATCTGCCGCCGCTGATGTTCACGCCTGACGAGATCGAGGCTGTCCTGATCGGCGTTTCCTGGGTCGCGCGCCGGCAGGACTTGGCGATGGAAGCGGCCGCGCGCAGCGCGCTGGCGAAGATCGAGGCCGTAGCGCCCGACGACGTGCGCCGCATGCTGGACCGGTCCGGTCTGCTCGTCGGGGCGATCGATCCCGGCGCGGGCATGACGATCGATCCGCAGGCCATCCGCAATGCGCTGCGCAAGGAGCGCAAGCTGGCGCTGGCCTATGCGGACGCCGCCGCGACCGCGACCGAACGCACGGTCTGGCCCGTCGCGCTCGCCATCTACGAGTCGACCCAGGTCCTCGCAGCCTGGTGCGAACTGCGTCAGGACTTCCGCCACTTCCGGCTCGATCGCATCCGGCGCGTCGACGTGCTGGACGTGCGGCCGCCCGAGCGACGCAGCGCGCTCTACAAGGCCTGGCGAGCGCGCGAACCCGATTGCATTCCCGACGGTCTGACCGAAAGCGACAGGGGCTGACGGCCCCGGCGGCATGCGGCCCTGAAGGGACCTGAACGAGCCGACCGTTGCCGACCCTGATCCGTCGAGGCCCTCGTCGTCCGCTCAGGCGTCGCCCACCAGTTCGGCCAGGCCGACCGCCATGACATGGGCCGGCTCAAAGCCGCGCTCGGCGGCCTTGGCGATGAGCAGACCGAAGAGCCGGGCGCGATCAGCTTCCTTGATCGGCGCGTCGGTCAAGGTGGACGCGACCGCCGGCACCGACGCAGCTTCGAATTGGGCCTCCAGGTGACCGTCGCGGAATCGGCCCTCGGTGGCGAGGGCGCCGGCCTTTTCCAATGCTGCGAGGGCGGCTTCGAAGCGGCTGTCTGCGGTCTGGGCGGTGCCGGGCATGGTCGTCTCCTGTCGCATGGCCAGCGCGCTGACCGATGATACGGCAGCGTGCGGCCGGCTGACCCGGGCGACGCGCCCCAGCAGCGTCGATCCGGACAATGACCCCGTCTTGAAGACTAGCATGAAGCCCGCGCCCCGCCATCGAAAAGGCCTGAATCCACCAGTCTTCAATTGCCGCATGGGCGGGGTTGCAGTACGCTTTTTACTTCAGGGTCGCTCGTCCAACCGGCCGCCGATGCGGGGGGCATGAGTGGAGAGCATGCTATGCAGATTCCTGTTCTGGTGGTCTTGCCTTGGGCAACGGCCTTTGAATCCGACTTGGGTGTAGACAGCGCCTTGCCTGAAGGCCTGGTGCGCGATCCGGACTTTCCGATGATCCCGGTTGCAGGCGACGGCCCGCAGCTGACCACGGCGCTTGGGCCGCGGGACGGGGGCGGCGGTCAGGTCATCGTGCGCGGCTTTGTCGAGGGATCGCCCGAGGACCCGCCCCAGATGCTGGGCGGGAATGTGCTCTATGCCGATCCTGCGATCTCGACCTTTCTCACCTGCATCGGCGATCCGCCGGTGGGCACGGCCGAGGACGTCGCGACCCAGCTTGAGGTGCAGGAGCTCTGGCGTCTGGGCCATACCGGCGAGCGGGTGGCCATCGTCATCCTCGACACCGGCCTCAACACCGCCCACATCGCGCAGGTGGCCGGCTTTGAGCCGAACTTCGACGCGGCCAACAGCTGGACCCCGCCCGGCATGAGCTGGGTCGCCGGCGACGCGCCGGTCGATCACGGGACGATGTGCGCCTTCGACGCGCTGATCGCGGCCCCCTGGGCCACGCTGGTGGACTATCCGATCCTCAGCGCGAACGGCCCGGCCGGCGGGTCGGTGATGTCGGGCTTTCTCAGCACGGCGCTGCTGGCGTTCAACTCCATCTACGCGTCGTGGAACAGCGGCCTCGCCTTCGGGGATCTCTCCCAGTACAGCGGCCTGGTGCTCAGCAACAGCTGGGGCATCTTCCACCCCAGCTGGGACTTCCCGGCCGGCCACCCCGGACGCTTCTGCGACAACCCGAACCACCCGTTCAACCTGCAACTGGAAACCATGTCGCGCGGGGCCATCGACGTGCTGTTCGCCGCCGGCAACTGCGGAGCCGATTGCCCGGACGGTCGCTGTCAGGGACGCACCACCGAAGCGATCATGGGCTCAAGCGCGTCGGTCGATGCGATGTCGATCGCGGGCTGCGACGTCAACCGGCTGCGGGTCGGCTACAGCAGCCAGGGTCCGTCGATCACCGGCATGTACGGCATGAAGCCGGACGTCACGTCCTACACCCACTTCCTGGGCTCGAAGGCCTTCGGCGACGCCGTCCCCGACAGCGGTACCTCGGCCGCCTGTCCGGTGGCGGCGGGCTGCATGGCGGCGCTGCGCACCCGCGTATCCCCGCGCAGCCCGGCTGATCCCTACATGATGTACAGCCATCTGCGTCAGCAGGCGACGCCGGCGGCCGGTACGGCGGCGGGCTGGAACGGGGACTACGGCTACGGGATCCTCAATCCGCTGGCGGTGGCCCATCTCTTCCCGCCGCCCTGAGGAGGCAACGGACATGGCGTTCGCACCGGACCGGCCGGCCTTTCTGATGACGATTGCCAGTGAGGCGGCCGCGCCCTCGCTCGCCCGGGCCGCGCAGATCCTCGGCGTCGCCGAGGACGCGCTCGATCCGGGCTTCGGGGTGGTGCTGGTGAGCCCCCACCGCCAGCTCTACGCCGTCCGGGTGGATGCCGAGGCGATCCCCGCACAGGGGTCCGGCGCCGGCGGCCCGTTTTCGGACCCGCGGATCGAACCGATGCGCTGAGCGGCAGGCCGGGCGGCGCCGGGGCGCCAGCCGGCC
>VYKN01000275.1_pt1 | contig 10401 bp, 14 predicted proteins | sample 5114581 | NCBI WGS metagenome assembly VYKN01 (sample SAMN12291810, study PRJNA351875) | freshwater metagenome | isolation source: freshwater lake | place: USA: Michigan, Baker Lake | collected 2011-08-08
TCGCCGGAGGACATACGTTCGACTTTAAACGGACGGGTCGGAAAGCGTAAGACTTCTGTTAAAGAAGCAGCATCCCGGGTCGCGTCAACCCCATTGACGCGACCATTCTAAAAAAGTGGCGTGGTGAGGAATCGCCGTCCGTTTTACGGCGGCGAGGATGTCAAGCAGGGAAGATATTGAAATTTTGCCCCCCCCCTCCGAACTATATCCTACAATAGATATAATTTTTAATAAATCTTTACATTCCTCTCTCCGACCAGCGACTCACCAAGACTTTATCCTCTTGTTGCCAGAAGACCTTATCGGTCTATACCGTTTTTAAATGTACGAATCAAGGGCTTCGCAGGCAGGCACGGATTCCCATTATACAAGAAGTATAGGGCAAGTCTCCGATTTTGTCAAGGGTTTTGGCCAAAAAAAAATCGCCTCTGGGAGGCGGGGGTGAAAGGTATCACCCCAACAGAAATATTAAACGCCAAAAGACTTACCACAGCCGCAGGTTTGACTGGCGTTGGGATTAGTGAATTGGAAACCACCGCCGATCATCGCGTTGCTGTAATCTAACATGAGACCGTAGAGATAGAGCAGGCTTTTTTTATCAGAGACAATTTTAAAGCCATCGTAATCGAAAACCTCATCTTGAGGGCCAATATTGCTAGGATGCTCAAAATCCATCATATAGGACATTCCCGAACAACCACCTTGACGCACACCCACGCGCAGACATAAATCCTTGCCCTGTTGCTCTTTGAGCATGGTAAGGTGTTTGAGGGCAGCCTCACTGAGTAAAATTCCTTTTTCTTGAGTCTGAGTAGCTTGTGTCATTTTTAGCAGGAACTCCTAAACGCAGTTGAAGGGGATAGATACAATTTTGCCTTCTTCTGTCCATCTTAACGATAGTTGAGGGCTGATGACTGGATTACTGTTGACTTTTCCCAGTCTCGCAGGAGTTATAGGGCAAAAAAAGCAAAAAACTGGGATTATTAATTAAATAGCGTTGCCAGAGACGACTAGGTTCTTAAAACAAACCATAGAGCCATTCTCAGCCGATTTTCATCACCCAACCGGGTGCTTGAGACAATTCACCTTCCCTGGGGGGAGGAAAATCAAATCAGGAAAACACTGCTTTGAGGATGCCGAAAAAGCAGCCAGAAAATATCAAAAGAAATTCACCTTTCTAAGCGGAGATTAGCGCCACTGCTATCGGTGCGATAAACCCAGGTTTTTTGCTTATCAGTCAGAATAATTCGCCATCCTTGCACCAGTGCTTGAGTACAGAATTCTCCCGGTTTAGCTAATCCTAAACAACCATCGGGCCAGGTTTGTGGTTGTGCTGCTTGAATTTGCAAGCGATTAACGGATATATTGGTTTTCCGACTCAAATCTTGACGGGTAGCGGCGATGACCGAATTAGGTGGCTCAGGATATGCTAAACTAGGTGGTGCTAAGAGGAGAGAAAGCAGGCTAATTAGCATTAAAGTGCCAGTTGATACCCGAACAATTCTCGTTTTACCGATTGGTACTTGCTGGCTTTGGCTAAAATTTTTTCTAGATATCATCTTTAGTCCTGTCTCTTTTCTGGGAGTGATAGTCTGAGCGAATCTTCCTGTTTATAACCAGTGTAACCGATACTATGTTCCCTCTCTGGTTTTCGAGCAGAAGCAGCACTCACTCTCAGTTTTCGTTGCCATCTCCTGAAAACTTCCGTCTCTTTAAGTGGCGATGGCGATTAAAATAGATGAGGATGAACTATCTTAGATGGATGGACTTATGTTATCTTTTTTCCTCCGTTGGTTGATTACCGCCGTCTCTTTATTGATTACAGCGCGAATAGTACCCGGTATAGAAATTAAAGATTTTACCGTGGCTTTGATAGCTGCTGTCGCTTTGGGTTTAATTAATGCTATCATTAGACCCCTGTTGATTCTTTTTACCCTGCCTTTAACCATTTTGACCCTAGGGTTATTTATTTTTGTGGTTAATGCCATTTCCTTTTCTTTAGCCTCCTATTTTATCAGTGGCTTTGAGGTAAAATCATTTTTTGCCGCTTTATTCGGTTCGATCGTGGTTTCGATCATTTCAGGAGTTTTAAATGGTTTTTTCGTTGACTAAAGTGGGCAATAATTCGTTTGTTTAAAACAGCTTGACTTACTCTGATCTAGAGACGTTGATTATAACAACGTCTCTCTAGTTTTTGGTAAATAGCGATAGTTTTTATTTGAGAATCAGGGAATTAATACTAAATCCGTTGAGTATAGGCTACTTATGAGGAGAGGCACTCATGCAAGAGGCAAAAGGCAAAAGGCAAAAGGGAGAATCAATAATCAGTTTTTAATAACCAGATTTAGTATAAATTGACAAAAAGATTGACAAAAATTATCGTTTGTGTTAAACAAGTTATATCGATTATTTACCAGAGGGCTTTAGGGTATGTTTATTATTTTATGTATGAGATCGCTTAGAACTACACCCAGAAAATCTCTACGGATTTACCGTGGCTTTTGTCGTTAAAAATCAGGAAAATTTAATCCCCAAATTTCCATATCAAGCACCGAGAGCAAGTTCAATTACTATTAAAATAGTAACTTTTTGTGAAGATTTGGCTAACCGGGATGATCCGATCAGACAAAACAAATATAATCATCTTAATTAGATGACTAATGAGCTTTCTCGATCATCTTTCCAGACAGCATAACTACAAGAGTGTAGAAGGGAATTGTTGAGCTAAGGAGATTAACTAATCTCAAGTCAATTTTTCTTGTCTGTGTTAGCTTGAGAGACACAATCATCGCAGCAAAAGTTTTTTCATTCAATTTAGAGGTTTTAAAATGACTAATAATCAGGAAAATCTTAGCAAAGAAAACAAAATTTATACAGTTCTCAGTATCGGTCAAAGAGGAGCAGGAAAAACAGTTTTCCTAGCGGCATCTTATCAGACTTTCAAAAATCAAGCAACTTCGGGAAATCTGGCTAATATTGTCTTCAGATCTCAAGAGGAAGAAAGCGAAGAAGATATTGAAAAAATTCTCAATTATGTCGCTAGAACAGGTCAATATCCCCCCGCCACTTTAAAAATCAGTAACTTTGATTTTAGTTTAGAGAAAAAAAGCGGTGATCGATCGGATAAAATAGCGACAATTCGCTGGTGGGATATACCGGGAGAAAGTTGTCAAATCTATAATTTAGCCTTTGTCAATATGGCTTTACAGGCTAATGCTTGTTTACTGTTTTTAGAAGCATCAAGTTTATTAAATGATTCAGACAAGCATAATAATTACCTGAAAATTTTTCAAACCTTGATCGAGATAATTAACCATAATAAAACTAGGTTTAATTTAGGCATTATTATCAGCAAATGCGATCTAGTTGTCTCTGACCAAAAATGCTGGCAAAACCTACAATTAAAAGTCAAAGAATTAGAGCAAAAACTGCGAGAGCAAAAAGTTAATCACCGTTTTTTTTACTCAACAGTTTTAATTGATTCCCAGCAAGGCACACTGCAAGCAAATCAAGCTTTAGACTCCCTATCTTGGTTATTGTCTCAAATCGATCAACAACTGGTAAACTTTTCCTAAATGACCAGCACTATATCCGATCCATTTGCAGCAAGATTAGTAAAAAAATCTCTCAAAAATCTGCTGACTGCCTTATAACAGTCATCTTAATGGTGAGGTGTGAAGTTTTCGTTTTGGGGAGTCGGCACCAAATTAGGTGACAGTTCATCTTGAGGAGAAATGCCGTCAAATATCTCCCCAAAAACTAGAAACAAGACACAATTGTGTTAAAATTATTTATAACAGCGCACAGGAGCGCTTAAAGGTTACAGATCATGTCCTTGATCGTTGAACAACTGATTTATAGCAGTTTCTCACAACTGGGATTTAAATATATCGCTAGTGTCAATGTCCCCCTAGGGATTCAACAGTTTTTTTATCAACATATAGTCTCTCAGTTATGGGACACCTATAATCCTCCAGACAGGAAATTTAAAGGAGTCTATATCTATCAAATTGACTCCCATAACACCCTCTTTGGTTGGTTAATTAACGATGGTAAGGATGAATTTGGTCGTGGGGACATCCCCTACTTTCATTGTTATTATTTACAGAAACTACTCGACTCGAAACAACTGTTTAAAATCCTTGCCTGTCTAGAAGCAGGCCCCCTAAAACGTATTTCCAGAGATGAGGCTAAAATCTCCCTTGACCCCGTAATTTTAGCCGACAATTATCAGGCAAATGCCTTTGAATTAGGGATTAAACTTTCTAAAGATATTCGTCTGTTTAGCCACCGGCAACTGCGGGAAGAAAAAACCCTGCAATGGTTTATCTCCTCGAAAGAAACCAAAGAACGACAAAAACCCACCGATAATAACTATGATAACTCTAAAAATACCTTACCTAGGGAACCAAATTATCAGGTAGAAATTGCCAAAATCCTGCAAGAATTAGCCGAAAAACCGCTCGCTATTGAGGGGATCATGCTTGTTTCTCCCCAGGGTCAACCTTTGACTGATTCCATCGGCATGGAACACAATAGTGCTTTAATCTTAGCAGGAACAATGCTCTATCTTGCCAATAACACAAAAGAGGAATTAAGCTGGTCTGATCTGGAACAAATTGCTATTCGCAGTCCCCAGGGTCATCTGATCTTAACCCCTTGCAGTGACCAAGCTTTTCTTTTAGTGAAAACTGGCAAAACGATCACGGGATTGTTAGAGGTAGAAATCCAGAAAACTCGCTCAAAATTACAAAAAATTCTCGCTATCTCTAACCCCACCCCCCAAACTCCTCTCTTAAATCCCGCAGCTAATCCCTTCCTTGATTCCGTTGTAGAAGAATTCGAGATCGTCCTCGAAACCGAAGATAATAACAATGCAGATATTCGTTACCGGGGCAGACCAATTCAGTAATCAGTAATCAGTAATCAGTAATCAGTAATCAGTAATCAGTAATCAGGAGACAGGAGACAGGAGACAGGAGACAGGAGATTATTTTTATTTATACTTCCCACACCCTACACCCTACACCCTACACCCTACACCCTACACCCCACACCCCACACCCTACACCCTACACCCTACACCCTACACCCCACACCCTACACCCTACACCCTGATCACTAAAAACCGATGAACCAATTAAACTTAGAAGTTGCGGGAAAAAAAGAACGTTTAGATGCTTGGATGGGGTCACAATTGCCCGATTTATCGAGATCGAGGCTGCAAAAACTGATAGAACAGGGATATATACAGTTAAATGGTCAAATTTGCACTAATAAAAATACTAAAGTTGGTCAAGGCGATCGCTTAAAGATTACCATTCCCGACAGTCAACCCCTGGAATTAACCGCCGAGGCGATCGAGCTTGATATTCTTTACGAAGACGAATATCTGATTATTATCAATAAACCTGCCGATTTAGTGGTTCATCCGGCTCCCGGCCACGAATCAGGAACCTTGGTCAACGCTTTACTGCATCACTGCCCGAATTTAGCCGGAATTGGTGGAATTCAACGCCCTGGTATAGTCCACCGCTTAGATAAGGATACCACGGGTGCGATCGTTATTGCCAAAACCGACCAGGCCCATCAACACCTACAGGCACAATTAAAAACCAAAACTGCCCGCCGGGAATACAGGGCCCTTGTCCACGGTGTCCCCAAAAGCGAAACAGGTACAATTGATCTGCCCATCGGTCGTCACCGCAGCGATCGCCAAAAGATGGCGATTATTGCCGTGGAAAAAGGAGGTAGAAATGCCGTCACTCACTGGCAAGTCAAGGAAAGACTGGGCAACTACACCTTAATGGAATTTCGCCTAGAAACTGGCAGAACTCATCAAATTCGCGTTCATAGCAGCCAAATCGGTCATCCGATTCTTGGGGATCCCCTCTATAGTTCAGGTCGTTCCATCGGGATTAATCTACCCGGGCAATTACTCCATGCCCATCGTTTAATTTTAGTACATCCGGTCACGGGAGAGAGCCTAGAAGCGATCGCCCCCTTACCCGCTATTTTCCCGAAAGTTTTAGGTATTTTACGGCAGAGAAACCCCTAGCGCACAAATTGCGGCATAATCTCCGCTGCTGTCCATAATCCGTAGATACCGCGACGATGTAGGGAAACCCCCGCTTTCAGATAACCAAAAGCTGGCCCGCAGACATTAGCCGCCATACTGGTTTCATCACCCAAAGTGAAGGTATGGGTGGAAATTTTGCCTTCAAAAGTCCGCCCCGTGACTTTAACATTGGTACTCAAGGGCTTTTTCGGGTTGCGCGTATCCACCACACCCCCGACGGAAACCCGATCGCGTCCACAAATTCCGGCTAATTCCAGCATAATATCGTCTGCGTGTTCCATATTTTCGAGGCTGAGAATGCCATTGGTTTTATTTAACAGCATTTCCACTTCCGCATCACTCATCTGGTGGGCTGTTTCTGGGTCGTAACCAGGTAAATGGGCGATATCTTCGCGAATAGTGGCACGATAAGCCTCCCAGTTGGCGATTCCCACGCCAAAGGTAATTTTAACGCTATGAATCTCTGCATAACTCTGGGCAGCTAGGGCAGCAGCCGCAGTTAACAGTCCGGGGGTAGCACCGCAGCCGGTCATGTAGGTGATGCCGGCGGCTTCTAGGTCTGCTTGTAGTGCTAAGATTTGTTCCATGGCGCTGGTGCGTTTGAGGGCATCGACTAAAACTCCGCGCCAACCTAAGCGAATGAAAGTTTTAGCGATATCGGCCATGAAATTGTTAGGTAAATTCGGTAAGGCGAGAAAATAGCCTTCTACGTCGGCAGTTTTGATTAATTCCTCGATACTGTTCTCGCTGAGACTGCCGTAATTTTCCAGATAACCGATCGAACCCTGGTCATGATAAATTTTGTTACAGGTATTGACATCTAGACCGTATTTGTGGTAAGCAAAACCGGCTTTATCGGCGGCGGCAGTCCAAAGCATTTCCTGTTTGGCGGCGAGAATTCTAGCGGCAGCCTGTCCTAAACCACCAAAACCTAAAACACCGATCCGAATGCGATCGCTGGCTATTTGTTTATTCATATCTGTTCTGATTCCTATAGACAAAATTCTATGATCTCGGCGGTCGTGGTTCGCCGTTGCATCTCCTTTATTTTCAATCTATCGCTTCAGGTCGTCTTTTTTGTGTAGTTTTGTTAAATTATGCCTCCTGGGTTAAGGTTCGCCCTTGACGATGAAGAAAAGTTACGGGAAACTTACAAAAAATGAAAGTGGTTGGCTGAGATAATATAAAGTTTTGCTAAAATTTTAACCAGATTGCTACGATTAGCAAACTATCGTAAATTAAAACGATAGGGAGCTTTGCAAACCCCAGATCACGCCGAGAAGAGCTATGAGCATGGAAAGCCTAGAGTTTATCATCTATCCCGATGGTCGCGTCATGGAAAAGGTGACAGGCATAGTCGGTTCATCTTGTCAAGAGGTGACGGCGGCGATCGAGGCACAACTCGGGCAGCTGATGTCTCAAGAGAAAACCTCGGATTATTACCATCAAACCGTCAGCCAGTCAGAGAAAGTCAGCAACAAAGCCACTTTTAGCGACTGGTAATTTTTCATCTTTCCCAATCCCTTTATTTAAGCCACTGAAAAACCATGTCACACTTTAGCAATATCAAAACCAAAATCCGCGATCTATCCTACCTAAAAGCCGCCCTGAGCGATATGGGGATGGAATGGAAAGAGGGTTCTCACCCTGTCAAAGGTTATCAAGGTCAAACTTTAACCGCAGAGGTGGTAATTGAACAAGATAACAATTACGATATCGGTTTTCGCTGGAATGGTAACGAGTACGAGTTAGTTGCCGATTTGCAATACTGGCAACAACCCCTAACCGTAGAAGGATTTTTAAGAAAAGTAAATCAAGGTTATGCCTACCACACCATTCTGGCAGAAACTGCTAAACAGGGTTTTCAGCTGGCAGCACAGGAAAAAAATACTGATGGTTCTATTCGTCTAGTGGTACAACGTTGGAGTGCCTAATGGCTGATTTTTCTCCCGAACGCTCTGGTTTTGAACCAGAGTTGGGGGGATTCCTAAGAGATTCCCCCGATCGCACCGGTTTTGAACCTGAATTGGGCGGTTTACTGCGCCAGAAAGCGGTTTACGTCGATGAGGTCACTTGTATCGGTTGTAAACACTGCGCCCACGTTGCCCCCAATACCTTTTTTATTGAAGGTGAATACGGTCGCTCTCGCGTCTATAATCAGGACGGTGACGAGGAAGAAATTATTCAAGAAGCGATCGAGACTTGTCCGGTTAACTGTATTCACTGGGTTAATTATAATCAGTTGTCATCCCTTGAGGAAGAACGCAAACATCAAGTGATTAAACAGTTAGGTTTTCCTCAGATTCACAAGAAATTTAGCCCCGCAGATTTAGACATTTAGGGTGGATAGGTGCAGCCTCATCCATCCATTATTTCCTAGAAGTCATGGCAATCGCTAGAGAAATCCGTATAATATCCCTAGTAGCGTGTTGTACGGTAAATTTTCAACTATCATCCCCGTCGAGGAGGAAATAATGTCTGATCTTAAGATACTGGAATTGTTTAATACTAAAGCCGAAAAGATACATAGATCGAAATTTTCAGAATATCTTAACCGAGAACGAGAGGTTACTTGTAGAATTACTAACGATCAGGTAGAAGTAACAGAAATCGGGCCAGATGAAGATTCTATAGCGGTTCTCACACCTGGGTGGCACAGTTAAACCTTTGCTGATTAAGCTTTTCAGGATTGAAAATGTACCTCTTGTGAACAGGAAACGCTATATATCAGCCGCTATGCTGACACTAAGAATGTTCATCCAAAAAAGTGATGTCATTTCTTTCAAAAACATGGAAGACTTATACTCTAGACTCAATATTTCTAAAAATCTAAAAGATGAGTTCAAGAGCCTTATATCTGAACTCAACGATTATCTTGATCGCTATTCTCCACTCACAATAAACAGCCATGAAATGCGTTTTGAAAAGTTGTCAACTTCAGAACCAAACCCAGACCAGCTTACTAATAGAAAATTAATGGATATATATTTGTATGGAGACTATGCACACTTGGATTCAAGCAAAAGGGTTCTGTTCGAGAGAATAGCGCAAAATACTCTGTTTGCGCCAATGGGGAATCATGTATTTGTCACTATAGTTAACAAACTTGTGGAGATTATTGATCGTGCAGTTGAAATGAATAAACAGGCTATTGAGCAATTAAAAGATCAGATCTAGTTCGAGCGCCGATCAACCAGAGCGCGTGTTCCGTAAGGAAACCCGACAACTTCGCATAAAATTAACGAGATGGGTGTTAGGTTTTGTGCCTCTACATTTATTAATAGTGCGATTGCGGCTCTGGTAACTATTGTAGAGTACGAAGCATGAAAAGTAACGCGCCGACTTATCGGATTTTCCTTCACTATAATAAACCTATCCCTCTCAAATAACCACAAGGATACAAATGCCAGCCATATCCATGTTTTACGGAATTATTATTTATATGTACTTCATGGACAATAAACAACACCATAAACCTCACATTCATGCTAGATATCAAAATTCGGAAGTCATTGTCGCCATTCCAGATGGAGAAATTCTTGAAGGCTCTATTCCTAATGCTAAAATGAAATTACTTTCCGCTTGGATCGAGATTCATCAAGATGAATTGATGGCTAACTGGGAACTCGCTATTTCAGGACAACAACCGTATAAAATTGAACCACTGAGATAAATGATGAATCCTAGAGTTAAAGAAGTTATCCCTTTGCCCAACTATCAATTACAACTCATCTTTACTAATGAAGAAAAGAAAATTTATGATTGTTCACCACTGCTCGATTTTGGCATCTTTCAAGAACTTAAAAACCAACATTATTTTAATCAAGTAAAAGTTCTAGATGGTACGGTAACTTGGCCGAACGAACAAGATATCTGTCCGGATACTCTGTATCTTGACTCCATTTCCCAAACCTAGAACAGTTCGAGCGAGGAAACCCAACAACAAAAGTAACGCTCCCACTGATCAGATTTTCTTTCGCTACAGCCTTTCTCAGAAAGATGAGGTTAGTTATTGTTGCTAAAATACTTGATGAGTAAGGATTAATCTGTACTTCATCTCTAGGAGAAAGAGTGAGAAATTTTCTATTTACCCAGTGATTACTGTGGGGAGGGAAAAGTTAGAGGCAATCGGGGCAAAATGATAAGTATTTTATATGCAAATACCTTCAATACTTAAAAATATTTAAATTTACAATTGGTAATATTTATTAACTAAAATTCTCCAAAGCTTCAAATTGACGTAAGGCAATACTAGAACCTTGATTCCAGCCTAATTCTACATAATAGGGTAAAAGTTTCTTGATATTTATATCGGGAAAGAG
>VYKN01000276.1_pt1 | contig 10388 bp, 12 predicted proteins | sample 5114581 | NCBI WGS metagenome assembly VYKN01 (sample SAMN12291810, study PRJNA351875) | freshwater metagenome | isolation source: freshwater lake | place: USA: Michigan, Baker Lake | collected 2011-08-08
GTGCGCAAGGCGCCGATGGCGCCGGCGATCGTGCGCGGCAAGGCCGCCGCGCCGCCCGCGCCGGTCGCAACGCCGCCGGACGCGAAGGACGCGCCGGAGCCGATGCGCGCCTTCTTCGAGCAATGGCGCAAACACGTGGCGGAGAACTACGCCTACGTGGGCGACACGTTCGCCGATGAGGCCCGAGCCATACATGAGACCGGCGAGGAGCGGCTCATCTATGGCGAGACGACACCGGACGAGGCCCGGGCCCTGATCGAGGACGGCGTGCCGGTCGCGCCCCTGCCCGCCATGGCGAGCCCGCAGGCGGTGAAGCGGCTGAATTGACAGGACACGGCCAGCCCTCGCCTCGGCGGGCGGGATATGGGATTGTGTTGAGGCTTGAGGAGGTCGCGATGGCGCACTGGTCCGCCGAGGAAGCCGGGACGAGGATCGCCGACATTCTGGCGGCCTGCATGTCGCACGGACCGCAGGTCGTCACCCGCGCAGGCGTGGCCGCCGCCGTACTTGTTCCTGTGGACACGTGGCGATCCGATAACCCTTCCGCGCCGTCACGGCTGAAGGAGCTTCTGCTGGCGCCGCAGGCGCGCGCGGCCCTCGATCTTCCAGGCCGTTCCGGCATGGTGTTCCGCGATCCGCCCGACTTCAGCTGATCCATGTATCTGATCGACACCAATGTGGTGTCCGAACTGCGCAAGCCGCGTCCGCACGGGGCGGTCCTTGCCTGGATCGCTGACGCCGACCCAGCCTTGCTCGCCATATCCGCTGTCACCGTCGGCGAGATTCAGGTGGGGATCGAGCGCCTGCGAACCGCCGATCCGGTCCGGGCGAGCGCGATCGAACATTGGCTCCAAGAGCTGGCGAGCGATTTTTCGGTGCTGCCGCTGGACGCATCGATCATGCGCCGATGGGCAAGGCTGCAGACCAGCCGGCCCGGCGGCGACGTTTTCGATGCATTGATCGCGGCGACAGCGCTGGAGACCGGCCGAACGGTGGTGACGCGCAACATCCGCGATTTCGAGGGCTTTGCGGTCCCTCTTCTGAACCCGTTTCAGTCCTGAACCCGCACCGGGCTCGCCGCGGAACCGGCAAGGATGCCGCCGTCCACATGGATGTCCGAGCCGGTGAGATAAGTGCACTCGTCGGAGGCCAGCAGCACCGCGATGGCGGCGACTTCTTCCGGCCGGCCGAACCGGCGCAGCGGCGTGTCCGCAACGCAGGCCGCCATGTTGGCTTCGCGGTCCGGGCCGTCGCCCAGCATCGGCTCCCACATGGGCGTCAGGATCGCGGCCGGGCAGACGGCGTTGCAGCGGATGGCGAGGCCCTGCTCGGCGCAGTACAGCGCGACGGTCTTTGTGTGGTTTCGGATCGCCGCCTTGGACGAGGCGTAGGCCGCCGCTGCCGGAATGCCGACGACGCCCGACCGCGAGGCGATGTTGATGATCGAACCCGATCCGGTCCGCCGCATGGCGCGAACCGCCGCCCGGCAGCCAAGGAACACGCCGTCGAGGTTGGTTTCGTGGACGGCGCGCCAGTCGGCAAGGCCGGCATGCTCGGGATCATGGGCGACCGCGCCGGCCTCGAAGCCGGTGATCCCGGCATTGTTGACCAGCACGTCGAGCCGGCCGAAGCGCGCTAGCGTCGCCGCGACGGCCGCGTCCCAGTCGGCTTCGGAACGCACGTCCAGACCCATCGACGCCGCGCCGATGTCGCCGGCGAGCGCGGCGCTCCCCGCCTCATCGATGTCGGTGACGATCACCCGCGCGCCCTCGGCCGCAAAGGCGCGGGCGATCGCCTCGCCGATGCCGCGCGCAGCCCCCGTGACGAGGCACACCTTGTCCTTCAACCGCATGCAGAATTCTCCCAGGCCTGTCGCGACACAAAGGCCGCATCGACAGCGTCCTGATTGGCAAGCGCCACGACCACGCGTCCGGACCCCTCTTGCAGGCGGACGGCCGCGCCGGCCTCCGGCAGACCGCCGGTATGGCCGTAAAGCCTGCCCGGTCCATCCCCTGTAACGCCGAAACCATAGCCCCAGCCTCTGCGACGACCATCGGGGTGCTCTGCGTCCCGCACCGCGCTGATCGAGGTCAGGAGCGTGAAGGTCTCCGCCTTGACGAGCCGGTTCGACTGCAGCGCCTGCGCGAACCGCGCTATGTCTCCGGCGGTCATGAAGACGCCGCCTGGCGGACCGCCGCGCAGCGTGTGGACGCTCAGCCGACCCTCGGCGACAGCCGCCGCTGCCTTTGCGGGCAGCGCGTCACCCTGCCGGAACCGCATGCCGGCCGACCGCATGCCGGCGGGGCGGAACACCCGGCGCTGGGCGGCCTCGGCGTAGCTCATGCCTGCGTAGCGCTCGATCAGCATGCCCGCGACGGCGTATCCGCAGTTGCAGTAGCTGATCTGGCCGATCGGCGTGTTGGGCGCTTTCAGCACGAGCGGCAGGAGGTCTCGCGCGCGCTCGGCCGCGTTGATCGCCGCGAAGTCGGCTTCCGCAATGTAGTCGCCAAGGCCCGACGTGTGGTTCAGCAGCATGCCGACGGTGAGGTCGCCGATCCGCGCGGGCAGGTCGGGCAAGTGCGTTCCAACCCGATCGTCCATCCGGACCTGCCCGGCGTCGACGAGCTGACCCACCATGACGCCGGTGATCATCTTGCCGAGCGAGAGCACGTTGAAGCGGGTGTCCGGCGTGATCGACGGCCCGCCGGGGCGGGTGGCGCCCCGGGCGACGACCGTGCGGCCTGACGCGCCCGCGACCAGCAGCACCCCGCTCCAGCCATCGGCGTCAGCGGCGGTGCAGCTTGTCTGCGCGAGCGCGAGGGTCGGCGCCAGAGCGCCGGCCGCTGCCGCGGCTGCGCCGAACAGGAGCGTTCGGCGTTGAAGATCGAGCGTAGCCGTCATGACGTCACCCTGCCTCCCGACCCAGCGCGCTGGTCGCCGGATCCCACATCAGTCCGAGCGCCAGGGCGCCGGCGACCACGGCCCGCCGCACAGCCGGGTCCGAGCCTGCGGCGAAGCGGATCTGCGGCTGTCCGGTGATCTCCACCGATCCGACGGCCGCGCCATTCGCCTCGAACACATAACCCGCGGGCGCTGCAAGCCCGAGACCCGAGCCCTGGAGCTTGTGCTCGGATCGGATGGTCAGCACCGTACGGTCCAGCGCGATGCGGCCTCGCCGGGTCTCGCGCCCGAAGGCGCCGGCGGCCCCCTCGCGCACGGTCTCGGCGGTCAGCGACGCCGGGATCACCCGGCCCTCGTGCTGAAAGCTGCAGGTCAGTCGCGTGGGCTCCGGCTCCAGGCTGACCGGTCCGGCGTTGAGGGTCAGCGACCGCACTGTGCAGTCTGCGGTGATCGCGCCGTAGATGTCCGGGCCGACGAGGTCGAACGACACTGCGCCGCTGCGGCGTTCGACCAGAGGGTCGAAGATCCCCAGACGGGTATCGTCGCGGCGGAACGAACCGGAGAACGGTCCGGCGACGAAGGTCCCGGTGCGGCCGGGGCCGACCCCGCTGACCGCCAACGTGTCCGCAGGCGAACCGAGCGACGTCGGCTGGACCATGCGTGCGGTCGAGACCGAAACGCAGGCCGTGATCGCGATGCAGCCGACAAGCGGCGCCAGATGCATCGGTTTCATGGCTGATCTCCATGGGGCGTGAGCCCGTGGGGATTGAAGTCTGCGTCCGGACCGAAGGGCAGGGCCGGCCCGGCCGCGCGGTCGGCGAGCGCGATCAGGCCCAGCCCGCCGAGTGCGACGCCCAGGACGATCGCCGCGATGAGTTGCATGAACAGCATGGTGTTTCTCCTATGGCTTTGTTTCAGAACGAGAAAGCGATGCCGGCGGACACGGCGTTGCGGGTGAAGGCGTCGCCGTCGGCCCGGTCGTAGGCGGCGCGGACGCGCCAGCGCTCGCCGATCGCCCATTCGACGCCGACGCCGGCGGTTACGGCCTCTTCCTCGAAGGACACCGACTGGACCGTGGTGCGGCAGGTCGCCGGGGTGGTGCAGGCGGCTGTCGGGCGGGTCGTGATCGTCCCTTCGACGTCGAACCGCTCACCGCCGATCGCGCCATAGACCAGCACGCTGTCGCCGAAGACCCGGCCGAACCGGATCCGGCCCGAGATCCGGTCCTTGGTGGACACGGTCTGGGTCGCGGTGAACAGGGTGATCGCCGGCAGGCTTTCGGTGGCCTCGGCGCCCGGGGCCGCGTAGCCGACCTCGACGCCCGCGATCCAGTTCTCCCCGACGGGCGCGTCCCAGCCGGCCGAGACGCCGACGGAACCGCCCTTGAGCTCGCTGGAGTAGCGCTCATAGCCGGCCTCAGCGCCGACCCACGGGCCTTTGAACGGGCCATCGGCCCGGACTTGCCCGGTGACCGCACAGCTTGCCGCGATGCCGGCGGCGATGATGAAAGCGAAACGCAACATGATGACTTCCCCTCGTTGTGCGCCGGTCTCGTCCGGCGCTGCGTTGGGAAGCCGAATGCGCAGGAGGCGTTGGCGCAGGCGTTTGAAGGGGCGTTGGAATGGCGTTGCACTGCAGCATGACCGGATGAAATCCTTGTCATGTCGGGCGATTTCGGCCGTGCGGGCCAAGCGCAATCAATCCGCGCGGACGCCTGACCGCGCGTCGGAGCGGCGTCGTGATCGCCGCCCCGCCGTTACATGCCGACGCGGATGCGGCCTCAGACCCGGGTCAGTTCCCAGGCGCCGTCGGGCGTGCGGCAGGCCTTGTACTGGGTGGTCGTGGTGCCGGCGTCACGCAAGGTGACCTGCTCTGTGACCATGCGGCAGCCGTTGGCGTCGAGCGGGGCCGGCGCCGATGCGGCCGCGGTCTGGGTGCGCGCCACAGGCTGCGCGCGCAAGAGGCTGGTGGACACATAGCCCGTCGCCACGTCGCCCTGGCGGATCAGCGCCCAGGGCTTGCCGGCCACCATGGCGGCAACCTCGACGGTCTGGCCGCGCGCGAGCCGCCCGATCACCGGACCTGCCGTGGACGCCGATCCGCGCAGGTTGGCGTTGCCGGTCGTCGTATAGGCCCCGCCGCTCTGGGCGGCGAAGGCGGTCTCCGGCGTCACGCCGTTGGCGAAGCGCACGCCGGACAGCGCCGGCGACGGCGAGGCAGGTGCGGTCGCGGACGCCACTGTGACGGTTCCGGACGAACCGGTCTCGGCGTTGGACCAGGACTGGTTGCGACCCTCGGCGATGGCCTTCTCGGCGGCGGCCTGGGCCTTGTCGAGATCGCTCTTCTGCATCTGGCAGCCGAGCCAGGCGCCGGCGCCGGCGCCCAGCGCAGCGCCGAGGACGGTGCCGAGCGTACGGTTCTCCTTGGAGATCCGGCTGCCGGCGTAGCCGCCGATCACGCCGCCGATCACGGCGCCGACCTCCTGCTTGCCGCCGGAAGCTGTGCAGCCGAACACGCCGGGCAGGAAGGCGGGCTGGGATGTGGCCGGAGCGGGGGCGGACTGGGCGACGGCGCCTTGGGCCGCAAGGATCAGGCACAGCGCGGTCGCGGCTGCGGGAAGCTTGGCTGGGCGCATGGTCAGGTCTCCGTTGCGTCGACAGTCCCCGGGCGCGGACGCTATCACATCCCGCCGGCCCGCCAAGGCGAAGATCAGACCTTCAACAGCACCTGCACCCAGCGCTCCGGCCGGAAACCGACCAGAAGCTCGCTGCCGCCGGTCAACACCGGCCGCTTGATCATCGACGGCTGGGCGACCATCAGCGCGACGGCCTTGCGTGCATCGAGGTCCGCCTTCTGCGCGTCGTCCAGCCCGCGGAACGTCGTGCCCGCCCGGTTCAGCACGGTCTCCCAGCCGACCTGCGCCGCCCAGTCCTCCAGCGTCGCGGCGTCGATGCCCACGGCCTTGTAGTCGTGGAACGCATAGGGCACGCCCGCAGTGTCCAGCCAGGCGCGGGCCTTCTTCATGGTGTCGCAGGCCTTGATGCCATGCAGGACGAGGGTCATTGCTTGGGCTCCGGACGGCAACGACGCACACGCGCCTTGACCTGGGGTTCTGAGTCGCAACGATAGCCGCGAGAGCCGGAGGTCGCCATGCAGTTCGCCGACACATGGCCGATCGGGATGGTGTGGGCGGCGGTCGCAGCCTGCCTCTGGGCAGCGTTCGAGCTCGGGCGCTTCCTGCGGCGGCGGTCGCACTTCGCCGGCGGCCAGGGCCTCGACACCAAGGACATCGGCTTTCTGGTGCCGTCCGCCTTCGGGCTCCTGTCGCTGCTGATCGGCTTCACTTTCTCGCTGGCGCTGAACCGCTACGAATCCCGACGCGACCTGATCGTGGCCGAGGCCGCCCAGATCCGGCTGGCTGCTTTGCGCGCCGAGGCGCTGCCGGCGCCTGCGGACGCGGCGATGGCCGGCATGCTGCGCGCCTATGTCGGCTCGCGGCTCGCCTTCTTCGAAGTCGGGACCTCGCCGACAGCGATCCGGACAGCCCAGGCCAACAGCGACCGCTTGCAGGATCAGATGTGGCGCGAAGTTCGGGCGGCCGGGGCGCTTCCGGGCGGCGCACAGCCGGCGCGGGACGTCGCCGATGCGCTCGCGCCGATGATCGCGATCGGCATGCAGCGCGAGACCGCAGCGGTCGAGCGGATACCGTCCCGGGTGCTGGATCTCCTGTTCCTGTTCGCGCTGCTGGCCATGACGATTCTCGGCCACGGCACCGGCGCAACGCCCGGACGCCCCTGGACCCCGTCGCTGGCGTTCACGGTCATCGTCTCTGCGGCGATCGTGCTGATCGTGGATCTGGACCGCCCGCGCAGCGGCGACATCCGCGTCTCCCAGGCACCGATGCTCGAGCTTCACGCCTCCTTGCGCGCCAGCGGTCCACCTGCGTCCGCCGCAGGTCCCTGAGCCCCTCCGAACACCGCATGATCGCCGAGATCGGCCCGCGCGCGTCCGGCGATGACGTCCGCATAGTGTTGGCCGAGGGTCCGGGTTCCATGGCGGGGCGTGGCGGCGTCGTCATAGCGGCCGGTGGCGGGGTCCAGCACCAGCATGGACTCGGTGGCGTAGTAGCGGCCGATGCGCGCGAGCTCAGCCTTGTCCGCAAGCGCCGGCGCGATCCGGCCGAGGACGGACAGCACGCCGATCACCGCATCCAGCAGCCAGACCGGCGCCTGCGCGAAGCGCACCGGTTTGCCGGCGGCCGCGAACAGGAGTTCGCCCTGGTCGCGGGGCGTAAGCGCCGGTCCCGGCCCGCCGATCGGCAGGATGCGCCCTGCGCTTTCCGGGTCCGTCAGACGGGCGACGAGAAAGTCCGCGAGGTCCTCGTCCGAGATCGGCGCGCAGGCGTTCAGTCGACCGTCGCCGAACATGAGGTAAGGCTTGCCCGCCTGCACCCGGCCGATCTGGCCGGACAGCGACTTGAAGAAGGCCGTGGGCCGCACGATCGTCCAGACGAGACCCGAGGCCGCCAGCGCCCGCTCGAACGCCAGCTTGGCGTGCTGGAACGCCAGTTCGGGCTTTTGGACGCAGATCGCCGAGAGTTGCACCCATCGACCGATCCCTGCGCCTTGTGCGGCCTGGAGCACAGCCAGATGAGCGTCATGGTCCACCGCCCAGGCGTCTTTCGGCGCGCCGGTGCGCGAGGCCATGCAGGACAGGACCGCGTCGAACGCCTCGCCCCGAAACCCGTCTCGGGCGATCGCCGCGCGGTCCAATAGATCGCAGGTCCGGACCTCGGCGCCCGCGACCTGGGGCGGTGCGGCTCCATCCGGTCGCAGCCGCACCAGGCAGACCAGATCATGGCCGGCTTCGACCAGAGCCCCCGCTGTCGCCCGACCGATCGTCCCCGTTGCGCCGAGAAGACAAACGCGCATTTGGTCTCGTCGCCCCGCGGCGCGCTGAACGCGCGATCAGCGATGGTTGGTGCGCTCCGCTGCGTGAGGCAACTGCGCTTCGAGGTCGCACAGGCGTTCAATCGCCGGCGCGCGGATGCGGGCCGGCGGATGCGACGCGCGCAATTCCTATCGGCATACCGTATTTTTCGGGTGTTCGCCTGAGAAATTCAAATCGAGCTCTGGAATGGCCAGCGTCGAACGGCTTCAATCACAAACGCAGCGCCAAAAGCAGTGCCGATAACCCTTGGGCAACCTTGGCGTCTTATTTTAACAAGTATTGAAAGGTCCGGCACACGGGTCGGGCGAGCGCACATGACGGGTCGCAGCTTTCGGAGCAGGGCGGGCAATGTCGCGGTGACCGCGGCGCTGGCCTTTGTTCCGTTGGGTTTTGCGGTCGGGATCGGCGCCGAGCTGTCCGCCGTCAACGCCGAACGCGCCCTGATGCAGGCCGCCGCAGATGCTGCAGCGCTGGGCGCGGCGCGCGAGACGTCCGTCGCCGGCTCGGCCCGGCGCGATGCGTCTGCGGCCGCGCAATCCCATGCGCTTGCGCAGCTGGGCGACTTTCCGCAGCGGGCGCAGGTCAGCTTCACCACCACCCGGCGCGACGACGGCACGCTGGTGGTGGACGGCTACGCCGTGCGGCCGTCGTTCTTCGGCGATCTTGTCCCGCCGGGGGGCTTCCGGATCAGCGTGCGTGCGGTGGCCGAGGTCGTCGACCGGCAACCCCTGTGCGTGATCGGAGACGACGCCACAACGGGCGGCACCGCGATATCCGCGCGCAATACCTCCGCCATCCGGGCCGGAGGCTGCCTGGTCCACGCCAACAGCAACTTCACGCTGCAGAACAGCGCCCGGGTCCAGGCCGGAGCAGTGCGGGTCACGGGTGTGGCGACCGGTTCGGGCTTCACGCCGGCGGCCGATTCCGGCGCCCTTCGTCTGAACGATCCTTTCCGCGACCGCATCATCGAACCGCCGATCCCCTGCGCCAACGTGCCGGACGGCGGCACACGGGACATCACCTCTGGAACGGAGCGCCTGGCCCCCGGCGTGCATCGCACCCACTACAACATGCTCGGAACCGGGACCCTGTTTCTCGAGCCAGGCGAGCACTGGTTCTGCAGGAGCCTGACGGTCCGCGGCGGTTCACGGATCGAGGGCGAGGACGTGGCGCTGCTGTTCACCGGCGCTGCGGCGATGACCGTGCGGGATGCGGCGTTCGTGTCCCTGTCCGGCCGGCGCAGCGGCGCCTGGGCCGGCTTTGTGCTGGTGGCGTCGCGCGGCACCTACGCCAACACCGATATCGGCTCCTCCAATGTCGATCGCCTGCTGGGCACGGTCTATCTGCCGATGTCCCGGCTGATCGTGAACACCAACGGCGATGTGGCCGAGGGCTCGCAGTGGAGCGTCGTGGTCGCCCGCAACATCAACCTATCCGCCAATGCGCAACTGGTGATCAATTCGGACTACACCGGATCGCCGGTCCCCGTGCCGACCGGCGTGGGCGACCGCACCGGTTCCGGCCCCTCCGGGGTCCGGCTGACGGAGTAACCGGGGGCCCGTCGATCCACGCTCGATGGACTGCAGCGGACGGACGCCGTCCCTTTTGGCCCAAGGATTTCGCAGGTCGCCGATGCTGGCATTGGCGATGCCATTTCTTTCGCAATTGGACCCGATTGCGAGCTGTGTTACCGTCCAATTCTATCGCAGTAGCATAAGTCTGCGGCCCTTTAGCAGGGTCGCAGAAGAACTCGCCGTTTCACCTGCGTGGGACGGATGGGGAAACGCATGCCTGCACCATGGACCACAGCGAGCCTGTCCCGCCTGCGGCTGACCCAGCCCGGGCTGGCGCTCCATCGCGCTGACGCCGTGGTGGCGGGTGAGGACGGCGCCGTCGATGACGGGTTCGACTGGGAGCTGCCGCCGCACCTGCGCGGCAAACGTTTTCGTCCGCGGCGACCGTTCCGACCCGCCCCGCGCGCCGATCCGCCGACCTATGAACGCGCTGCCGCCACGCTGCCGGTGGCGGACGTCGCCATGCCCGATGACGCCACGCTGTTCGCCGACGCCGCCCGCGCCCAGCACTTCTATCTGCCGCGCTATCGCCTGCGCCTGCTGACGGCGAGCCGGTACGATCTGTCGCTGACGGCGCTGGCTGAAGGCGGCTTCCAGTTGACGCTTGGTCTTGAGCGACACCCGCCGCCAGGCCAGACGCCGCCGCCCGGCGCCGTCGAACTGCCGCACGCGCTTGCCGTCCGCATCGAGCTGGTGACGCCCGCCGGCCTGATGAAATCGGTGGCGCTGGTCGATCTGGTGCTGGACAGCGGCCTGCCGCGCGCCGCATCGGCCCGTTTGACGCTGGCCGAGCGCGACCTGCTGCTGCAGGCCTTCGCCACCTCCGGCGTACGGCTGCAGTTCGAGCGCAGCTTCAAGGTCGCGGCTCTGGCCCCGTCGTCCTCGGCCGCGCCGGTGACGCCGATGATCCTGATGGCGTCGGAGACACTGGCCCCGCGGTTCGCGCAAATGGCCCGCGCGCTG
>VYKN01000277.1_pt1 | contig 10367 bp, 9 predicted proteins | sample 5114581 | NCBI WGS metagenome assembly VYKN01 (sample SAMN12291810, study PRJNA351875) | freshwater metagenome | isolation source: freshwater lake | place: USA: Michigan, Baker Lake | collected 2011-08-08
CACCATAATGCAGCATTGCCCCCATGAAATGGCCTAGGCGTGCGCGTTCAGTGTCACCTTTGGCGCAAGGATCGCCGGTCGCCGGAGCGGTATCGGGCTCAATAGTGCCAGCCCACAGCGCCTTACTAATCGACAGCGCACGCGGCCAGAAATCCTCGGCCCCCAAAGCTGCCGCAAATTGGGCTTGCGCTGCACGTACCGCGTCGGGTGCTGGCTGCACACCGTGATCCTCAAACGTAAAGCCTGACTTCCTCGCCAGCTGGGCGCTATCTTCCCGAGCATAGGCGATCAGGCGATCCCGCTCTGGCGCTGCCCAATCATCGGGAGCCCCAACCAGCCAGACGTGCAGGTCCACATCATAGCGGCTGCGAAATAGGTCCAAGGCTTGCAGCGCCAGATGGCCATACGGATCATCTATCTGGTGAAAATAGTCGACGCGGTGGCGCGCACCTTGGCGCTGGCGCTCTTTTTCGAATTTGTCGCGGGCACTATCTTGGCGCTGCGCACTGGTGATGGCCTCAGCCACTCGCGAAACTACAAGCGTTTTCAGTGACATTGCTCGCTCCCCGTTTTGTTTCTCGCCAGCCTATGTTTTGGCGCACAGAATGTCAAAAAAAGGATGCCGCCACACCCATCCTTATATACCCCAATAGACCATAAGCGGAAAACGGCTTAGGTAGAGTCAATATCTTTTGAACGAGGATAGAACATGCGGGCGTCGAAGCTCTTAGCCTTTTGCCTTTTCGGCAGTGCCGCCTGTGCGCAGGCACCGGGGCCTCTTGCCCCAAGGCTCAACCAAGCTTTTTCCACCCAGATCAGCGCCATAAGCCTGTCCCCCGAAAACATGACAGGGATAACAAGAACAGGCCCAGCCGACTTAATCTATGCCCTGCGGCTGGACACCCAACGACAGGTGTCGAGCATGCCAGCAGAATTTGGCGGTCTCTCCTCCCTCTCCGTAAACGCGATTGAAGGCGACACAGTGGTTTTTGACGCCTTGACGGACCAGGGTCACCTCGCCCGCTTTTCCGCACCCAATCCACTAACTTGGGGCGCAACCGCCGTGGCCGCAGCCAGCCAAGTGCACCTTACCACACTCACCGATGCGGCGGATAAACCGCTGCGCGGGGCCAATCAGATCGATAGTGAAGGCCTCGCCCCCACGGAGACTGGCTTCCTTATCAGCTTCGAGCGCGACCATCGCCTCGTTAAGCTGGTCAAGAAAGGCGAAAGCTATCAAAGCCAAAAGGGGCCGAGCCTGTCAGGCTTTGACGGTCTTGAATCCAATGGCGGGATGGAAGCCCTAACCCGCTTGCCCAATGGCCAATTCTTGGCCGCAGCCGAATATGGCCCAGATCGGTTGGGCGATCCTGCTGCGAAGCTTAAAGCGCCCTATTGGATCTTTGATCAAGCCAGCAAAGCGATGACCGCCCCGCGCGGTACTTTTGCGAACCAAGGCCGCTTTGGCATCACCGACATCCGCGTCCTGGATCAGGACGTCTGGGTGCTCAAGCGCTCCTATGACCCCGCCACCAAGATCAACTTATCTCGGTTGGAAACATGCAGCCTCTCAAGCGTTCTAGCTGGCAAACCAATCTGCAGTTTAAAGCTCGCCCTCTCTCCGCCCTTTCCGATGGACAATTACGAGGGCCTTGCCGTGATGAAAGACCCAAAAGGCGGGGGCAATCTCGTTTTCATCCTGTCAGACGATAATTTTTCTACCGATCAAGGCACATTCCTGCTCGCATTTCGGTTAGACGCCCCTGCCTCACCCGCCGCCTTAAACCACGGAGCAACGCCATGACTTCCTTCAAAACCAGCCTCTATGTCGCGACCTGTCTGATGGCGAGCCTTGCCCTATCTGCCTGCCAACCGGCCCCCACCAACACAGTGGCCGTAGCTGGGACGGACAGCATGGACCATAGCCAAATGGATCATAGTCAAATGGATCATGGCAACATGATGGGGCCTGGCGATCCGGCTGCTGCAACGCCCTCAACCAAGGCCTTTCAAGCCGCCAATTCGACCATGCACCAAAAGATGGCCATTCCCTATTCAGGTGACGCCGACAAAGACTTCATCGCGGGCATGATCCCCCATCATGAAGGTGCCGTCGCTATGGCCCGCGTCGTGCTTGAACATGGCAAAGACCCTGAAATCCGCAAGTTGGCCGAGGACATCATTGCCGCTCAAGATCGCGAAATCAGCCAGATGAAGGCGTGGCAAGCCAAGAATAATACGCCATAGACGCGGCCATCTCGACTGCCCAAGCGATGTTGAATCCAACGCCCATCTGGGCTACCGACACTAATGCGCTGCCCCCGTAGCTCAGCTGGATAGAGTGTTGCCCTCCGAAGGCAAAGGTCACAGGTTCGAATCCTGTCGGGTGCGCCATTTTTATGTTATTTTTCAAAATCTTAATTTTTAGACTTTTTGTCCGAAAAATTTTGGGACCAATTTGGGACCATTTTTGTGACCAAGTCCTCGTGGCAGATGGGCAAAGGTCATAGCGATTTTGGGCAATTCAGCGCAGATAGTAGACGCATCAACTGAACCCACACACAGACATCTTAAGTATATAGTCGGTCGTTTCTTCGGTAAATTACCTTTGGCCTTCCACATCGTCGAAATGACCCCGCCCCCTGATCCGCGTGCGCTGCCACCAATCGCTTGGCTATTTTGGCCTCGAGTCTTTGGCCTTTTGAAGTGCACGAGCGTAAGGGGCTATGCGGACATCCGCCCAACAACTCCGCTGTTAGGCCGAATAGCCGATCTCAGTGGCTTCGAAGTAATCGCGTTTCAGTACGAAGCATGTTGACTACGATCTTTGATAACCATCCGAACCTCATTCGCGCAACCCGCGCGAAAACATCGGTAATACTCGTTCAGGTCCACGGCCCTACGCTCCTTTGGTCTCTGAGCCTCCTTCAAACTCGGTGCACTTCAAATTAGCTGGCGGATGACGTCCATCTAAGATATCATATATTATCCAAAGAAATTGAGCAAAGTAATATCTCTCCATTAGAAAGCCTTAAGTAGTCGCTCGAGTAACCTTGGATTTCAAATATCTTACCCTCCACTAGCCAATCTGCGCCATTTACTGACGCCCACTCAACTATGCCTTTTAGCAAAAACTCGGGATCACGAAAGATCAAAATCGAGAAATCATCAGACACAGCAAAAGCTTTTGGTACTGAATCGTCTGGTAGCCAGTTAGAAAAGCGCCTTCCTTCAGAAATGCTTAGCGAGATCAAACTTGAGATGCTTTCAATCGGTGGCATTTTGCTTGGTGAACCAAAACTAGAAAGATACTTGTGAATTCTGCGTCTCATCGACTCTCGGAATAAATTCCTCCGCGGCGCGCTTAGAAAGTTTGCTCGCTCTTTAGCTACTGAGGGTTTGCTTACGAAATCTAATGCTAAGGTCCGGAGTTTGTTCACTTCTGGCCGCCCACCTTCATGCCAAATGTTGGTTTGCTCTGACAGATGCATCGCTACATTGTCAGTATAGTCAAAGCGGTATGTCTCATTTGAGAACAATGCAAATGCATTAGTTAAACGCTGGCGAAACTCTTTAGTTCGAGCGGAACCATCTGTTACTTCCATTGCATGATTCAAATTTAGCCCCATAAACAAACAACCATAATAAATAACAGCATTATCAAATTCAACGCCAATGCCATCAAGTTTTAGCTTTAATTCATCTAAAATATGCTTGCTAAGTGAACTATATCGTCCCAAGCAAAGCAAAAGATTATCAATTATCTTATTTAGTTCAAATATAGAGCGCACATAACTATGTTGATTGCTGGGAGTTGAAAAAGTGCCCCAACCTGGAAACGCAGTTGCCGCCCCAAAATCAAGCAAAGCTCCATCTAGTGTTACATTCGATGCAGTCGTCGCATTATGGCCCAAACAAGCAACCGCGCCGTAAGCGATTTGTTCTAACATTTTTCTCTTAAAATCAACAAATAAACTGAGAGCGGCCTGCTCTCCGAGACAAGAAAACAACATTGATAGATTGTGATTGACACGCCGCACATCTCCAGTGGCGCCGAAGTAAGGGTCGGCCGTTTGAAAACTTAGTGCTCGGTCCAAGTGGCCAACTCGCAGACATGGTGAGCGTACCAGCAGAGCTTGCCTTTCCCCCCCGGGGAACTCCCCCGGAGGCCAGAGTTCAACCTCGTTTGAAGGCCAGGTCAAGATTTCACTAGTGTCGATAATGGCCAGTGCTTTTACCGCAGAGTGAGGAAACTCACTAGTAAATATCTCGCTAAAAATGGCTTCTCTGATACATTCTTCGAGATATGCGTGTCCGCTTGAATGGGCACTATCAGTATTTTGACCTATAAGGGGAGTTCTCCCAAGTCCCTTGACAAAGAGACCATCGACGGTACCCGCGCGCCCACTACCCCCATTTTCACTTATCCCTCCACCGCCATAGCGATCCGCGTAAGCTACGCACCTTTGGTTTTTCCGTCGCGACGGGTTCGCTACCTTTACAGCACAAGTTTCTAAAAACTCTTGGTTTGATTTAAATGAATACTTTGACGGCCGATTATGCCTCCAGACTAAAGCTGCATTCTCAATTCGCTCTACATCAAGGGGTATCCCAGTTTCTCCGTTGCAAAACAACTCAATAGATTCATTAACTGATAATTCGTGAAAATCCATGATCGTGATGCCTTTAAGTTATCTTGAGCATTCTAACAGCAGAGACGAGTTGTTCGGGATTCTCTAATGCCACAAGGATACCAAGTTCGGTGTCCCCAATTCGGACAAGTCTCTTTGATAACGCTGACGAAAGACTTGCATTTTTCGCTAACAGGTCACAGATCATGGGAACTGTGCTCGACTCTGGACCTTCTGCCAATATAATTCGAAGAACGTGTCCTTCATACCACGCACCCGCATAAGTCAGCGTATTGGGGGAATGAATGTGGTTGGAGTCCTCGGCGTCAGGAACCCAAGCCCAAACCAATACAGCAGCCATTTGCCCTGATGTTGAAGACACTACCTTTATCTGCTGTCGCCTTATGCCTTGCAACAACATTGTCGTCAAAATGAAGAATGAAGTGCGCCGCCACAGTGTTGGGATGGTTAGAGATTGAACTATTTCGCCGAGTGTGGCGAATTCCAATAAGTTGTATTTTGCTTCCGATTGTAGGCCCGTAGTCACATATGCCGTGACTTTACTAGACCATACATCCTGATCGTCTGCTGTCTTGATAGAATCTTTCGAACGGTTAGCAAACCGGTCAGTCGCCCTACGACGCGATACCTTCTTTAAAAGAAGCCTATTTGAGCGGCGGCGCAAATAGAAAATCGTGTTGGCGGCACTAGGGATCGCTGCCAGAGTGCTGGGGATTATCTGATTGACACCATGCTCCCAACCTGCCGTCCAAACAACTAAGGCACTGTCAAATATGTCGAACTCATCGTCATTCGGAAGATGCCCTGTTGTCAAAAATTTTTTCAATTGCTGCTCGCTAGAAACTATCCAGATTGTTGCGCCTACTAATAACCCCTGCCTATCAAAGAATAGGTTATAGCTACCACGCCTAACCGCATATGAAATAAGGTCGCAAGCGGCAACAAACGGTATCCCTCTATATTGCGGGCTTACTGAGAAAATCGAAAGAAGAGCTCCTAGACCAACCAAGTTTTCATCCAAAGACACTTCCGAAAGCTTGAGTTGTTTTAGAATGAAATCCTTACTAACGAGCATTAGCTACATTTTCCTCTCATCAAGTTCGCGGGAAGTCCCTAGGTTTGGAAACTGTAAAAAAGGGCGGCGTTTAAGCGCCGCCCTCACAAGTCAAGCTATAGGTCTTATTCAAACGCGGCTTCGATTGGCCCAAAAGTTGAAACACAAGAGCGTCACCAAGACACACACGCCTGCAATTACCAAGATTTTCATTATGCCTTCACTTGGCAAAATGCCGACCCGCATCAAAGTTTCGCGATTAATCCCAACAATGACACTGACAAGTGCCGCTAGAACCAACGCAACCAGAGGTCCGATGCTACGCTCCATAATTCAACTCCTTCGCCATGTCACTTTTCAACTAGACCAGAGCCAATCATGTAACCGCCTGCGGCACCGATTACAACGGCCGCGCCATACAGCAGTCCTATCGACACTGTTGCCGGCGCGCTCGCGATTGCTAGTGCACCACCTGCCAAGATTGCAGCTCCGTTAGCGATCGCCATGCCATCAACTCCGCCGGCAACGAAGTCCAACTCGTAATCCAGCAACTCCGAAACACCGTCCGTCATCCTATCAATAAAGGACCATTCACCATTGTGAATGTCCATTGCGCCAACAACATGCATTTTACTACCTCCATCGACTTGCCCATGAGAACCAATTCTCATGTACCGAATGCCAAATTCAATGGCATCACGCGAAAGTTACTCGCTTATTGGTTGCTGTCAAGAGTGCAGGAGATCAAAAGTAGATACATCCAGCTTTTCTGAAATTGTACTCTCCAACGCTTAGGTACAACCCAATGGCAAAGCAGCTGAGGTGTGCAGAGCAGCGCTAGACGTTTCATTCCAGCCCCTATTGGTGAGGACTATCATGGTGTGGGGTGACTTCGAACGAGCACTAGCGTCGGACATTGACGCGGCTCTAGAGTTTGGGCCAAACGATACTTCGAAAGCTTGATGTGTGCCGGACTTGCTGGAGGTTCATTGAACGCATGCCAAATTCCCAAAAGTCAATTCAAAATCGATCATGTAGCCGCCGACGCGGAAGTCGCGCGAGACCTTAGTGCCACGGGATATTGGGCAAGGCTCAGCATTGGTCGCTATCAGCCAACGTTGTGGCCTCTTCTCAGATCTAGCAACGGAAACGATTGCAGGTTAAATGTTATCGTCCGTTAAAATGTATTTTGAAAGAATTTATGACGCGCCCTCCGTTGTTCCGCCCCGAAGTTGTCAGGAAGGCCGCCAAGCGGTTAGATGGCGCGGTGGTTATCTCTTTACCGTCGCCTGTTTGGTTGAGCGGTCTTTTGCTTTGTGCGGTTTTGGCGGCGGCTGTCATCTTTGCTTCGACAGCAACATACTCCAGAAAGGAAGTTGCTCGAGGTTGGGTAACTTGGTCATCTGGAGTTGCCAATGTTCGAGCTCCTGCGAATGCGGTTCTCAAGTCATTTGGCGTAAAGGAAGGGGATTGGGTAAGCGAAGGACAACCTCTGATCTGGGCGGACTCCTCGCGATTGAATAGCGGGGGCGGAAGTGATGGAAGCGGCATTATGATTTACGCTCCTATTAGCGGCCAAGTCATCTTAGCTGAAGTCCAAGACGGTCTTGTTGCTGAACCCAATCGGGTGCTTTTCGTGATCGCCCCCGATGGCGGGCGGTTACAAGCACGGTTGTTGATTCCTTCGCGGGCTATTGGGTTCTTAAAAACTGGTCAAGAGGTTAGATTGGCTTTAGATGCCTACCCATTTCAGCGCTTTGGGTTAGCGAGAGCACGTATTACTCGGATATCTGGGTCCGCGGTCCTGCCCGGGCAATCTGAGACACCGCTCTTTTTTCAAGAAGCCAGTTATTTAGTTGATGCTGAACTTGAAACACGAGAACTTAGCGCTTACGGGCAACCAGCAAGGCTTGAGAATGGCATGCAATTCACTGCAGACATCATTATTGATCGGCGAAACCTTTTCGAGTGGCTGTTTGACCCACTATATGCTTCGGGCAAGTCAGGGCTCGACTTATGAGTGAATTGAGGTTAGGTGGCGCGAGACATCTCCCAGTCGTTTTGGGTGCAGAAGCCGCTGAGTGTGGGTTAGCCTGTTTGACCATGATCGCCCGCTATTGGGGGCATGATGTTGATTTGAACGGAATGCGGCAACGGTTTACCATCTCGATGGCCGGTGCCACATTACGGTCGATTATTCAGCAGGCCAATTTACTATCGCTTTCAACCAGAGCACTTCGGGTCGAGTTGTCAGCCATCGGAAAGATAAAGCTTCCCGCAATTTTGCATTGGGACTTAAATCATTTTGTTGTGTTAAAATCAGTTGGCCGTTCCCATGTAGTAATTCACGATCCAGCTTTTGGATCAAAAAGGCTTAGCCTATCCGAATTCTCTGATCACTTTACTGGCGTAGTTTTGGAGACGACGCCCGCCAAAGAGTTCACCAAAATTGTGGCGGTCGCACCAACCAAAATCTCTGATCTGTGGAGTGAGATTAGTGGTTTCTGGCCAGCCATCATCCATGTATTGGCCCTGTCAGTCGCTTTGCAAGTTGTTGTCTTTGCAAGCCCCTTTCAGATGCAGCTCGTGGTTGATGAGGCAATAAATCGCAATGACAATGATCTTCTGATTGTGCTGGCTATAGCCTTTGGAGCTTTAGTGGTTGTCCAGGCATTGGTTGAATCGCTTAGAAGTTGGACTGTGGCTGCTTTGGGGCAAATGTTATCTTTTCAACTTATCGGAAATCTGATCAGACACCTTATGCGCCTCCCGGTCGATTGGTTTGAAAAGCGCCACATAGGCGATATTTTGTCGCGGATACATTCAACCAAACCTATTCAAGATGCAATTACTGTCGGTGCAATATCCGCTGTTCTGGATGGGGTGATGGGTCTAATTGCAGGTATAGTTATTTTTCTTTACTCGCCCATTCTCGCTTCAGCTGTTTTCGCCTCTGTCGCTTTGAACTTAATGCTCTCGCTGGCTTTGTACCCAGCCACTAAAGCACGTATGGAGGAACAGATTGTCGCTTCCGCCAAAGAACAATCCTTTACAATGGAGTCTATTCGGGCGGCAGTTACAATTAAGCTTATGGCAAGAGAATCTGAACGTGAAGCTGGGTGGCGCAACTTATTTGTCAATACAATGAATGCTGGTTTTTCACTGGCGAAGTATGCGATCTACTTGAGCGCTTTACAAACCGTGATTTTTGGACTGCAAACAGTCACTGTCATCTATCTTGGTGCCAAGTTGGTGTTGGACGGAGCTGGGTTTTCGGTTGGGATGTTGTTCGCATTTATGTCATTCCGCTCAACTTTTACAGATCGAATGAATGGTCTTGTCGCTCAAATCATTGAGTTTCGGCTTCTGGGGCTTCATCTTAGACGGATTGGTGACATCGTTCACGCTGAACGTGACGCTGTGCAAGGAAATCAGCTCGTGTCGAAAATGTCAGGAGTAATTGAGTTCGTGGACGTCTGTTTTCGTTACGGTTCGGCTGATCGATTGATACTTGAGAAGGTTAACTTCACAATAAGGCCAGGCGATTATATTGCTATCACCGGGCCGTCGGGGGGGGGCAAGTCGACATTGTGCAAGTTGTTACTTGGACTCTATCCCCCAACATCAGGCCAAATTTTACTTGATGGCAACCCTGCGACACCAGAGCTTTGGCGAAGCTGGCGAGAAAGAGTTGGCTTAGTTAGTCAAGCAGATCAGCTTCTTTCTGGATCGATCGCAGACAACATCGCTTTTTTTGATCCTGACCTTGACATGGAGAAGGTTCAAGCTGCTGCGAGGCAGGCCAGTGTTCACGAAGATATTCTAAGAATGCCCATGCAGTATTTATCCCTTGTTGGAGACATGGGGTCTACACTCTCCGGTGGGCAGCGGCAACGTGTGCTATTCGCACGTGCATTATATAGGGCACCTAGCATCCTAGTATTAGATGAAGGAACCGCGAATTTAGACTTAGAAACCGAATTGAAAATTGCTGACCTCGTTAAAGACATGAATATTACACGTATAATAATTGCACACCGACCTGCTTTAATTCAAAATGCGGACAAGTATCTGATTCTGGATGGCTCAGGAGAAGTTCGGATTTCGGCAGATAAATCTGTTGATTCTCGCTGAGAAGTGAAAATTCTCGAATGCCTTTAAAGGCGCCATCGTATGGGCAATTGAGCTGACCTGTGGGGCAGAAAGGAAGCGCGCCCAGCGATTGTTGGGATGATGGTTTTGTTTGCGCGGTGATCTGAGCCCCGATTGGTCCGTCGTTTGAAAGGAGAGTTCATCAAGCGGAGATGGACATGAGAAACAGCAGATTTAGTGAAGAGCAGATTATTTCGATATTGGCCGAGCAAGAGCGCGGTGTGCCGACTGGTGATGTTTGCCGCAAGCACGGTGTGAGCAGTGCTACGTTTTACGAGTAAAAGGCCAAGTATGGTGACTTGGAAGTTTCTGATGCGCGTCGGCTGAAGGCTTTGTAGCAAGGGAACTCAAGGCTGAAGAGATTGCTGGCCGATGCGATGCTGGACAATGTTGTTGTGCTCTGCTACCCATCGTTGGGCCGTTTTGGCCTAGAGTCTTTGGCCTTGCCCGGGTCCGGTGGGCTGGTGTCACCGGCTGAGATTGCCAACATAATCGGTGGGATATTCCCG
>VYKN01000279.1_pt1 | contig 10303 bp, 9 predicted proteins | sample 5114581 | NCBI WGS metagenome assembly VYKN01 (sample SAMN12291810, study PRJNA351875) | freshwater metagenome | isolation source: freshwater lake | place: USA: Michigan, Baker Lake | collected 2011-08-08
GTCATTGACCAGGGAATAAAGGGTTTGCCGTTTAATCCTGTAGTGCTTGACCCACTACGAATGACTAAGCTTTCAGACTTTTAAGTAAGTTTGAGTAAGTTTAGTTGAGCGGTAGTAAAAGATACAAATTACTCACCCTTGCAGACCAAAAATTATGACGAATACCAGTAACCCGCTGCTTGCCGGTCAAGGATTACCGGCTTTTGACCAAATCCAACCCGGCCTGATTGTCCCTGGGATGACGCAACTTTTGCAGGAACTGGCCAGAGAATTAACCGATCTAGAAGCGCAGATTATCCCCACCTGGGAAAAATTAGTCGAACCCCTCACCCGGATCGAAGAACGTTTAAGCTGGAGTTGGGGGGTTATCGGTCATCTGATGGGGGTAAAAAATAGCCCAGAATTGCGTCAAGCTTACGAAACCGTACAACCGCAGGTAGTCGAGTTTATTAGCCGTTTAAGCCAAAGTAAACCCATTTATGAGGCATTTTTGTCCCTGCGTCAAGGGGAAAGCTGGGGGCAATTAGACGAGGCACAACAGCGCATTGTCGAAGCATCCCTGCGGGATGCCCAATTAGCCGGGGTGGGATTAGCAGGAGAGAAAAAAGACAGATTTAACGCGATTCAACTGGAATTAGCGGAAATCACCACGAAATTTTCTAATAACCTCCTCGATGCCACCAAAGCTTTTAAACTGAAACTAACAACCCCAGAAGATATCGCCGGTTTACCCCCTAGTCTCCTTAGTTTAGCGGCCCAAACCGCCCGCGCCCAAGGGGAAACTAACGCCAGCAACGAAACTGGCCCCTGGGTGATTAGCCTCGATTTTCCCAGTTATTTCCCCTTTATGAAGTACAGCGATAATCGGGAATTGCGAGAAAAACTCTATAAAGCCTACGTTAGTCGGGCTGATCTGGGAGAATTGGATAATAATCCCTTAATCGATCGCATTTTGCAACTTCGTCAGGAACAAGCTCATCTTCTAGGTTATAGTACCTACGCCGAGGTCAGTCTTGCCCGGAAAATGGCCAATTCTGTGGATGAAATCGAGAAATTGCTTGACAATTTGCGCCAAGTAAGCTATGAAGCGGCAAAAGAGGATTTAGAGGCCTTAAAAACTTTTGCGGAAACCGACGATCTCAAGCATTGGGATATAGCCTATTGGTCAGAAAAACAGCGTCAGGCCAAGTTTAACTTTAGTGCCGAGGAATTACGCCCCTATTTCCCCCTACCACGGGTTTTAGAAGGCATATTTAGCCTCGCTAAACGGATTTTTGGGGTAGAAATTATCGCCGCTGACGGTCAGTCCCCTATCTGGCATCCCGATGTGCGTTATTTCCAGATTAACGACGAAAAGGGCGAAAAAATCGCCTATTTCTACCTCGATGCCTACAGTCGTCCCGCCGAAAAACGCGGCGGCGCTTGGATGGATGTCTGTATCGGTCGGGCCAAAACCAGTGCCGAGGTGCGTTTACCTGTGGCTTATTTAATCTGCAATCAAACGCCTCCAGTAGATGGAAACCCCAGTTTAATGACCTTTGAGGAGGTAACTACCCTCTTTCACGAATTTGGCCACGGTTTACAGCATATGTTAACCACTGTGGATTATTCCGGCGCGGCGGGTATTAATAACGTTGAGTGGGACGCAGTGGAATTGCCCAGTCAATTTATGGAAAATTGGTGTTATGATCGCCCTACTTTAATGAGTATGGCCAAACACTACGAAACCGGCGAAACTCTCCCCGAACATTACTACCAAAAACTGCTCCTAACTAAGAATTATATGAGTGGTTCGGCCATGTTGCGTCAGTTACATTTGTCTCTAGTAGATTTGGAATTACACCATCGTTATCAACCGAATGGCAGCGAAACTCCTAAACAAGTCAGACAGCGTTTAGCAGCGACGACGACGATAATTCCTCCTCTACCGGAAGATGCTTTCTTATGTTCTTTTGGACATATTTTCGCCGGCGGTTATGCGGCGGGTTACTATAGTTATAAATGGGCAGAAGTCCTCAGCGCCGATGCTTTTGCCGCTTTCGAGGAAGTGGGATTAGATAACGAAGAAGCAGTGAAAGCGATCGGTCGTCGTTTTCGCGATACTGTCTTAGCTATGGGGGGAAGTTCCCATCCTATGAATGTTTTTAAAGCTTTCCGCGGTCGCGAACCCAGTACCGAGCCTCTCCTCCGTCATAGCGGCTTATAAAAGTAGGGTGTGTTACGCTACGCTAACACACCAAAAACTTTTCTTTGTGGTGCGTTACGGCGATATTTAGCTCTTGATTTTTTCCCTAAAAACAAGGGATTGCCTAACGCACCACTGCTGAAACAATCCAGTAGTAACGCACCAAAAACTTTTCTTTGTGGTGCGTTACGGCAATATTTAGCTCTTGATTTTTTCCCTGAAAACAAGGAATTGCCTAACGCACCCTACTTGACTGCTGAAACCTTTCTTTGTGGTGCGTTACGGCAATATTTAGCTCTTGATTTTTTTCCCTGAAAACAAGGAATTGCCTAACGCACCCTACTTAACTACTTAACATTTTTTCATAAATAGGCTCTCAAACTTGCTGTAAAAATAGAAATGATAAGTTACAATACTGTTGTTCTATACATCACCAATCTAGCCTTTGATAAAATTTATGGAATCATCTCCTCTACCGATTCATAATCCAGCCGAACGTTTATTAATTATCCTACAAAGATGTTCTCAATGCAAAACTACCGAATCATTTCAAACAGTTTTATCAAGAGCAATGGAAGTGAAAAATGACCATGATTCTGTTCAGAAAGGGTTGATTCAATTACTACAGATTATTTATCACATAGAAGATCAACTACAATATTTTCCTTCAAGAAAACAGTCTTCCTATAAAGAACTTATGAAACAAATTAAGGATGAATTAATTAGTGTATTTCTAAAACTTGAAAGGCCTTGGTCAAATTCTTTAGCAGAGCCATTAAACTCTCCTGACTGGTACGCTCTACATTGGCTTCATTCTTGTGTAGAAGATTTTGAGGAAATATATTTAAGCAAAGAGGATTTGAACAGGTTAAGGGAAGAAATCTTAGGTTTAATTCAAATAATTGAAGATAGCAAAATTACGCAAGAGTTTAAACAATTTCTGCTGATTAAATTAAATGAAGTCCTGGAAGCTCTTAACAAATTTTACATCGTTGGCTATAATGGTCTTCGCAAGGAAATTTTGGCTACTCTGGCTGAGTTGGGAATTAATCAAGTCGAAGGTGAAGATAAGGAAACCAAGAACAATATATCCCAAAAGTTATGGGAATTTTTAACAAAAATAGTTCCAGAAAAAGCACAAAAGATTAATCCGTTAATTAGTCTCCCTGTCAATTTTTATAAGCTGGCAGAAATGATCGCCAATCATAATATTTTGCCTCCAGGTAATTAACAAAAAAGGGTTGCTATCATATTTAAATCTTAGATTTTGGTGTGTTACGCTTCGCTAACACACCCTACTGTATATTTTTATGAAGAATTATCTGTCCCTTGTAACATTAACTCTTAATTCTTAACAAATTACCATAGATTCTCAACAGAAAAACTGATTATAATAAAGGAAAATGAACAGAACTGCTCGATCGATAGATAACTGATTAATTAAAGTTTTATTACTTTTGATGTCCAGGGATTAAGAGAAGTAAATTTATTCTCGATCGCCCCCTGAAAGTGAGAAGAAATAGTTTTAATAAACAAAGAGTTTTCAACTTGGCAAAAATCCTCTGGGGGTAATACACATGGAAGTTCTAACCGAGACAATTAACCCAACTTCGATCGAACGGGAACCGATCCATCTCTATAACCGAATTCAACCGCACGGAGTGCTTTTAGTTCTCAGCGAACCGGAGCTAAAAGTCAGCCAAACTAGCAGTAATAGCCGCAGTTTATTGGGTATTTCTCCGGGGGAAATTATCGGTAAAACCCTAGAGGAAATCTTCGATCCCTTTCAGATCGATCCTCTAAAATCAGCCATAGAAAATAACGATTTTGATGCTATCAATCCCTCCAAAATTTGGGCGCGGGTTAAAGGGGATGATTTTGCCGTCTTTGATGCTATTTTCCACCGTAACGCCGAACAAATGCTGATTTTAGAGTTAGAACCAGCTATTTCCTATGAAAACATTCCTTTCCTGAGATTCTATCACCTAGCCAAAACTTCGATCGATAAACTTGAAGCCACCCGTAGCCTAAAAGATTTCTGTAATATCATCGTTAAAGAAGTGCGAAAAATGACAGGATTCGATCGAGTTATGTTATACAAATTCGACGAAGAAGATAACGGTGATGTGATAGCAGAAGACAAAATAGAGCAACTAGAACCCTATCTCGGTTTACGTTATCCCGCTTCCGATATCCCTCTCCCAGCACGAAATTTATTAACTGCTAATTGGATTCGACAGATTCCCGATGCCACCTCTGAACCCGTCGATCTAGTGCCTATTCTTCATCCCGAAACTCAACAACCCTTAAATTTAACCCTGTCCAGTCTTAGAAGTGCTTCTCCCTGTCATTTAGAATACCTGCATAACATGGGAGTGGGAGCATCTCTAACCATTTCTCTGATTGAAAATAAACGTCTCTGGGGTATTATTGCCTGTCATCACCGCACCCCCAAATATGTACCCTACGAACTCCGTAAAGCTTGTGAATTTTTGGGACGAGTAATCTTTTCGGAAATATCGGCACGGGAAGAAACCGAGGATTATGACTATCGAGTAAAATTAAACTTTGTGCAGTCGCAATTAATCGATTATATGGCTGAAGCTAATAACTTTATTGATGGATTAATTGCCCATAAACCGAATCTGCTCGATCTAACTAAAGCTACAGGAGCCGCTATTTGTTTAGGCGGCAATTATACCTTAATTGGAGTAACACCGAGCGAAGAAGAACTAAATTATCTGATTACTTGGCTAGAAAAAAACGTCCATGAAGATGTTTACTATACCAATTCCTTACCGCGAATTTATGCCGATGCGGGTAAGTTTAAAGACATTGCCAGTGGCCTACTAGCAATTCCCATTTCTAAACGTAATTATCTCCTCTGGTTTCGTCCGGAAGTAATTCAAACCGTGAACTGGGGTGGTGATCCGGGTAAAGCGATCAAAACGACTGCCATAGATGGTGATATTCGTCTCTGTCCGCGTAAATCTTTCTCCCTCTGGAAAGAAACCGTTCGCCTCAAATCTTTACCCTGGAAAGCAGTAGAAATTAACGCGGCACTAGAATTACGAAAAGCGATCGTCAATATCATCTTAAAACAAGCCGATGAATTGGCCCGTTTAGCGCGGGATTTGGAATTATCAAACGCCGAATTAAAAAAATTCGCCTACGTCGCCTCCCACGATTTACAGGAACCCCTCAATCAAGTCGCCAACTATGTGCAGTTGCTAGAAATGCGCTACACCGAAGAACTGGACGAAGATGCTAAAGAATTTATTACTTTTGCCGTCGAAGGTGTCAGTTTGATGCAAACATTAATAGATGATGTGCTGGCTTACTCGAAAGTGGATATGCAGGCGGTAGAGTTTAATACCATCGATGCTAATCTGGCACTGGAAAAAGCTCTCGCTAACCTGAAAGGAAGAATTCAAGAAAGTCAAGCTATGATCACCGTTGATCCTTTGCCAATTGTCATGGCAGATAAAACCCAGTTAATGCAATTGTTCCAAAATCTCATCGGTAATGCGATTAAATTCCGAGGAAAAGCAACTCCCACTATTCATATTGCTGCCCAACGTCAAGAAGAGGAATGGCTGTTCTCTGTCACCGATAATGGAATTGGTATCGATCCCCGATTTTCCGAACGCATTTTCGTGATTTTCCAACGACTGCACACCCGCGACGAGTACCCCGGCACAGGTATGGGTTTAGCGATTTGTAAGAAAATTATCGAGTGTCATCGCGGACGAATTTGGGTAGAATCCCAATTAGGCAAAGGAGCGGTTTTCTGTTTTACAATTCCCCTAGGAGGTGACGAGCGTGAGCGCTGGCGAGGACGTGCCACACAAAATTATCTTATTAGTGGAGGACAGCAAGGCTGATATTCGCCTCATTCAAGAGGCATTAAAAACTAGCACCGTCCCGCACGAATTAGTTATCGTTAGGGATGGTGTCAGCGCTATGGATTATCTGCGTCGAGAAGGGGAGTATCTCGATTCTCCCCGTCCTAATCTTATTCTTCTCGATCTGAATTTACCAAGAAAAGACGGACGGGAGGTATTAGCGGAAATAAAAAACGATCCCAGTTTAAAAAGAATTCCTGTGGTGGTTTTAACCACTTCTCGCAACGAGGAGGATATTTTTTATAGCTATGAACTGCACGTTAATTGTTATATAACCAAGTCACGCAATCTCAAAGATTTGTTCAAAATTGTCAAAAATATCGAGGCTTTTTGGTTAGAAACCGCTACTTTACCCGGGGAGTGAATCATTATCAGTTATCAGTTATCAGTTATCAGTTATCAGGTTTGAGTTATCAGTTAGTAGTTATCAGTTAATAGTAAGCTAAGACGCATCTTAACCGCCTATCCTTAGATTAGCTCAATCTCCCCTAATCCCTTTACTGTTGCCTCTTGCAAGAGTGCCTCTTGCCTCATCTCAATAAGTAATTTAAATGATTAATGGCTTATCAAGTGGCAAGTTCGGAGCTTTCTTTTCACTGATTACTGATTACTGTTTACTGATTACTGATTACTGTTTACTGATTACTGATTACTGGTTACTGATTACTGTTTACTGATCACTGAAAAATCTTCCCACTCCCTAACCTCCCAAATCTCTTTAACTCTTGATTAAAAAATGGGACTCTCGCAGGATATAAAAGTTCTTTTAATCGAGGATAATTTAGCCGAAGCTCGATTATTAAAGGAAATTCTTAAGGGTAATGAAAAAAAAGAATTTCATCTGGTTAATGTCTCAAGATTATCCGAGGCGATTTCTCTGTTACAACAAACAAATTTTGATGTAATTTTATTAGATTTAACTTTACCAGATAGTCAGGGTTTGGAATCCTTAGCTCCCCTTTTAATTACGGCTCCGAAATTGCCGATCGTGGTTTTAACTAATACTAATGATGATAATTTAGCTTTGGCAGCACTGCGTCAGGGAGCGCAGGATTATTTAATTAAAAGAGAAGTAAGTTTAGAAATTTTAACTCGATCGCTATGTTATGCGATCGAGCGAAAACAGATGGAGGAAGCTTTACGAGAATCGAACGAAGCTTTAAAAATGAGCGTGATTGAACGTACTAATCAACTGGAAAAAGCTCAGGAATTAAATCAGTTAAGAACCGAATTTGTTTCCATGTTATCCCACGATTTTCGCAATCCTTTAAATAAAATTTTACTCTCGGCTGGATTATTAGAAGAAAGTCGCGATCGGTTGACAAAAGATCAGCAAGTTAGCTATTTTCGCATGATTCGATCGGCCATTAAAGACATGGATCAATTGCTCACAGAAGTGTTATTAATTGGCCGGGCCGATTCCGGGAGATTATACTGTCAATTTGATCTGGTGGATTTACTGGATTATTGTCAGAAATTAGTAGAATCTTTTACTGTTAAGCCGGAGCCGCAATTAGCAATTATTTTCCAAGTTGAAGGCAGCTTAGAAAGAGGACTTTGGGATATAAATTTAATTAAACATATCTTGACAAATTTACTGGGAAATGCTCTCAAATATTCACCCCAAGGCAACCCCGTAGAATTTAAGATTATTGTTGAATCCGAGCAGGTAGTCTTTAAAATTGTCGATCGAGGGATTGGTATTCCCAGCAAAGATAAAGAAAATTTATTTAAACCTTTTTATCGCGGTAGCAATGTCGATAATATTCAAGGAACGGGATTAGGATTAGCCATTGTCGGACGCTGTGTGGAAGCGCACAAAGGACAAATTTACCTGGAAAGTGAGGAAGGAAAAGGCACAAAGATCACGGTGATTTTACCGATTATTACCGACATTGAACACCTAAATTGAGATGAACAATAGGGTGAGACCACAATTTTTTTCTGCTGCCCTCGCTGCCTATCTACCTATTTCTTGGATCAAGGGAACGAACGACAAAAATACCGATGGCTTTGTCCACTTTAGTGATATATTTTTCTAGGTCTTTAGCAATGGTAACTTGACCGGTAGGAGAGGCATGAATTAAGCCAATTTTGCCGTCAGAAAAGCGATAAATTAGACCAGTATGGGTGGTATCTAAACCAGCGATATTAGTCACGACACCGATAATATCGCCAGCTTGCAGTTGTGGATAAATATCTTTAATCTTAGCGGTGGGAATATAGGTTAAGGATAAGCTTTCTAATTGCTTTTCTACCTGTTGAATACAATCGTAATTACTTTGAGTTTTTAACTGGGGATATAGAGGGCGATTTTTGCTGATAAAGTTGAGCTTTTTGTCAAGAGTAATTCCACCTAATTTTTGAGTAATATTTTCTAGATTACCTCGTTTTTGGTTGTCATTAATCCAATCGGAAAAGTAATGCAGACGACTACAATAACCGTCGAGAATACCGTGGCGATAACGTTGATTTAAGACCTGCTGACTAAAAGCAGAATACTGATAATTTTTTAAAGCAAAATTGTGACTCAAAGCGAGAACTGTTTCCACAAAGAGGACACAATCAAACTCTTTTAAAGAGATAAATAATTTTTCTGTTAGCGATCGAGTAATCCTGCTTGATATTTTGCTCCTAAAAATTGAGTGGCGATATTCTGGATTATATCAGCCATGGCTAGGCGATCGAGTTGTTGATTTTGAGCGTACTGCACCAGTTTTTGATAATTAGGATCGCTTACTTCTTGAGCAAGAATAGTTTCCGATCGAGCTATACTCAAGGGAATTAACACAGGATTAATGAATAAATAAGGTAAAGTTATCCAATTAAAAAACATTATGTCAATGTAGAGAGGAGAAAGACTTGTCAGTTATTAGTGAATAATGGAGTCAGACCAGAAATCAAACCTGCTAATCTTTAATTTCACAGATGTGTGACTTGATTTTCTAAAATAGCAATGCTATCTTAGCATTAAATATAGCCTAGTTAAATACAATGCTAAATCGTGCCAGTTCTATATTTTGGCTCTGTGGAGCAGATAGTACAAGTGTTTGTAAGTTAAAAAATATAAAATTCTCCGTAAACATGAGGCTATCAGCAAAAATCTTGCTTATTAGCGGCTTTTTCCTGTGCAGAATTGAGTTTATAGGATAATTTGCCCTAAAAATAGCTTATTTTCCCCTAAAAAGTCATTTTTTATCTTTTTAGCCATTAATTTCCAGCTAAAAATCAACCTCTAAATTGGGTTCTCAATTCGGTTCTCGATCGGGTTCATTTAGTTGAATAAAAAAGTGATCGCTTGTCCCGTTTAAGGAGGGAGATCACCTGTTAAAATCGAAATGCGTAAAGCATCGGGCAAAAAAACAACGATGAATATTCAATTAATCGAATTCCTAGCGAACGCAATTAAAGCGTTATCTCCTCAAGAGCGAGAATTTTTTGAGCGAAAGCTGAATCAAAAAGCTGACTGGCCAAGCTTGCGAACAAAAATTTTAAAAGATGCTACAGCTATTAGCAAACGACGAGAAGAACAGTCCTTTCAACCAGATATTACTGGTATTATTTATCAAATGCGCGAGGAAAGAGATCGAGAATTGCTGAATGGATTAGAGCCAAATGAGGTCAATTCGTGAGTGAAAAATATATTTGTGTTGATTCTAATTTTGTGGTTAGATTAGTTAGTAATTCTTCAGAAACATCTATCTATCTTCGCTTGTGGGATGAGTGGGAAGAACAAAAATACACTATAGTTGCTCCTACTTTACTATGCTACGAAATAACGAATGTTTTTCATCGAATGACCATTGCCGGTCAAATTTTAGAGGCAGAAGCCAAAACTTTGTTAGGCAACGCGCTAGAATTATCGATTCGTTATTATGCCGATCACTATCTTCATCATCAAGCGATCGAGATAGCGCGTCAATTCAATTTATCGAAAATTTGGGTTAAAACCCCGTCGTTTTACGACGGCTTTTCTTGATCTTTAATATAGCACTTAAGAACTTCCAGGGTTGCACCTCCTAAAGAAGAAACAAAGTAACTAGGAGACCAAAGAGCATCTTTCCCATAGGGTTTAGGATAGCCAGCTTGTCCATACCTACGACTAGAAACCCCTTTTAAAGAATTAACCATTACAGAAATAGATAGTTTCGGTGGGTATTCAATTAGAGCGTGTACATGATCAGATTCCCCGTTAAATTCTAGCACCTGAAAA
>VYKN01000281.1_pt1 | contig 10212 bp, 9 predicted proteins | sample 5114581 | NCBI WGS metagenome assembly VYKN01 (sample SAMN12291810, study PRJNA351875) | freshwater metagenome | isolation source: freshwater lake | place: USA: Michigan, Baker Lake | collected 2011-08-08
CGATGGCGCCCACACATGGGCGTCCGGCGCGCGGCTGCCGGCGGTGCAGGCGGCCTTCGTCAACGCCTTCCAGATCCACTGTCAGGAGTATGACTGCGTGCATGAGCCCGCCGTCGTGCATCCGCTGGCGACGATCCTTGCGGCCCTGACGGCGGAGGCCGAACGGTCCGGGCCCGTCTCGGGCGCCGACTTCATCCCCGCGCTCGCCGCAGCTGTGGATGTGGCGACCGGCCTCGGCGTGGCGGTGAAGACGCCCATCCGGTTCTTTCGGCCGGCGACGGCCGGCATCTTCGGCGCCACCCTCGGCATCGCCCGGCTGCGGCGCCTGCCGCTCCAGACCACGCTGGACGCCATGGGCTACGCGCTCGCCTTCGCGTCCGGCACCATGCAGGCCCATGTGGAGGGCAAGCCCGCTTTGCCGATCCAGATCGCCAACGCCGCCCGCGGCGCGCTGATGGCGATCGACACCGCGGTCGCCGGCCTCCCAGGCCCCAACGACGTGATCGACGGGCCGTTCGGCTATCTGCCGCTGTTCGAGCAGGGCTGGGATCTCGCCCCCGTCATGGCCGACCTCGGCCACGTCTGGCGGATCTCGCAGGTCAGCTGGAAGCCGTTCCCGACGGGCCGCGCCGCGCAGGGCGGCATTCCGGCGGTCCAGGCGCTGATGCGCGACGGCGTGACGGCGGACAACCTTGCAAGCCTGACGCTCACCGCCCCACCGCTGATTAAGCGCCTCGTCGGCCGGCCGATCATCTCGCCGCTGCCGCCCAACTATGCCCGGCTGTGCTTCCAGTATCTCGGAGCCGTGACGCTGCTGCGCGGAACCGTCGGCCTTGGCGACTTCACCGCCGGCCGACTGAACGATTCCGCGACCCATGCGCTGGCAGCGAAGATCATGGTGATCGACGACGGCTCGCCTGACCCGGCAGCCTTCTGCCCGCAGATCGCGGTTGCGATCCTCAAGGACGGTTCGACCCGAACCGCCCGGGTGGACGCCCTGTTCGGCTCGCCGTCCGACCCGCTCTCGGAAGCCCAGCACTTGGCGAAGTTCCGCGCCTGCCTCGCCTTCGGCTTTGGCCGCGACATGCCGGCGCTGGCCGATGAGATGATCGCGCGCGTCGGCGCGCTGGAAACCGAACCCGACGTCGGCGCCCTTGCGCGCCGGCTCGCCAAGCCCTGAGGGACCGATGGACGGCCACCGCAGCTACTTCGACACCGTGGACTGGGCCAAACTCCAGGCCGAGCACCCGATCGGCGACGCTTTTGTCCAGATGGCGACGACCATCAGCCGGGATGAACTGCGCGCCCGGCAGAACGCGCTGTTCCTGCGCTGCGTCGCGCGGGCCTGGACGACGCCGTTCTACCGCCGGCTCTGGGGCGGGGCAGGGGTGGAGCCGGGCGACATCCGCTCGCTCGACGACATCGTGAAGCTGCCCAGCTTCGACAAGTCGACGATCATGGCGAGCCTCGATCTGGCGCCCCCCTTCGGCGATTTCTCGGGCCTCGACGCCTATCCTGCCGGCGAGAAGCCGCCGCTCATCTTCCACACCACGTCCGGCACGACCGGCAAGCCGCAGGTGCTGCTGTTCGGCGCCAAGAGCCGCGAGGCCCAGAACCTGCTGCTCGCCCGGCTCTACCGGTTCCAGGGTCTGAGGCCCGAGGATGTCGTCCATTCGGTCTATGGCCACGGCATGATCAACGGCGGGCACTATGTGCGCGAGGCGGTGATCCACTGGACCAGCGCGATCTTCATGTCCGCCGGCACCGGGGTGGAGACCCGCTCGGTCCAGCAGATCGAACTGATGAAGACCTTCGGCGCCACCGTGCTGATCGGCTTTGCCGATTATCTCAAGAAGCTCGCCGAGACAGCGCGCGAGATGGGGCTGGAGCCGGGCCGCGACATCCCGGTGCGGATGATCTCCGGCCATATGGGGCGCGAGGACCAGGCGGGCATTTCCGCGGCCTGGGGCGGGGCGGCCTGCTACGACTGGTACGGCGTCGGCGACACCGGCTGCATCGCGGGCGAGGGGCCGGACAAGGCCGGCATGTATGTGATGGAGGACGCCCAGTATCTCGAGATCGGCGACATCGACACCGGTGCGCCCGTCGAGGACGGCCGGGCGGGCGACATGATCGTGACCTGTCTCTACAAGGACGACGTCTATCCGATCATCCGCTTCAACACTCACGACGTGTCGGCCTATCGCACCGACGCCTCGCCGCTCGGCCTGACGTTCCGGCGTATCGAGGGTTTCCTCGGGCGCTCGGACAACATGGTGAAGCTGCGCGGGATCAACATCTTCCCGCAAGGGGTCGGGCCGATGCTCGACGAACTGCCGGCGTTCGCGGGCGAGTTCATCTGCAAGGCGGTGCGCGACGGCAATGGCCGCGACGAGTTCGTGGTGATCGCCGAGACCACCGCGCCGGCCGGCGAGCGGGCCGGCGTCACGGCTGCGGCGAAGGACATCCTGAAGCGCAAGATCGGCATCGAGGTGCAGGTCGAGCTGGTCGACAAGGGCGCGACCGCGGCCCTGACCCAGGTCGAGGTGCGCCAGAAGCCGATCCGCCTCATCGACGAGCGGTTCAAATAGGCGGCTAGAGCCTTGGTGTGGTAAGCTTCGGCCCATGGATGACATCAGACCGCCATTGGAGACGGAAGCGCCGCGCACTCCTGAAGGCGCAGCGGCTGAGCGTTCGTTTCTCGAGAAGCTGGACGGGTTCCGATTTGACATGCCGGAAGAGCTTGAAGTCCTTTGGGATGAGACTTTGGCGGAGCTTCGCCGTTTGCCGGCCCGCGCGACGCCTCAGGACTGATCTTGCGCTATCTGCTTGATACAAATGTCATCTCGGACGTCAGACGCCTTGAGCGCACACACGCGGGTGTCCGGCGCTTTTTCGGGTCAGTCAGCGCATCTGACTGCGCAATCAGCGTCATCACACTCGGGGAACTCAAGATCGGGATTGAGCGCGTTCGTCTGAAGGATCAGACAAGAGCTGGCGCCATGCTCGCCTGGCTGGACAGAACGCTTGCCATTGTCTCCGGTCGGGTTTTGCCCATTGATCAGGACATCATGGACGTCTGGAGCCGCATGGCCGCGCCGCGCAGCCTGCCGCAGTTCGACAGCCTGATCGCCGCAACCGCGCTGCGACACGGGCTGACGGTCGTGACCCGCAACGTGAAGGACTTCGCGGTTCCCGGTCTTTCCGTTCTCAACCCCTTTGCCGAGACCTGAACGCCATGCACATCCACACCCTCGGCGCGGTGGCGCTCGGCGCGGCGCTTGCCCGGCGCGACGTCACCGCGCTGGCTGCGACGCAGCACTACCTCGACCGGATTGCGCGGCTGAATCCGCGCCTGAAGGCCTTCACTCACCTGGATGCGGCCGGCGCACTGGCTGCGGCGGACGAGGCCGATGCGCGGCTCGACAAGGGCCAAGGGCTGGGCCCGCTCGACGGCGTGCCCATTGGGGTGAAGGACAATATCGCGGTCGCAGGCCTGCCCATGACCTGCGGGGTCGAAGGGCGCCGCCACGCCATCGCTTCGGAAGACGCCTTCTGCGTCACGCTGCTGCGCGAACAGGGCGCGGTCATCCTCGGCACGCTCAACATGCATGAGGGCGCACTCGGCGCGACCACGGACAACGCCGCTTATGGGCGCTGCATCAACCCGTGGCGCGACGCCTTCACGCCCGGCGGCTCGTCCGGCGGCTCGGGCGCGGCGGTGGCCGCGGGCCTGTGCGCAGCGGCGCTGGGCACCGACACCATGGGTTCGGTGCGCATCCCGGCCGCCTATTGCGGCGTGTTCGGGTTCAAGCCGAGCTATGGGCGGATTTCATCGGCTGGCCTCGGGCATCTGTCCTGGACGCTCGACCATATCGGGCCGTTGGCGCGCCGCGCCGAGGACCTGCGGGCCCTCATGGCGTGCCTTGCGACCGGCCACGTCGGCGCGATGGTGACCGTGCCCTCGCCGGACTACCGCGACTTCTGGCTCGATGAGCCAGTCCTGTTCGCCGGCCTGACGGTCGGCGTTCTGGAGGCCGACGTCGACCTCGAACCGGGCGTGGCGGCGGTCTATCAGGCAGCGCTTGATCGCCTGCGGACCCTGGGTGCGGTGTTGGAGCCGGTGCGGCTCGACGTGCCGGCGCCGGGGATGTTGCGCCGCAAGGGGCTCCTGATTTCAGAGGCTGAAGGCGCGGCGGCGTTCGCGGCGGAACTTGCCAGCGGGCAGGGGCTGTCGGACGGGTTCCGGGGCCTGCTGGAGTGGGGCGCGCGCCAACCGGCGGTCAAGCTCGCCGAAGCGCATCTGGCCGTGCTCGAGGCCAGGGCGACGATCCGGCGGCAAATGGCATTTCTCGGCCTCGATCTCCTGGTCTCGCCGACAGCGCCGCAGACCGCCTTCGCCCATGTCGCCGCTGTTCCCGCCAATCAGGCGGACTTCACCTGCCTTGCGAACTTCGCCGACCTTCCGGCCGCCTCGGTGCCGGCCGGATTTGCGGACGGCCTGCCGGTCGGCCTTCAGATCATCGGCCCGGAATTGAGCGACGCTTTCGTGCTGCGGGTGGCCATGAAGCTCGACGCCGCTTTCAACCCTGTGGTCCTTGCCCCCGATCCGGAGGGAGCATAGCGTTTCGCCTCACGAACCCGTGAGGTCCTCATGATCGTCGTCCATCACATGCCGCGCTCGCGGTCCTGGCGCATCCTGTGGCTCTGCGCCGAAGCTGATCTCGCCTGCGAGGCGCGGGCGTTTTCCTATCCGCCGAGCGCCGACTATCTGTCGCTCAACCCGTTCGGCACCATCCCGCTGGTGGAAGTCGACGGGCTGCGACTGGTCGATTCAGCCGCGTCGCTGATTTACCTCGCCCAGACCCGCAAACTGCACGATCTGCTGCCGGAGCCCGGCGCGCCCGGCTACGGCGAAGTCCTGGACTGGACCGTCATCGGGGAAACTCTGATCGGCATGCAGGGCAATGTTCAGGCAGCGGCGACCTTCTTCGCCCCGGACGGGGAGAAGGACAACTGGTCGGTCCGGTTCTCCCGGGAGCGCGTATTGCGCGGCTTCGCCGCCGTAGCGGCCCGGCTTGGCGACAGCGCCTTCCTGCTGGGCGATCGCTTCACGCTGGCGGATATTTCGATCGGCTATATCACGGGCGTCGCGCGCGGCGTTCTGGGCCTTGAGGCCGACCTTTCCCCCAATGTCCTGGCCTGGCATGACAGGCTGCTGGCGCGGCCGGCCTATGGGAAGGTTCGGGGCGACGACTGATCAGGCGTGATCGTGACCGCAGCCCGCGGGCGGCGTCTCCACAAGGCGCAAGGAACCATCCTCGTCGGCAGCCCTGTAGAAGCAGGTGCGGAAACCGGTGTGGCAGGCAGCGCCCGTCTGCTCGACCTTCAGCCAGACCGCATCCTGGTCGCAGTCCATCCGCAGTTCGACGACGTTCTGGACATGGCCGGAGGTCTCGCCCTTGCGCCAGAGTTCGCCGCGCGAGCGCGACCAGTAGGTCGCCTGGCCGGTGCGCAGGGTTTCGGCGAGCGCCTCGGCGTTCATCCAGGCCAGCATCAGCACGTCGCCGGTCGCAACGTCGGTCGCCACCGCAGCAATCAGCCCGTCGGCGTTGAATCGCGGGGTGATTTGCGCGCCGCCTTCGAGCGCGGTCTTGTCGCCGGGCGGCGGGAAATCGGTCATCGCACGGCCTTTCGCAGGGTGAGCGCGGACCAGCCTTCCTTGCGCCAGCGCCGCTCCAGCACGAAACCGCGCTGGCGGTAGGCGCGCAGCACGGCCGGCTCCTGGTTGGACAACAGGCCGGACAGGATCGCCCGTCCGCCGGGCCGGGTGGCTCCAGCGATGTCGGCGGCAAGCTTCACCAGCGGGCGCAGCAGGATGTTGGCGAAGACCAGATCGAACCGGCGATGGCGCAGGCTCGCCCGGTTCAGCCCCGGTGCGGCGACGTGGCGGATGCGCGGCGTCAGGCGGTTCAGACGGGCGTTTATCGCTGCGATTTCAACGGCCCGCGGGTCGATGTCGGTGGCGATGCAGCGCGCGCCAACCCGCCCCGCCGCCATGGCCAGAACCGCTGAGCCCGCGCCGAGATCCAGCACGGTCCGGGGCCGGCGCCCCCGGCGCAGCTCCTCGTCCAGCGCGATCAGGCAGCCAAGCGTCGTGGCGTGGTGACCGGTTCCGAAGGCCTCGCCCGCGTCGACCAGAATGCCGATCCGGCCGCCGCGCACGCAGTCCAGGTCATGGGCGCCGACGACCAGGAACCGCCGGGCCGGCACGGGCGGCAGGCCGTCCAGCGACATACGCACCCAGTCGGCGTCCTCCAGCGGTGCGATCCGGGCGTCGAGCTGCGGGGCGACGATGGCCAGAGCCGCAACGCCGGATTGCGCAATGGATTCAGACGGCGCCAGCGCTTCCAGCCGGTGCTGGCGACGCTCCAGCTCCCACCAGCCGACCGCCGAAAAGCCGCCCAGGGCTTCCAGGGTCTCGGCCCCCATATCCACATCCGCCCGAAGGCCGGTTCCGATCACGACAAACATGGCGCCAGCCGTTACGCCGTCGGCGCCGGCCTGTCGACGGGGCGGATCAGACGTTCAAGCGCGATGACCAGCAGCAGGAGCAGCGGTCCGCCGATCGCGATCTTCCACGCCTGTCCCACCACATAGGCGAGCGGCAGCAAACCTGCCACGGCCATGATCCAGCCCGTCTGCGGCCAGCTCCAGCGCCGTGGATCAAGGCCGGCGGCCGCGATCAGGGCGGCGAAAGCCCCTGCAAAAACAGCAAGATCATAGTCATATACATAGGGCGACACCACGATCGCGGTCGCCGCAAGGGCGCCGGCCCGCGCCCAGTCCGGGGCGCCGTCGCGCCGCCACAGACGCCAGCACAGCCACAGCGCCAGCACAGCGGCGAGCCCATGGCCCGCGGCGGCCCAGAGGGCCGGCGCGCCCGCCACCAGCAGCGCGCCATAGACCGACGCCATGCGGTGTTCGGGGAAGGCGCCCTTGGCGGTCAGCTCGGTCTGGAACCGCAGCGCATCGAGGAAAACGGGCCAGTGAACCGGGGAGAGAACGGCTCCAGACAGGATCAGAAGGGTCGCAGCGCCGACAATTCCGCCCAAAATGACGGACAGATTGCGCTCCAGAACGGCGAACAGCGCCGGCCCAGCGGCCAGATGCGGCTTCCAGGCCATGCATCCCAATGCAAATCCCGCCCAGAACGGCGCCCGCCGCCACAGGCCCGCAGCCGCCCCGAGACACAGCGCCGAGATCGCCCCGTTCTGTCCGGTGGCGAGGCTGTGTCCGATCGCCGGGAAGGCGACGCCCGCCACGATCCCCTGCCAGCGCCCGGAGGCGAACCAGCCCGCAAGTCCGCCGCACGCGGCAAGCATGCCCCACCAGGCCAGCAGCGCCGGCCAGACCGGCAGGGCCGCCAACGGCGCGATCATCACGAAATAGGGCGGGGGATAGGCATAGGGCAGGCGCGGCGCCCGGCCGGAGGTGTTGGACGCAAGCTGCGGCTGGAACGCGGAAAAGCGATAGGCCTTCTCGGCCTCGCCGCGCTGCACGAACTGGGAGGCGGCGTAGAAGGCGATGAAGTCCCCGGCGGGCGGAAAGCCCTTCTCATTGACGAAGCGGCCTTGCGCGGCCGGCCAGCTCGTCCAGTGCATTGCCAGGGGCCCGTAGAGCAGGCAGAGCGTCGCCAGCAGGCCCGCAACCGCTGCATGCAGCCGGGCGAAGGGAAGGGGACGACGGGTCACGCGTCACGCTGTCGCCCGGCCCGGCCCGACTCGCAAGGCCTTCCCGGTGAAGGAAGGGCGGGACCGGCGAAGGTCCCGCCCTCCAGGGCTTCCGGCAGGGTCGCGAGCATGAGCGGGGCGAACCGGAAGCCCCATCCGCCGCTCGCTGGTCAATAGCTGCGAGTCGCGACATTGGATCAATCAAGGAAAAACGACTTTAAGTAATCCGAATTACTCCCTGGCGCCCGGACACCTGCCCGGACTCAAAACGGCCTCCGGCGCTTTCGCTCCGGAGGCCGCCTTCAGACTGGTCCTTCGAGGCGGATCAGGCCTTGTAATACATGTCGAACTCGACCGGGTGCGGGTGGGTGTTGAGACGGTCGGTCTCTTCCCGCTTCAGGGCGATGTAGGCGTCGATCATGTCGTCATCCATGACGCCGCCGGCCTTCAGGAAGTCCCGGTCCTTGTCGAGGCTGTCGAGCGCCTCGTCGAGGGAGGCGCAGACGGTCGGCACGCCGGCCAGTTCTTCCGGGGGCAGCGAGTAGAGGTCCTTGTCGAAGGACGCGCCCGGGTCGGTCTTGTTGGCGATGCCGTCGAGGCCCGCCATCAGCAGGGCGACGAAGGTCAGATACATGTTGCCGATCGGGTCGGGGAAGCGGGTCTCGATGCGCTTGGCCTTCGGCGAGGTGCCGTAGGGGATGCGGATCGAGGCCGAACGGTTGCGCGCCGAATAGGCGAGCAGCACAGGCGCCTCATAGCCCGGAACCAGCCGCTTGTAGCTGTTGGTCGAGGAGTTGGAGAAGGCGTTGATGGCCTTGGCGTGCTTGATGATGCCGCCGATGTACCACAGGCACATTTCCGACAGGTCGGCGTACTTGTCGCCGGCGAACAGCGGCTTGCCGTCCTTCCAGATCGACTGGTGCACGTGCATCCCCGAGCCGTTGTCCTTGTAATAGGGCTTCGGCATGAAGGTGGCGGACTTGCCGTAGGCCGCCGCCACATTGTGGATGACGTACTTGTAGAGGTTCATGTTGTCGGCCATCTTCACGAGGGTCTGGAACTTCAGACCAAGCTCGTGCTGGGCCGGCGCCACCTCGTGGTGATGCTTTTCCGGATCGAGGCCGATTTCCTTCATCACCTGCAGCATCTCGCCGCGCAGGTCCTGGCAGCTGTCGATCGGCGGGACCGGGAAGTAGCCGCCCTTGGGGCCCGGGCGGTGGCCCATGTTGCCGCCGTCATAGGACTTGCCGGTGTTGAACGGCAGTTCGGTCGAATCGAACGAATAGCCGGTGTTGTGCGGATCGGTGTTCCAGCGCACGTCGTCGAACACGAAGAATTCCGCTTCCGGTCCGAAGAACGCCGTGTCGCCCACGCCGGACGACTTGATGAAGGCTTCGGCGCGCTTGGCGATGCCGCGCGGGCAGCGGTTGTACGGCTTGTAGGAACCCGGCTCGAGAATGTCGCAGACGATGGCGAGCGTGGTCTGCTGGTAGAACGGGTCGATGATGACGCTGTCGACGTCCGGCATCATCACCATGTCGGACTCATTGATCGCCTTCCAGCCGGCGATGGACGAGCCGTCGAACATCACGCCGTCCTCGAAGAGGTCCGCGTCCACCATGTCGACGTCGAAGGTGACGTGCTGCAGCTTGCCGCGCGGGTCGGTGAACCGGAAGTCGACGTACTGGACTTCCTCGTCCTTGATCATTTTCAGGATTTTATCAGCCTTCGACATGCTTTCCTCCTCAGGGAGCGTCTGAACTTCAGATGGCTGCAGCCCCGGCCTCGCCGGTGCGGATGCGCACGACGTTGAGAACGTCGGTCACGAAAATCTTGCCGTCGCCAATGCGACCGGTCCGCGCAGCCGTGGTGATCGCCTCGATGGCCGCGTCCAGCTGGGCGTCGTCCACGACGATCTCGATCTTGAGCTTGGGCAGGAAGTCAACGACGTACTCGGCGCCGCGATAAAGCTCGGTATGTCCTTTCTGGCGGCCGAACCCCTTGGCTTCCAGCACGGTCATACCCTGAAGGCCGAGGTCCTGCAGCGCCTCCTTCACCTCGTCGAGCTTGAAGGGCTTGATGACGGCTTCAATCTTTTTCATCGGACGGTCCTGCCGGCGCGTCTGGCGCGCCCGTTACGGCGAGGGTTCCTAGCCGATCGCGCGTGCATGGGTCAGGGCGACCGCAGGGCGGCGCGTCGATGCCGTTCGATCGCTTCCGACCGGGGCGCCGCGTCTCCCCACTGCATAGAAAACGGGCGCCTAGCGATCCGCGACGGCGCGGGCTATCTGGCGGCCCTGCAGAAACTGACGGATGCGTCACGAGGGGGAGCGCGCCATGATCGACCCAAGAACACCCGTTCTGATCGGGGCGGGCCAGCACACCCATCGCGGCGATCCCCTGGCCTGCCCGGCGCCGATCAGCCTGCTGGAGATCGCAGCGCGCGCGGCGGCCGCGGACGCCGGCCTGCCGGACGGCG
>VYKN01000282.1_pt1 | contig 10205 bp, 9 predicted proteins | sample 5114581 | NCBI WGS metagenome assembly VYKN01 (sample SAMN12291810, study PRJNA351875) | freshwater metagenome | isolation source: freshwater lake | place: USA: Michigan, Baker Lake | collected 2011-08-08
GAGCCCGGCGGCCGGGCCGCGGGCGGGGGCGTCTGTGCGCTCGGCCACCCGCAGACGGGCGGAGCGGGCGCGGGGGTTCGCGGCGACTTCCGAAGGGGCGGGTTCGACCGGCTTGCGCCCGACGAGCCGGAATGTCGGGACCTGCCGGACCGTGTCCGGCACATGGCGCGAGCCGGCGGGCGCGGCGCCCGACCGGTCCTGAAAGAAGCGCTTCACGATCCGGTCTTCGAGGCTGTGGAAGGTCACGACCGCCAGACGTCCGCCCGGCGCGAGCACCGCTTCGGCCGCGCCCAGCACCGTCTCCAGCTCGCCCAGCTCGTCGTTCACGAAGATGCGCAGGGCCTGGAAGCTGCGGGTGGCGGGGTGGATCGCATCGCCCGGCTTGCGGCCGATCACGCTCTCGATCAGCTCGGCCAGGTCCAGCGTCCGGGCGAAGGGCTCGGCCTTGCGGCGCGCGACCACGGCCTTGGCGATCCGGCGCGACTGGCGCTCCTCGCCATAGACATAAAGCACGTCGGCAAGGTCGGCTTCGGACAGCCGGTTGACCGCATCGGCCGCGCTCGGCCCCTCGCCGGACATGCGCATGTCGAGCGGGCCGTCGAAGCGGAACGAGAATCCGCGCTCGCCCTCGTCGAACTGGTAGGACGACACCCCGATATCGAGCACGACCGCGTCCACAGGCTGCAGACCAAGGTCGGCGACCGCCGCCTCAAGCCCGGAGAAGGCTGTCTCGACCATGGTGAAGGCCGGCGCCTCGCGCTCCAGCGCGCGCCCGCGCGCCACCGCATCCGGATCTCGGTCAAGCCCGATCACCCGGGCTCCGGCCGCCAGAAGCGCCCGCGCATAGCCCCCGCCGCCGAACGTGCCGTCGATGATCACCGCCCCCGGCCGGGGCGCGCAGGCCGCGACCGCCTCGGCGAGCAGGACGGGCGCATGGCCGCTCACGGGCTTGCGCTCCCGGCCGGGCGGCGCGCCATGGCGTGCACCTTTGCATAGAGCGCCTCGTCCACCGGGCCTGCGGCCTCGGCGGCCGGCGCCATCAGGCGAAAATAGGCGCCCATGCCGGCGAAGACCGCGCGGTCGGTGATGCCGGCGCTCTCGGCGATGTCGGCGGGCAGGACGATGCGGCCGGTGCCGTCGAGCCCCAGGGCGCGGGCGCCGCCGAAGATCGCAGCAGACAGACGTTCCGCGCCCTCCGGGTCGCTGGCGGCGAGCTCGTCGAGGGCGGCCTCCAGCCGGGCGATGTAGGCCTCGCCTGCGCCTTCCAGGAACGGCGCGCCGGGCTTCCTCCACACATAGACCTGAACGTCGTCGCCCTCGGCGCGGCCGGCGCGCAGCACGGTGCGAAAGCTCGCGGGGATGGTCACCCGCCGCTTGTCGTCCACCGCTGCTTCATGACGCGCAATGAACCGCATGCCGGCGACCTTCTCCCCCATGTCGCATGGTTAACGAAGGGATATCATGGGAGAATCACCCACTCAATGGAAAACTGCGGTTCATGGCGGGAATTTGACAAGAAAAATGCAGCGATCTCCGGAACAAAGCGGGAATATGGAAGGGCCGTCGCCCCTGTCGCTTCGGCGTCGGGCGGGTTAAGGAGAGGGGCGTGCAAGCGGGGAGCGAGGCGGCGATGGCGGAACCGGATCTGGTGGTGATCGGGGCGGGCCCCGGGGGCTATGTCGCGGCGATCCGGGCCGCGCAGCTGGGCTTGAAGGTCGCCATCGTGGAGCGCGAGGCGCTGGGGGGCGTCTGCCTCAACTGGGGCTGCATCCCGACCAAGGCGCTGCTGCGCTCGGCGGACGTGTTCGAGACCATCAGTCACGCCAAGGCCTATGGCCTGAAGGTGGAGGGGGCGTCGTTCGATCTGAAGGCGGTGGTGGACCGCTCGCGCAAGGTGGCCGGCCAGCTCTCCTCCGGCGTCGCCTTCCTGATGAAGAAGAACAAGATCGAGGTGATCGAGGGGGCCGCGACCCTGAAGCCCGGCGCTGCGGCGCCCGCCGTGGAGGTCGCGCTCAAGGCCGGCGGCGCACGCACGCTGAAGCCCGCCAATGTCCTGCTGGCCACGGGCGCTCGCGCCCGCACCATCCCCGCCGCCGGGCTGGAGCCGGACGGCAAGCTCATCTGGACCTACCGCGAGGCCATGGTGCCCGCGGCCCTGCCCAAGCGCCTGCTGGTCATCGGTTCGGGCGCCATCGGTATTGAATTTGCGAGCTTCTACAGGGCGTTAGGCTCTGAGGTCACGGTCGTGGAGGCGCTGGACCGCATCCTGCCGGCCGAGGACGCCGAGATCAGCGCCGCCGCCGCCAAGGCGTTTTCCAAGCGCGGCATCCGGCTCTTGACGTCGGCGCAGGTCAAGGGCCTCGCCCGGGGCGCCGACAGCGTGACCGCGACGGTCCAGACCGCCGACGGCAAGGCCGAGGAGATCACCGCCGACCGCTGCATCCTCGCCATCGGCATTGTCGGCAATGTGGAGGGGCTGGGGCTGGAAGCCCTCGGGGTGAAGGTCGAGAAGACCCATGTGGTCACCGACGGGCTGGGGCGCACCGGCGTTCCGGGCCTCTGGGCGATCGGCGATCTGTGCGGAGGCCCCTGGCTTGCCCACAAGGCGAGCCATGAGGGCGTGTCGGCCGTCGAGGCGATGACCGGCGGCCATCCCCACGCGTTGAACGTGGCCCGCGTGCCGGGCTGCACCTATGCGACGCCTCAGGTCGCCAGCGTCGGCCTCACCGAGGAGAAGGCCCGCGCCGCGGGCCGGGAGATCCGGGTGGGGCGGTTTCCCTTCCACGGCAACGGCAAGGCCATCGCGCTCGGCGAACCTGAAGGGCTGGTGAAGACGATCTTCGATGCGAAGACCGGCGAGCTTCTGGGCGCCCACATGATCGGCGCCGAGGTCACCGAACTGATCCAGGGCTATGCGGTCGCCATGACGCTGGAGACCACCGAAGCCGAACTGATGGAAACCATCTTCCCGCACCCGACCCTGTCGGAGATGATGCATGAGGCGGTGCTGGCGGCCTATGGCCGGGCGCTGCACATCTAGGAGGGGCTCATGGACGTCTCACGCCGCAACGCCGTCACGCTTGCAGGTCTCGGCGCGCTCGCGGCAGGGGCGGTCCGCGCCCAGACAGCTCCCGCCGGGCCGGCGAAGCTGTCGTCCAATGAGAACCCCTGGGGGCCAGGGCCGGCGGCCCGTCAGGCGATCGCCGGCGCGGTCGCAGACGGCGCGCGCTATCCGGGCGCAAAGGCGGCCGAGCTCGCCGCCGCAATCGCCGCCTTCGAGGGCGTGGCGCCGGAAAACATCGTGCTGGGCAACGGCTCGGGCGAGATCCTGACCGCGACCGCCGTCGCTTTCGGCCTTGGCGGCAAGGAGATCGTCGCGGCCGACCCGACCTTCAACCAGCTGCAGGTCTACGCCCGCTCGGTCGGCGGCAAGGTGCGCGCCGTGCCGCTGGACTCCGGCCTGTCCCACGATCTGGAGGCCATGGCCGCCGCGATCGGCCCGGACACCGCGCTGGTCTATGTGTGCAACCCCAACAACCCGACCGGCACGCTGCTCGACCCGGACCGGCTTGCCGCCTTCTGCGAGACCGTGTCCGCCAAGGTTCCGGTGTTCGTGGACGAAGCCTATCTCGAACTGGCGCCGGGGTTCCTGTCGACCTCGATGACGCGGCTCGTGAAGGCCGGCAAGCCGGTGATCGTGGCGCGCACCTTCTCCAAGCTGCACGGGATGGCGGGCCTGCGCATCGGCTACGGCGTCGGCCCGGCGGACCTCGTCAAGCGGATCGGCGCCTTCCGCATGTCGATCCAGAACACGCTGGGGATCGCGGCGGCGAAGGCGTCGCTGGGCGATGCGGCGTTCCTGGACCGGTGCCGGCGCGAGATCGCGCTGGGACGCGAGCGGATCTACACGACCCTGCGCGGCGCCGGCCTGCCGTTCACGCCGAGCCATGGCAACTTCGTGTTCTTCGACACCAAGCGCCCGGCGGGCGAATTCCTGCGGGCGCTCGAGGCCCGCGGCGTGCTGATCGCCCAGCGCACCCCGACGCATCCGACCTTTGCGCGCGTGTCCGTCGGCCTGCCGGAGGAACTGGCGGCATTCGACCGGGCGGTGAAGGGGTTGGGGTGAGGGGAAGATTGGTGGCGGTGTTCGATTGTGGAATACTTCACGCGCCGATGGGCCTGGTTCTGGATGTCCGACAGCCAGCGCGAGACGGTGGAGCGGAATTACTGGACCTATATTGACGGCCTGGATCAAAGTTCGACGATCCAACGCTTCGCCCGTTCTGTAAACGTGCATGATGCCTTTGTGGGTCCAGTGACGCGCGAGGACAATATCCTTCGGCTCAGGCTTCTGACCGGCGACCTGCAGGTGGGATACTGGCAGACCGATTTGACCTATAGGAACGCAACGATTTCATATGGCGAGGCAGCGCTCTTCCAAGCTGCCCGACGGCCTCGCGCGGAAGTCTGGTATGATGAGTTTTCATCGACTGGATCCCAATGGATCCACAGATTCTTGCTTTGGCCCCGGTTTCTGACCGCCAAGAAGGGCAAGAAGGTTCGTGGTGAGTTTCACATAAAATTCGACGAAATGAATTTCAACCAAGTTCCCTTGAATGGCCGGGAGTTTGAGTAACGATCGGAGTTGTCGGGTGTAGGGCCAATTTAGGAATGGTGCCGGCTGTCGGACTCGAACCGACGACCTTCCGCTTACAAGGCGGCCCGGCCAACCCCTAGGCACCCCTCGGCACCCCCGAAAACACTAGCGCGCACAGCGGGTTGAGGCTATGGGTCCCCCCGCGACCCCTCCGGACCCCTCTCCCCACCCGGTTCGCAGACGGTTCGGGGCGGCTCGCGCACACGGTTCGCAAGGGGGCAGGGGATGCCAGAGAAGCTGACGCAGGGCGCGGTGAAGGCGCTCCGGTTCGACGGGAAGCCGGCGGTGGTGCGGGACGGCAAGGTGGCCGGCCTGCTGGTCGCGGTGAACAAGGGCGGCAAGTCCTACAAGGTCCAGCGCGACCTGTGGCAGGGCCAGGCCGGCCGCAAGCGGCTCGTGAAGACCGTGCGCCACACGCTGGGCTCCACCGAGGACATGACGCTGGAGGAGGCGCGCACCCGGGCGCTGGCGGTGATCGGGCTCATCAAGCAGGGCATCGACCCGAACGCGCCCGCGCCGGCCGCCCCCACCGCCGACGCCGGCCAGTGGACGGTCCAGCGGATGTACGAGGAGTACGTGGCGGACCTGCGGGCGCGCGGCTGCGCCGAGCGGACGCCCAAGGACATGATGGAGCGGCTGCGCTGGTACCTGTCGGACTGGGCGGGGCTGCCGATTGCGGGGGTACGGCGCAGCATGGCGCGCGAGGCGCACCGGCGGATCACGCTCGAGCACGGGGCCGTCTCGGCCAACAAGGCCATGCGCGACTTCCGCACCGCCTACAACTTCGCGCTGAGGGTGGTGGACGACCCGGACGCGCTGCCCAGCAACCCGGTCGCCGCCGTCACGTTCAACAAGGAGCGGGCGAGCAACCGCGTCATCATGCCTGAGGACCTGCCGGGGTGGTGGGCGCGGGTTCAGGCGCTGCCGAACCCGCTGCGCCGGGAGATGCACCTGCTTGGGCTGCTCTCCGGGCTGCGGCCGGGCACGCTCGTCTCGCTGCGCCGCGAGTGGGTGCGGCTGGGCGACCGGGCCATCTCCGTCCCGCGCATGAAGTCCGGCCGGGCCTTCGACCTGCCGCTGTCCGAGCCCATGGCGGAGGCGGTCTCCCGCGCGCTCGCGGCCGGCGACGTCCTGTTCCCGGGGTCGCCTTGGCTCTTCCCCACCCGGTCGAGCACGACGAACGCGGTGATCGCGACGCAGGCATGGAAGGAGCGCTCGCTGCCGAGCGAGACGGGGCACATCCTGCGCCACACCTACAGGACCATCGCGCAGCGCGCGGGCATCGACCGCGTGAACGCCCGGCTCCTGCTGGACCACACGGTGCCCGGCATTGAGGGCGTCTACATCCACGAGCGCGCGCTGTTCGACACGCTGTTGGTTGATCAGGCCAAGGTCAGTGCGGCAACCATCGGCCTGCTCGGCATGCCTGAGCCGTGATGTCAAGTCGCCATAGCCCCCTCGGGGCGTCGCGTAAGTCCAGTGGAAGACTTGCCCCAGCCACACTCAACAAGCCTCGCGAGGGTCGGGGAGTGGCCGCTCCCCTTGACCTCAGCCTGACTTCGGGATAGCGGCCTTCGTGATCGGTGGGCCACTTGGCACGCGGTCGATTAATTCCCGGTAGAACGGGAGCCCGGCAACGGGTTCGGCTAGGCCCCAATCGCGGACGACAAGACCACCCGCGATCCGACAGCAGAGTGCAACCCCGGTTGCGCTGGCTGTCGGCTGTGTCGTCGCATCCGCCCTCCAGCGCTCCGTTTCTTGACGCCGGCCCCTCGCGGGGGCCGCCCGGAGGGCGAACATGAACACGTCCAGCACGCTCGTGGACGAGATGGTCAACGCGGTCGCGGCCCGCGTGATCGAGGCATTGCGGACGGGCGACGCGCCCGTTGCCCCAGAGTACCTGACGGCCGCACAGGTGGCCCAGATCACGGGCTTCTCGCCCAAGGCGCTGGAGGTGCTCCGCCACAAGCGGAGCGGCCCACCCTACCTGAAGGTTGGCAAGAGCGTCCGCTACCGCGCCGAGGATGTGCGCGCGTGGGTTGAAGGTGCGCAATGAGCGCCCGCCCTAGCGCGGCGCAGCCCCCGCCGGAGACGGGGGCTGCTGGACCGCTTGGAGAAGTGGAGGGGGGAGCCTCATCGACGAACCTAGCCGAGCCGGTCACGCCGGGCGAGGCCGGAGGCTTGTCCGGGGAAGCTGATGCCGCCGTTTCCTTCCTTGAGCGGTGGCGGCCCGGCGGCCCATGGGTGCTGACCAGCATCGTGCCCGATGGGCGAACCACGACGCGCACGTTCGAGTCCGTTGGGCCGATGCGAAGCTGGATCCACACGCGGCAGGGCAGGGAGAACCTGTACTTCTCCGTAAACGACCTGCGGGAGGGCGTGTCCAAGAAGGCCACAAAGGAAGACGTTGCGGCCCTGCGCGGGCTCCACGTGGATGTGGACCCGCGCGCCGGGGAGGACCTTGAGCAGGAGCGCGGGCGCATCCTTGACCGGCTGCGCAAGTTTGAGCCGGCCCCCACGGTGGTCATGGACAGCGGGGGCGGCTACCAGGCCTTCTGGCGGCTGCAGGAGCCCATCCCCACGGGCGGGCCTCTGGGGCGGGCCGCCGAGCTGGAGGCCTACAGCCTGCAGCTGGCGCTGCGGTTGGGCGCGGACCCGTGCCACAACATCGACCGCATCATGCGGCTGCCGGGCACAATCAATGTCCCGAACAAGAAGAAGCGCGACAGGGGCCGCGTCCGTGCCCTTGCCGCCGTCGTGGACGAGCGCTGGGAGCTGGTCTACCCGCTGGAGCGGTTCACGCCGGCCCAGCCGGTCCAGTCCCCGTCCACCGCTGCTGGCCGGGAGGTGGCCCTGTCGGGGAACCTCCCCCGGGTGACGAGCCTTGACGAGCTGCCGGACGGCGTCAGCGACCGGATCAAGGCGCTGATCGTCAACGGGCGGGATGAGGATGACCCAGACCGGTACCCATCCCGCTCCGAGGCCGTCTTTGCGGTGCTGTGCGCCCTCGCCCGGGCCGGGACGCCCGATGACGTCATGGCCAGCATCATCCTGGACCCGGACTTTGGGATCAGCGCCCACGTCCGGGAGCAGCCCCGGGCCCAGCAGTACGCCGCCCAGCAGATAAAGCGGGCGCGGCTCGAGGCTGACGACAGCTTTGACTGTGACAAGGACGGCAGGCCCTACGCCACGTCGCAGCGCAACATCCGTCTGGCAATGCGCAAGATGGGGGTGGTGGTGAGCCATGACCTCTTTGCAGGCCGGAGCCGGGTTGACGGGCTGGAGGGTTTTGGCCCGGCGCTGGACGATGCGGCCGCAAACCGCCTGTGGCTCGAGATCGATGAGCGCTTCAAGTTCCGGCCCTCCAAGGACCTGTTCCAGACAGTGGTCGCTGATGCGGCCCGGCTGAACGGCTTCCACCCTGTCACCGAATACCTTGCCGGGCTCAAGTGGGACGGGGAGGGGAGGATTGATCGGTGGCTATCGACCTATGGCGGTGCCGCCGACACGCCGTACACCCGGGCGGTGGGCAAGATCGTCCTTGTCGCCGCTGTGCGGCGGGTGCGGCAGCCGGGGGTGAAGTTCGACGAGATGCTGGTGCTGGAGAGCCCGCAGGGCACGAACAAGTCGAGCGCACTGAAGGTGCTGGCCGTGCACGATGACTGGTTCACCGATGACCTGCCCTTGAACGCCGAGGCTAGGCGCGTGATCGAGGCGCTCTCCGGCAAGTGGGTTGTCGAGGCAGGCGAGTTGAAGGGGATGCGGCAAGGCGGGGCCAACCATCTGAAGGGCCTGCTGTCGCGCACGCACGACAAGGCGCGGATGGCATATGACCGCCTCGAGCGGGAGGTCCCCCGCCAGTGCGTGATCGTCGGCACGACGAATGACAGCCGATACCTGCGGGACACGACCGGCAACCGCCGCTTCTGGCCTGTGGAGGTGACGGGGTTTGACCTTGAAGCCCTGCGCCGGGACCGCGACCAACTCTGGGCCGAGGCGGCAGCCCGGGAGGCGGAGGGGGCGTCGATCCGGCTGGACCCCTCGTTGTGGGATGCTGCGGCTGAGGAGCAGGACGCCCGGCGGGTCGAGGACCCATTCTATGAGACCCTGCTCTCAGCCCTGGGGGAGGAAGCGCCGGGCAAGCTGCGTGCGTCGGACGCGTGGTCCATCCTCGGCAAGCCGTCGGGCATGCGGACGCAGGACGACAACGAGCGACTGGGGGACGCTATGCGTCGGCTGGGGTTTGAGCGCGGTCGTCGGCGCTTCGGGGCCGGTCCGGAGATTGCCTACATCCGGGGCGACGGCACACGACAGTTTGAGGTCAACCTTGGATCCGGAGGCGAGCCCCCGTTCTAGCGGGGGTTACGCCCCAGGACGGGGGTTACGGTTAATCCGCTGATCGAATGTAGGAAAATCTGAACGTAACCCCCGTAACCCGCCGTAACCGCCGTTTCCTAGACCCCCTGCGGCAAGGTGCAGGAGGCCCAAGGGGGGCTCCCCCGCCGCCTCCGACCTCCTTTCTCCTTTGTTCCTTTAGGGGGTTACGGGGGTTACGGTGGAATAAGCGCCAGCGGGGGTTGGACTTAGCCGTAACCCCCTCGGGGTTACGTTGGGGGTTACGGGGGCGGTTACGCCCCCTTGGGCAGGGGCCGCAGGGTGGCCCGCTCCAACCCGCCGCCCTTGGGCAGTTGCTCGCGCTCCCCCCGCTGTGCCTCTGAAAAAACGGCGGCCGGCCACCCCACCCCGGAAGGGTCGGCGCGGCGCAGCGCAAGAAACGCCATCGCGCCAGCCGCCCGCGACGGGGCCGCCGGCCACCCCGCATCCGCTCCCTTCCCGGGTTTACGCTGCGGCATGTTCCCATTATGTTCTTGGGCAGGGAGGGGCCGCCTATGTCCATGGAGGAGAAGATGCAGCTGTTCGCGCCGGGCGTGTGCGATGGGCAGGAGCGGTTCTTCCGGGTCTCGCCGTCCGGCGAGGTCACCCGGCACACGCTCGTGCCGCACTGCCCGTGGCTGCCGCGCGCATGGGGGCCTGAGCCTTGGCCGGCGGGCCGGCCGCTGCCGCCGCCCGGCTGGTACACTTCGGACTGGACGCCCTGCGGCACCGACCCCAGCGAGCCGCTGCCGTGACGCGCCGCGCCGCGATCTACGCCCGCGTCAGCACCGCTGGGCAGACACCGGAGAACCAGCTCCTGCGGCTCCGGGAGGTGGCGGCCCGCGCGGGCTGGACCATTGCCCATGAGTACGTGGAGACCGCATCCGGTGCCCAGCGCTCGCGGCCGGGGCTGGACGCGATGCTGCAGGCCGCCGCGCGCCGCCGGTTCGACATAGTCCTTGCGTGGGACGTCTCCCGCCTTGGGCGCTCGCTGCGCGACCTCGTGCACATCTTCGAGACGCTGCGCGGGCTGGGCTGCGACCTGTACCTCGAGCAACAGGCCCTCGACACATCGACGCCCGCCGGCCGCGCCCTGCTCCAGATGTCCGGCGTGTTCGCTGAGTTCGAGCGGGCGATGGTCGTGGAGCGTACGCGGGCCGGGATGAGCCGCGCC
>VYKN01000284.1_pt1 | contig 10164 bp, 8 predicted proteins | sample 5114581 | NCBI WGS metagenome assembly VYKN01 (sample SAMN12291810, study PRJNA351875) | freshwater metagenome | isolation source: freshwater lake | place: USA: Michigan, Baker Lake | collected 2011-08-08
TGCTTGCCAAGAATTTCGCCAACATCCAACTAGCTTGGGTGCCTTTCTTCATCCAATCCGCCTACGCCGTAGGGCTGATTGGATTTATTGGCATCTGCGCCTCAGCAATCTATTTCCGCAAGCGCCTCGCGCGCTCAGGGGGCGGCTAGAGCCGCTTACAGAAGATGAGGCACGACGAGTTTGGGCAGCTTTAGATGACGCAGAAACGGCATGGCTCTTAACGCGAGACATGGCGGACATCATCCGCCTCATCATGTTGACTGGCGCGCGCCGAAACGAAATCGTGGAGTTGCAATGGTCGGAAGTGGATCTCGACCGATCCAGATTGGTGCTGCCGCCTGTCCGAACAAAAATGGGTGGGCTCAATCGTTCACGTATCATCGCCTTATCTGATCCCGCGCGTTTGATTATTGAAAAGCGTACACCCGGACGTGGGACTTGGGTTTTCATGTCAGAACGGGTTGATAAGCCACTAGTTGGCGTCAATCGTGCTTGGGAAAAGGTTCGCGCAATCATCGGTCTGCCCGATGTCCGACTTCACGACTTACGCCACAGCTTTGCAACTTTTGCTGTTGAAGGTGGCGCGTCTCTCTATGTTGTTGGCAAATCTCTGGGTCATCGAAAGAGTGCCTCAACTGAGCGCTATGCCCATATTGGTGATCTGCCCCAGCGCGGTGTCGCCGACCTAGTCGCAGCCCGCATCCTCACGCCACGCCCTGAGTAAAATGACAATTGACAAGTGTCGCTTGACATTCCTTGGTCTGCGGAGTATGCGAAATGGAGATAGGGAGCGTTCGTCACAAAGCACTCTTGGCCTTTTTGGAAACCGGAAAGTCCAAAGGGCTGCCAAGCAACCTCGTCGAGAGGTTGCGCAGAATGCTGGTCTGGCTTGATGCAATTGATCAAGCCAATGACCTATATGTGCCTCCCAATTATGGAGCGCATCAATTGACTGGAGATCGCGCAGGAGTTTGGTCGCTTATTGTCAGCCGTAACTGGCGTATGACCTTTCGAATAAGCGAAAGCCTTATAATTGAGGACTTGGATTTGGAGGATTATCACTAATGACAATCAAGTTGCACGATAGTTTCGCCATGCATCCCGGCTCGTGGCTCCGCAGCGATATCATTGAGGCCCACGGTTTGTCGGTGACCGATGCAGCCAGTCATCTCGGCGTGACGCGTCAAGCACTAACCAATCTCTTGACCGGGAAAGCGGGATTGTCAGCCGAAATGGCAATCCGTTTCGAAAAGGTATTTGGCACGCGTGCTCAGACGTTGCTCAAGATGCAGCTTAGCTATGAGTTAGCCCAAGCTCGTGCCAATGAGGATGGCATTAAGGTCAATCCACTGGCCGCGTAATCGCGCGCAGAGACGACCTTGAGTTCTTGATCCGCCGTCTTGTGAAACACCAACTGTCCCAAACCGCCTTTTCGGCAAGATCAAAACAATGCCGATAAAACAGAGATCCCAAATTCCTTTAGTCCAGGCCCCGTGTTCGACCTGCCGGAGGCAAGGTCGAGGGGGTGAGGACGGGACGCGCCCCGCGTCCCGACACCTAATGGTGCGCCAGAGCGTGATGGGCGGGTCAAGGTGGGCAGAGCCCCCTTCAAGAAGGTTACCTTGACGAGCCTTAACGCTCTGGCATTTGCCGAGGATTGGCAAGGCAAGAGCTCACCGCCCATATTGGCTGGTATTGGCGAACATGCGTTCCTGCGCCCACACATCAAGTGTAGTGACGAGGTAACGCACCAGGCGGGGGCCATATTTAATGAAGGGAGGGCCTTCACCGGTAACGCACCAGCGGTTCAACGTGTGCTTGGAAATCTTCAAATGGGCGGCTGCATCTTCAACGGTTAGAAGTGTGTCGGTATTCATGGGTCTAATCCTCTCTCAGGCTCGGCAAGCATCGCGGAACTGCGATCTCGCAAGACCAAGAAAACTCAGAAAAACCATACTAATCCAGCATGTTCACCAAAATCGGGAAGCCCAGAAATGAGGACCAATCCACCTGATATCCACAGATGGATCGTTCTGTTTCGATGGGTTCCAGCACGCACCAGCTTAGCCAAATATGGCCCGCCATGTCCGATCGCCACAATGCTCGCGATTAGGGAATCTGGCGGTCCTTTAGGGGCTCAACCGACCGGCTAGCTGCATAAAAAATCTGAGCCAACGCAAAAATCACCTGATCCGAGCAAGAATCCAGTCCGATAAGTCAGCACGTCGGTAGCCAATCGCCCGTCCACCTAACCGAACAAAACGAGGCCCAGCACCTTCGGCTCGCCACTTTTTCAGCAAGCTCAATGACACCGAAAGAACCAATGCTGCTTCTGCGGGTCGCACGACTTCTGAGGGAAGGGTACCGAGGCTCTTGCGCGGCGGTGGTTCTACTTTGACCGACGCGGGAGGATGCTTCGGTGAGACATCAGATTTGGAGTGTTCTGCAAGTGCAGTTGGCAACGATGTCACCGCCTTTGGCTTCATGCCAAGCGTCAAGCTTTCGCCAAACAAACCAAGCTGGCGCTGATCCACATCTGCCCTGAGCCGTCTTCCCATCAGACATCTCCGCGTTCGGATTGGGATCGGAGCAAGTTTTAGGCCAGCTTCTGAGAGGAGTAGGAGGTGAGCCAAAGTGGCTCCAACCAACGCGTCTAAATGACTGATGCCGTCCGCAATGGAATGAATCAAGATCAGTCAAATCTTCCCCGATCAGGAAATCATCGTCGCGCTAGCCAAAAAATCATCATCAAATGTCCAGTTCCAGAAGCTGTACCCGCGACTTAAAACGACTTACATGCCACGACACACTGCAAGTTATGGCCCCATCGAAATGACTTGCGAAAAAATTCATCAAAACAACATGCTGGAAGCACCGGCAAGTCGCCCTCTTATATCTTACAATTCTGCCTCAAATCCAACTCACTCTGACGCACTCTGATTTAGCTGACTTACCCGCCAATATATCTAAGGCAATAAGCCATGTTCGGCTAACCAACTGCATCAGACCTCTAGGTTCAGCCAAAGCAGCATGTCTGGTTTGCGCCAAACTAGGTCCATAACTTGCAATTCACGGAAGCCCGAAAGCGGACCTTCTCTTGGCGAAGAGCCGGGTTCTTAAATGCAGGCTGCACCCCTGAGGATTGCAAGAATTCCGATTGCTTGACTTCTGAGCATTCCAAAGCTGCAATGTGTATTTCGGCATGAAGCGTATGACCAAAAGCGCCGTGGAAAGACCACAAGTTCGTATGACTGTTTCACTTCAATTCCCATTAGTTGTGGACGACGGCTGGCCCCCTTTCGGCAGCGAGTCCCTGCCGTTCGAGAAAGTGGGCGATCAATATCGGTGCTTGTCGGCACCGCTGTTTGTTAAAGACTTGTCGGTTGGGGATATCATTGGATGTGAGTTTGAGCCCAATGGTTTTTTGAATAATTGGTGGCATTGTCATCGTTCCAATCGCTCGGTCGTTTGGCTCTTGCGGCAGTCAATGAACGAAATAGTTCAGCCGGTTTTGCAGCTATTGCGCCAATCAGGCTGTAATACTTCTGGCCTCGACGAACTTGGCTGTTACACAATAGATGTGCCTGAGAATGTCGAGATCGGCGAAATTGATAAAGTCTTGGAAGCTTTAGATCCGAATATCGTGGCGATTGCTTTCCCATCCATGCGTCACCCTGAGACGTTAGAAGACGCCCGCCAGAATTGATGGGTTCTGCAACCGTCCACGCGTCGATGAGTTAGCAATGCGCTCCGAGCCATAGGGCGCGTTTCTGCATTGCCCTTAAATGGCTAGACGCGGACTTTAGTATAGGCTGTCGACGGCGATTCGGACCGCGTCCGCCAATCCGCGGTTCACTGTGGAGGCCTTGAACGAACGGGCGACGCACTCAAAAGTTGTATCGTGAAACGGGAAAATGAAGTGCTTAAACAATTCATATTGAGAAGGGTCATGATGAGGATGGACGCTGTCGACCTCTCGAAGCCTCTCGATCCATGGTGAATTTATAACCTGCATTGCCCGATAAGGTTCAAAGCCGCTTCCGTAGAGTGGGTGCCCGTTAAAAGCTTCATCGCCGGGCACGCCAAAGGTGGTTGCAAGGCACCATTCGAAGACAATCTTACCGACATTATCGTCATCGTATGCAATCCAGAAAAACAAGAATGCTTTTTGATCTGTTTGTAGCAATGTCGGCAGAGGTGCTCCGACGTCCCACGATAACGAGCAATCACAAGCTATCGCATATGGACGGTGTTCTGCACGAGCTAGGTTTCGCTCCGCCTCCATTAGATTCTGGAAGGCCACATGGTATGCCTCCATCTCGCCTCCGACATGCTTTGGCGCAAGCGCCCGCGTGGCACGTTCGAGTTCGGCATCGGCGCTGGCGATTGCCGCTTTCAAAGTTGCAAGTGTTGCACTGCTCATACTGTGACATTAGCTAAAATCTTTAATGCATCCAAGGCCCTTGAATTGCTCGATTTTGAACCTTGCGATCTATACCTCCGAACGTCCGCTTTCGCCCTATCCGAGCCCCCAAACCGGACCATCCGCTTTCGGCCAAGTTTTGCCGGAAGTCTCAAATGCGCCAAGGGTGGTCATCAAGGGCACTTTGGTGAAGTCTAAAGATCCGACGATCCCTTCGCGCCGATCTCGAACCACCACAGTTATAAGTTAAGTCTTTTGACATCGCCATTGGATCTTCTGTTTCGGCTTTTGAGGGCTATCGTTTACAGCAAGGCTTAGGTATCAACTTCACTAAGGATATTCGGCACAGGGGATGGATATGCATGACTCGATGATCATCAACGGCAGTTGCGAACCGGGTTACGAGGCCGTCCGTGATGCCTTTGCCGTCAATTTTGCAGAGCGCAGCGATGTTGGGGCATCGGTAGCAATGGTGGTTGACGGGCAAATAGTCGTCGATCTGTGGGGCGGCGCGGTAGATAGTAGCAAGAATGCACAATCTTGGCAGGCGGATACGCTGGTCAATGTCTGGTCTACCACCAAAGGCGTTACGGCGGCGTGCTTTGCGATGCTCGTCGATCGCGGACTCATTGAGTATGATGCACCGATTGCGCGCTATTGGCCCGAGTTCGCGGCTGAGGGTAAGGGCGAGATCACGGTTGCGATGTTGCTGTCGCATCAAGCTGGGCTTTGCGGTTTTCGTCAGCCTGCAACGCTGGAAACATTCTATGATACGGAAGCGGCTGCTGAACGGCTCGCTGAACAAAAACCGTTTTGGAAGCCAGGAACGCAAGGCGGCTATCACGCGATTTCCGTCGGTTTTCTGGCAAGTGCCCTGTGCCGCCGTGTCGATGGACGCAGCTTACGCCAGTTTGTCGCTGAGGAATTAGCTGGACTGGACATCACCATCGGTGTGCCCACCAACGCGGCGCACCGCGTAGCGCCGTTGCTTGCCCCGCGGGACATGGGCACCAACGACCTCGTGACCGATTTTAACGAGTCCCAGATTGCCGCGCTGCTCAATCCCCCGCTCGACCCGCTCGTTCCCAACCAACCCGGTTGGCAGTATGCGGAAATTCCTTCGGCCAACGGCTTTGCGACCGCACGTGGCCTCGCCAGACTTTATGGTGCCCTTTCAGGCGACGGTATGCTGGATGGGAAACGCCTGTTTGGGGTCGAAGCAATTGCGGCCGCAACAACCGTGCAATTCACGGGTATCGATAGCATATTGGGTATGCCTGCACGTTGGGGATGTGGATTTCTGTGCAACGTAAATGGAATTTACGGACCTGAACCCCGTGCCTTTGGTCATTCAGGCTGGGGTGGCGCATTTGCGTTCGCTGATCCAGCGCGTAAACTGGGCTTTGCATACACGATGAACCGAATGGGAAAAGACCTTGTCGGCGACCCGCGTAATGTCGCGCTGATCGACGCGATTTACAGGTAATGGTCCACACTTAGAGTCCAAAACAATCTGGAACATGCACTGGTCAGTTTTTCGGAATGCCTAACAGACAAGCAGACTGACGTGCTTTTTGGGTTTCGGGTACGTTGAAGTCTGAGCAAGCCACGTTGACTAACGTCAGCTTTCGACTTCTACGCCCCAATGACCGCCATTCTGCTTTCGGCCAAGTTCTGCCGAAATGCGGACTGTCTCAATTGCGCCAAGGGTGGTTATTCGAAAGCGGACGTTTTCGTGGCAAGGATCGAAGTAGCAAGCGCGCAGTCTTGAGGGACTGCACCACTTCCGTTGGTCCAAGCTAAGTGCTCATCCAAGCGATCTCAGCAACGCGCTTCGCGCCGTAGGGTGCGTTCCTTATGGAATGCACCATTTCAAATGCCGGTTGCCACAGCCAAACTCGCTTTGAACCGCCGTTGAACGTCCGCTTTCGCCCCCCACAACCTCCTAAGCAGACCATCCGCAATCGGCCAAGTTCGGTCGAAATGCTGACTGTTTCAAATGCACTAAAGTTGGTTATGCTGAAGTTCGTTTGGCCTCCCGCATAGCAGACATCTAGACAGCATCGCTCTTATACGACGCTTACTTGAGGGCCAAACTTTACATCCTTTGAGCCGTTCAATCGGATTGTTTATATCAATGACTCAATGTGCTGATTGAGCGACAGGATGGGAAGTCCCTCAGGTCAGCATCTGCTTACATTCAAGAAAAGGAACAGGGCCTGTTCCTTTCCCCCGCGCTCATCAGTCCAATTGCACAGAGCCTCTTGTTGACGATTTACGCAATAGCGCTTGACGCCACCTCTTTTTTGCGATTACCTTATTGACTAAATCTATTATAAGCGCGTTGCGCAAAAAAGGGCGGAAAAATGAAACAGGCAAAAGCACGGGCTGTAAGCCCTTCCTTGTTGGTACTGATTGCGACGTTGGGTTTCTCAGGTCCTGCTTTGGCTCAGGGCGCGCCTCAAACTGATGATCCGGCGATTGAGACCATCATCGTTGTCGCCCAAAAGCGCGAGCAAGCCGCGCAAGATGTGCCCATCGCCTTGTCGGTCTTCTCTGCCTCTGCGCTAGAGCGCGCTCAGATCGAAGATGCGACGGACATCCAGTTCTCGATTCCCAATGCTGTCTTGACCGGCAATGACCGGTTCACCTTGCGCGGCATAGGCACCAATGCTCTGGGATCTTCTGATCTAGGTGTGCAATCCTTCGTCAATGGTGCAGCAATTGGTTATTTGCCTCAAAATGAGTTTTTTGACCTCGCGCGTTTAGAGGTTCTGCGCGGTCCACAAGGGACGCTTTATGGCCGAAACACAACTGGCGGTGCGATCAATGTGATTACGCAAAAGCCCAAGGCAGAATGGGGCGGTGAAGCTAGTTTGCAGCTCGGCAATTATGGCGGCATTCGTGCGGGTGGAGCAATCAACATCCCCTTGGGCGAACGTATCGCAACGCGTTTGTCGGGCTATGGATTGAGCCGTGAGGGCTACACGGAAAACCAAGGGACGGGTAATGGGATTGATGGTCGCGATCAGTGGGCTTTACGATGGACAACAACATTCGATTTAGGCGAGAACACTGACATTACCTTCGTTTACGGTAAGTACGAAGAAGATTCCAGCCGCGCCCGTGAAGGAAAAAGGCTATGCAAAGCCCATCCGGTTTTGGGTTGTGATCCGCGCGAGCTAGGGTTTGATTCACCTGACGCTAACACAACGATTCTGCAGACATTATCTCGCATCTTCACGCCATTCCCGGCTGGTGGCAATATTTATGCGGGTGCGCCTAATCCATCGGACTTGCGCGCCGTAAACGCCGACACCGACCCACGTTACAAGCTAGATCAAACCTTCGCGACATTGAATATAGAACACAATTTTGATGACTTCACTTTGTCGGGTATCTTCGCTTGGTCTGAGGGCAGCACTGAGCAAAATACCGACTGGGATAATGCGAAACTGCCATTTCGTTTCACTCGACCGATTACTTACACCGCCGCACGCGGTCAGGTAATCACCACAGACCAATTGATCACAACTGACAGCTTCACGTCGCAGACGGAAACCCAAACAGGCGAAATCCGTTTAGCAAGCAGCTTTGAGGGACGTTTCAACTTCTTAATCGGTCTGTTTACCCTCGATGGTGAAAGCGCTGGCGGCTTTGAAACTTGGCACCCATCCATTGAGCTTTTCCAAAAAGCCAATGGTCGACCAGAGGAGTCTTGGCGGGTATCGGCTTTGTCGCGCAATGGCAAAAACAGCACAGACGCGGTATTTGGAGAGGCGTATTTCAAAGTTTCCGATACTTTGCGTTTGACACTGGGCGCACGCCAAACAGACGAGAAGCGCTCTGGCGAGTCGCGCTCAATCGTCTTGGCACCGGTTGGTCCTTGGGTTGCATCTAGCTTTTCGGGGTCTAAGGCCACTGGCAAAGTGGCGCTCGATTGGACACCCGACTTGAGTTTCACTGACCAGACTTTGATCTATGGTTCTTATTCGACGGGCTACAAAGGTGGCGGGTTGAATAACTCGAACTCCGCGCCGACTTATGGTCCAGAAGAGGTCATCGCCTACGAAGTTGGTGCCAAAAACACTCTAGCTGGCGGGCGCGTACAGGCGAATGTAACGGGCTTTATCTATGAATATACCGGCCTTCAACTTGGGCAGCGGATTAATGGCGGCGTGGTGACGCGTAATGCTGATGCCGATATCTGGGGCCTAGAGGGCGAATTCCTCTACGCACCTAGCCGCAATTGGCTGTTTGATATGAACCTTTCTTATCTCAATACTGAGATTGCCAACTTCGTCTCAGAAGACGCCGCTAATCCGGCGCAAAGCCTGACCGCAACGACACCCACCGTGGCGGTCAATCTGGCAGGAAATGAACTGCCCCACGCACCAAAGTCCAAGATCAAAGTGGGCGGTCAATATACGACTGCCGCGTTTGCAACCAATTGGACTGCAACTTTCCGTTTAGATGCCGTTTGGCAAGACAAGTATTTCGCCCGCGAGTACAACAGTCCAACTGACCGGATTGATGCTTGGGGCGTGATTGACTTGCAAGCTCGCCTTGATAATCGCGAAGAAGGTTTTTCGATTCGGGCTTTCGTCAAAAACGTCAGTGATGAAGACAATATCACCAATATCATCATCGAGGATGCGCTGGTTGGTCGTTACCGGAATGTCCGTTTGCTAGAACCCAGAACATTTGGTGTGATCTTGGAGAAAAAATTCTAGGACAATTGTGACGTGGTGATATCAAAGATATCTTCTTCGGGCCAATACAATGAAAATGCGGGAAACCCTCATATGTTGGGTCTTCATAGGAAGGCCGGGTAAGACCTAACAATGACGTCTGATTCCGCGCTTCAGGAAGGTATGATGAAAACTGTGGTTGAAAGCTTTGAAACCGTCGCGTTGCGTACACACTTGGAAGCCAATAATGGCATAAAGGGGCTAGAGCTGCTCCAACCACATGAGGTAGATAGAGCGGTCAAGCTGTTCCAGCGCGATGGCTTTGTGGTTGTCACTAACGTGTTGGATGAAGAGCAGACAAGGTTCTTGGCCAATGGTTGCAGCGAGGTCGCAGCCCAGATACTCGCTTTGGATCACGAGCGCAGCGGTAATCGCGGTTCGCATCGCTATTCCTTTGGTGGTTCAAGCCTGACTCGCAGCCAGCTTCACCGCCCCGAATGGCAAATGTTACTCGAGATTGCGGTGGTAGACGAGCTTGTGACGGCGATATTCGGTTCGGGTGATTATTCGCTGCGCGCTGCGAGTGGTGATTTTTGTTTGCCCGGTGCAACCGGCTATCAGCCACTTCATTCAGATGTAAGCGACTGGATTAGCCCGACAAAGTCTCGTTTCAGCTCATTTCACGATCCACGTGGCCAACTGACAATTCGCGACCTACCGTGCCCCTATGTTTGCGTGAATTTTTTGCCTCAAGATGTTACACGTCTCAATGGGCCAACCCGGCAAATTCCTGGAACTCAGCATTCACGTGTTCCGATCCCAACACTTGAGGACGAACCTGAATGGATGCGGTTGAGCACTGTTTGCCCAGCACCTGCAGGGGCCATCATGATCCGCGATGTGCGCGCCTGGCATGGCGGCACGCCCAATATATCAGATAAGATGCGGGCAATTCCCAATCTCGAATTTTACGCGCCATGGTTCCGTGAGCCGATCGTTCCAGGAATTAGCTATTCCGATCACAAGAAACTATCCAAGCGCGCCCAATTC
>VYKN01000285.1_pt1 | contig 10143 bp, 10 predicted proteins | sample 5114581 | NCBI WGS metagenome assembly VYKN01 (sample SAMN12291810, study PRJNA351875) | freshwater metagenome | isolation source: freshwater lake | place: USA: Michigan, Baker Lake | collected 2011-08-08
CGGCTCGCCTTTCGGCGAGGCCTTGACCCGCGCCCGCACCCCATGGGTTCGGCTGGCCAAGACGGGAAGCCCTGCCCCTGTTCAAGGATTGAACATGTGCTCTCGCACGGTGGGGGTATGTCGGAGAGGATCGGGGATTTCCTCCCCCGCCCTGCGGGGGAGGTGCTGAGCGCAGCGAAGCGGAGGGGGTGTTCGTTCGGCTGCAACACCCCCTCAGTCAGCTGCGCTGACAGCTCCCCCGAGGGGCGGGGGAGCAAAGCGTCGAGGATGTCGCCGAGGGTGCGCGAGCACAGGTTCAGTTCTGAACCTGGGTAGGGCTCCCCGTTCTCTGGTCCCAACCCGTCGCGGATCGGGCGCGGGTCAAGGCCGCGCGTAGGCGCGCCCGCGCAGCGGGTCGCCTTGACGCATGCGCCCGGCCGCGCGGCACAAGGAACGAGAACGGAAAGCCCGCTGGCGTCTCAAGACAACCTCAATGCCGGCTCGTGCTTCCGTCTTGTCCCTGTCTGATGAACAGACATGTGCTGTCGCAACGTGGGGACTTTCGGAGAGCGCAATGATCTGCGTCCCCCCTCACATCGCCTCGGCGAAGATCGTCCCCAGCGCCCGCGCCTCGTCCGCACGCGAGGACCCCTTGCGCCAGGCGAGCCCGATCTGGCGGCCGATCACCGGCGGATCGAACGCCCGGATCGCCACCTCGCCGCCCGCCACGCCAGAAGACGCCGCCAGCCGGGGCAGCAGCGAGACGCCGAGGCCGCCGGCGGCCATCTGCACCAGGGTGAACAGCGAGGTCGCCCGCACCTCGGCCTCGCCGCGCGGCGCTGAGGCGCGGCACACGGCCAAAGCATGGTCGCGCAGGCAATGGCCGTCTTCCAGCAACAGGACTTGCTCGCCGTCGAGATCGGCGGTGCTCAGGGCTGCCTTGGCGGCGAGCGGATGGTCCTTCGGCCCGACGAACAGGAACTCGTCATCGCCGAGCGCCAGGGTCTCGATGCCGGCCGCCTCATAGGGCAGCGCGATCAGCGCCGCGTCCAGCTCATGGGCGCGCAGCGCATCCATCAGCCGGCCGGTGAGATCCTCGCGCAGGAACAGCTTCAGCCGGGGGTGGCGCGCCTTCACCAGCGGCAGGGCGCGCGGCAGCAGGAAGGGCGCGATCGTCGGGATCACGCCGAGCCGGAAGGCGCCCGACAACGGCTCGGAGGCGCCGCGCACGGCCTCGCCCAGCTCTTCGGTCGCGGTCAGGATCGACCGGGCGCGCCGGACCGCCTCGGCGCCCGCAGGTGTCAGCCGGGCGCCGCCGCGCGCCCGCTCGACCAGCTGGGCGCCGAGGATCGCTTCCAGCTCCTTGATGCCGGCCGACAGGCTGGGTTGCGTGACGCGGCAGGCGTCCGCCGCCGCCACGAACGACCCCCGGTCGGCCAGCGCGACGAGGAAGCTCAGCTGTCGGATTGTCGGCAGGATCATGCCGGCCCGCTATAGAACCGCTCTATGGATATGCAAAGAACAACTGATTTGACGCTGCACTGCAGCATCACCATATCGCACTGCACTCGCGATGTGCGCGAATGGGGAGACATCTTATGCTCGGCGTTGGCGAAACGATTCCTGCGTTCAAGGTTGTGGGCGTGAAGCCCGGTTTCAAGTCCCACGAAGAAAACGGCGTCTCGGCGTTCGAAGAGATCACCGAGACGAGCTTCGAGGGCAAGTGGAAGGTCATCTATTTCTACCCGAAGGATTTCACGTTCGTCTGCCCGACCGAGATCGTCGCGTTCGACAACCTCGTGAAGGAATTCGCCGACCGCGACTGCGTCGTGATGGGCGGCTCGACCGACAATGAGTTCTGCAAGCTGGCCTGGCGGCGCGAGCACGCCGATCTCGCCAACATGAAGCAGTGGGCCTTCGCCGACACCACCGGTTCGCTGGTGGACGCGCTGGGCGTGCGCGAAGCCTCGGGCGTTGCGTTCCGCGCCACCTACCTCGTCGATCCGAACGGCGTGGTGCAGCACGTGTCGGTGAACAATCTCTCGGTCGGCCGCAACCCGGACGAGATCCTGCGCCTGCTCGACGCGTTCCAGACCGACGAGCTGTGCCCGTGCAACCGCGTCGTCGGCGGCGCGACTCTCGCGGCCTGACGCGACTTGCCTGAAGGGAGCGGCCCCGGCGGGCCGCTCCCGATGGCCGGTTCCGTGCGCGCTCGCCGCCCCGCAGCGCGCGCCGATCCGCCCATCATCCCCCATTTCGGAGCAACGCCCATGTCCCTCGAAGCCCTGCGGGACCAGATCCCCGACTACGCCAAGGACATCCGCCTGAACCTCGGTTCGCTGTCGAACGAGACGACGCTGAACGACCAGCAGAAGTGGGGCGCCTATCTTGCCGCCGCCCATGCGGTCGGGACCCCGGCGGTGGTCAAGTCGATCGAGGCGGAAGTCGCCGGCCGCCTGTCGGACGCTGCGAAAGCGGCCGCCCGGTCCGCCGCCGCGATCATGGGCATGAACAACGTCTATTACCGGTCGCTGCACCTGATGAAGAACCAGGAGTACATGACCATGCGCGCCAGCCTGCGCATGAACGTCATCGGCTCGCCGGGCGTGGACAAGGTTGATTTCGAGCTGTGGTGCGTGACCGTGTCGGCGATCAACGGCTGCGGCATGTGCCTCGACGCCCATGAGGTGGAGTTGAAGAAGCACGGCGTGCCTGCCCTCGCCATCCAGGCCGCGATCCGCATCGGCGCGGTGATGCATGCGGCGGGCGCGGTGATGCGGGCCGAAGGCGCGCTGGCGGCCTGACGCCGGTCAGGCGTCGAGCAGCAGCACCTCGACCGGCTCGCCGGCCAGACGGTCGGCGAAGCGCCGGTCCGCCGTGACAAGCCGCGCGCCTTCGCGCTGGGCGGCGATTGCATAGAGGCAGTCGTAGACCGGATGGTCGAGGCGCATGGCGAGCGCGAGCGCCGCTGCGCAGTCCGCGTCTGTTGTGAGCCGGCGCGTGGAGTGGGCGAAAAACGCCGACAGCGCCGCCCGCGCGGTCTCCGCCGAAAGCGCGTTGTTCTTCACCTTGCGCCACAAGGCGTTCGCAACTTCGGCGCCCGCAAGATCGATCGTCATGCGCTGGGAAGACGCTTGCCACGCCGCCCGGGCGGGGATTGTCTGCTCCTCGTCCACCAGCAACGGGATGATCGCCGAGGCGTCGAACAGCGCGATCACCGGTTGTCGCGATCCGCGCGGATCAGGTCAGCGGCCGACGGCGCTGTCCGGACCGTCTGGGCCCGCAAGGCGTCGAATGCGGCAAGGGCATCGTCGCCGTTCGGCGACGGCGCGTCGCGCACCACCACTTCGCGCAGCAATGTACTGACGGGCACGCCGCGCGCAGCCGCATGAGCGCGGTAACGCTGCAGCACCGCGTCGGGGATATTGCGGATCAGCACGTTCGCCATGCCTGAGGTGATATCACAGCTGATATCACGGCTCAACGCCGGTCCGGCTTGAGCGCCGCCGCGGCCCGTGGCACTGGCGCCGCCATGGCCCTGTCCCCTGCCCCGTCCGGCGCGCTTGCCGCCGAAGCCCTGCAACGCGGGGACTTTGCAACGGCCCGGGCATTGTTCCAGGCGATTATCGACGCCGGGCGCGGGGATGGGTCGGTGCATCTGGGACTCGCGCTCAGCGCGCTGGGCGCTGGCGACGCCGCCGCCGCGTCCGTCGCCGCCGACCAGACCTTGGCGCGCGAGCCGTCCAACCTGCGGGCCAATCTTGTGAAGGCCGACGCGCTGGAGGCCCTTGGCCAGTCCCGCGCCGCGATGACCTTCTATGCCGCCGTGGCGAACCTCGCGCCCGAGCCGGACCGCTACCCGCCCGCCGCCGCCGCCGAGATCCGCCGCGCCATGGCCGCCCGCGACCGGCTGAACGGCGCCTTCGAGGACCATATCCGCGCGCATCTGGCGGACCTCGGCCTCGATCCGGCGCGGGACTCGCGCCGCTTCGCCGACAGCCTCGACATGATCATGGGCCGTCGTGAGCGGTATGAGCAGCAGCCGCGCGCCTACTATCTGCCCGAACTGCCGGCGGTCGGCTTCTTCCCGCGCGAGCGCTTTGACTGGATCGCGCAGTTGGAGGCGGCGACGCCGGCCATCCGCGCCGAGGCGCAGGCCATGCTGGCTGACCCTTCGGTCTTTGCGCCCTACATCGAGGCCGAGGCCGAACGCGCCGCCGTGCGGCCCGGCGCCGTCGTGAACCGCAATCTCGGCAAGGACGACTGGAGCGCCTGCTACCTCCTCAAGGACGGCACGCGGGTGGAGGCGAACGCCGCCCGCTGCCCGGCGACGCTGGCCGCCCTCGAAGGCCTGCCGCTGGAGGACGTTCCCGGCCGCGCCCCGTTCGCGCTGTTCTCGGTGCTCAAGCCCGGCGCCTGGATCGCCCCGCACCATGGGTTCCTGAACACGCGCCTCGTGGTCCACCTGCCGCTGATCGTGCCGGACGGCTGCTGGTTCCGGGTCGGCGGCGATGTCCGGCTGTGGGAAGAGGGCAGGGCCTGGGTCTTCGACGACACCATCGAGCATGAGGCCCGCAACCAGGGGACGGGCGTGCGCACCATCCTGATCTTCAACATCTGGCGCCCGGACCTGACCGAGGTCGAGCGCGCGCTGGTGTCCGGGCTCTTCGTGGCCGTCGACAGTTTCGGAGCGGTTTCCTAAGCTCGGGCCAGCGGAGGGGCGGCCATGACGCGGCGGGACGTGATGATCGGGGCGACGGCGGCGCTGGCGGCCGGCGGGGCGCAGGCGCAGGAAGTGGTTCTGGACCCGAAGGGCCGGATCCGGCCGCAGGCGCTCAAGGCGGCGCTGGACGCGTTGGCGGCGCTGACGCCGGAGGAGATCCCGGTGCGCGACCGGATCGCCGTGGCCGACATGGGCCGGCACTCCTCCGAGCGCCGGCTCGCCATCGTCGACCTCAAGACCGGGGACGTCCAGTGGTTCCGCTGCTCGCATGGCGTCGGCTCGGACCCTGACCATTCGGGCTGGATGCAGAAATTCTCCAATGTGGAAGGCTCGCTCGCCACCCCGGACGGGGCGTTCCGGGTCGGCGCGGTCTATGAGGGCGCAAACGGTCCGTCGAAGTACCTGCACGGCCTGACGGCGGAAAACGCCAACGCCTACAAGCGCGAGATCGTGTTCCACAAGGCCGACTACGCCGCCGACGCCGTGGTGGAGGAGCAGGGCAAGCTCGGCCGCAGCCACGGCTGCTTTGTCGTCGGGCCGGAGCATCACGCCGCCGCCATGGACGCGCTGGCCGAGGGGTCGCTGCTGTTCAGCTGGAAGGGCTGAGGCCGGGCGTGCTCAACAAAATTCGCGATTGTTGAGCACGTCTCAATCCTCCCCGGACGGCCGGCCGCGCAGGGACTTGATGGTCCCGCGCCGGGTCTTGGCGTCCATCCGTTTGGCTTTCGCGGTCTTGCTCGGTCTGGTCTTCAGGCGCGGCGGCGGGGGCGGCTCGAAGGCGCGGGCGATCAGGGCTTCCAGCCGGGCGCGGGCGTCGAGCCGGTTGGCCTCGCGGGTGCGGAAGCGCTGGGAGACGATGAGGATGTCGTCGTCCTTCGTCAGCCGAGCGCCGGCGAGCGCGCGCAGCCGCGCTCCCTCGCGCGCCGGCAGGTCCGGCCAGGCGCTGAGCTTGAGACGAAGCTGCACCGCGGTCTCGACCTTGTTGACGTTCTGCCCGCCGGGGCCGGAAGCGTGGGTAAAGGCCTCCGCCATCGCGGCCGGCGGCAGGCGGTCGAGCATCGATCCGGGCTGGCCGGACGGATCGTCATCAGACACAGGCATTCTCCGAGGCTTGGCGGCCGTTGTCGCAGCTCGCGACAACGGCCGCCAGCCGCCTCAGAACGCGTAGCGCAAGCCGCCGCCCCAGGTCGCCGGCGCGCCGACCAGGCGAACCGGGCCGTTCAGCTCGGGGAAATACACCTCGTCGGCGATGTTGCGGCCATAGAGATAGGCGGTCCAGCCGGCTGCAAAGCCGAGGTCCAGGCGGGCGTTCACCAGCGTATACGCTTCGGCCGTGTTGCCCGGCACGGCGTTCAGCCGGTTGGATTCCTCGCCGTGATGGTTGGCGCTGAGTTCGCTGCGCAGGTCCATGCCGTTGCCGAAGCCGATCTGGTGCACCAGCGCCAGGCGGGCGGTCACGTCCGGCGCACCCGGCAACGGGTCGCCGACCGTGGCGAGGGCCTCGGCCACCCGGTTCGACCGGAACGACTTGATCTCGCTTTCGAGGAAGCTTGCAGACGCCTGCAGCTGGAACGACTGGCGCTCGCTCTCGAACAGGATTGCATTCAGCGACCCTTCGATGCCGGACAGATCGGCCTCGCCGACATTGGTCCGGCCGTTGGTGTCGTTCGACAGGCGCGTCGTCGCCTGCAGTTCCTCGAACCGGCTGGAGAACACGTCGAGGCTCGCCCGCAGGCGCGGCGTGGTGAAGCGCAGGCCCGCCTCATAGGTCACCACCGTCTCGGACGCGAAGGGCAAGGTCTCCTCGACCGTGAAGATCGAGGTGCCGTCGAAGCCGCCGCCGCGATAGCCCCGACCCACGGACACAAAGGCGTTCAGCGCCTCGGTGGCCTGATAGGCGACCGTCAGCTTGCCGGACACGTCGTCGTCCGAGAACGACTGATTCCAGGCGAACGGGCTGACCGTTGCGAACGTCGTGCGGTAGGTCGAGATGCCCCAAGGGTTGAGATCGACGTTCCGGCCGCGATAGCTCACATCGTCGCTGGTGAAGCGCAGGCCCGCGCTGACCTGCAGCTTGTCGGTGGCATACCAGTCCAGATTGCCGAAGACGGCCGCGCTGGACCGGTCCTGAGCGTAGTCGTGGGTGTAGATCGTCCGGGCCGAGAAGGTCGTCCAGACGCTGTCGAAATCGATCTTGTCCTCGATCAGGAACACGCCGACGATCCAGTCCAGCGCGCCGCCCGGCGCATCGGCCAGCCGCGCCTCGATCGACTGCTGGTTCATCGATTCATCGAAGAAAAACTCGAACTGCGGCAGCGGCGTGCCGTCGCCATTGCCGCCGACCTTGCGATCGGACCCCTGCGCATTGGCAAGGATCGAAACCGACAGGCCGTTCCCAAGCGTCTGCTCCCAGGCGGCGGTGACGCCGGAGATGGTGATGTCCTTCTCGAAATAGCGGTTGGAGAAGAACCGGAAGGGGTCCGCATCCTCGCCGGCGTTGAACTGCGTGGCATCGCGCGCGCGTTCGATCCGGTCATAGGGCTGGATCTCGCCCTGATCGCCGCTGGCGAAGAGCTTCAGCGTGAACACGCCTGTGTCGAACGGCCGGAACTCGAGCGTGGCGCGGCCGGCCAGGATGTCCTTGTCGCCATAGCCGTCCCGGCGGCCGGGGTCCGTCACAGCCGGAACCTGGGTCTGGCGCACGCCGCCGATGACCGGCTGGAATCCGGCGAGCAGCCCGGCGCCCTGACCGTCCATGAAGCCGCCGCCCTGTTCGGCGAACAGCGCCAGGCGCGCGGAGAACCGGTCCGAGATCGGGCCGCCGACCGCGCCCTGCGCCGACCAGTAGCCAAACGAGCCGACCTTCACGTCCGCATAGCCGTTCAGCGCCTCACCCGGCGCGCGGGTGATCGCATTGACCACGCCGGCGGTCGTGTTGCGGCCGTAGAGCGTGCCCTGCGGGCCCTTCAGGATCTCGATCCGCTCAAGGTCGAACAGCGGGGTGTTCAGATAGCCGTTGGAGGTCTGGTAGACCCCGTCCATGTGCAGGGCGACGGACGGGCTGCCGTTCGGCTTGTAGTCGTCCGCGCCGCCGACGCCCCGGATCGACAGCAGGCCGTAGCTGGCGCCGCCGAACGCATAGTTGATCGAAACCCCGGGGGTCTCGTCCACCAGCGCGGCGAAGTCATTGATGGCGCGGCGGGCGGCGTCCTCGCCCCCGACGACCGTGACCGCCAGCGGCACGTCCTCCAGCGCTTCGGTGCGCTTTTCCGCCGTGACGACGATCGTCTCCAGCATTCTCGGCGTCTCAGCCGCAGCGGCCGTGTTCGCCAGCAACGCCACCGCCGCCGCCGCTCCCAAAAGGGCATTCTTGCTCATACCAGTCCCCGTCTCGAAAATCAGAGGGGCGCTGGCTATCGGGCTTACTACCTGAAGCCAATCAAATACAGTCGTGACTCACCGATCCGTGAACAACGCATGGCGTTGAGCAACAATAACTTCACGATCATTTCGCAGTTTCTTCACATTTTCATTGTGAAACTTTCACGCATCGCCTGTCAGCGCGACACGCGACCCTCACCCCGGACCGATCATCAGCTCCGGGCGGACGATGGCGTCGAAGTCCTCACCGGGGATGCCGAGCGCGATCGCTTCCTCGCGCAGGGTCGTGCCGTTCTTGTGCGCGGTCTTGGCGACCTTGGCGGCCAGATCGTAGCCGTACTTCTCCTTCAGCGGGGTCACCAGCATGAGGGAGTTCTTCAGGCCGCGCTCGATGTTGTCGAGCCGCGGCTCGATCCCGACCACGCAGTTGTCGGTGAAGCTCACCGCCGCATCGGCCAGCAGCTGCACCGACTGCAGGAAATTGTAGGCCATCATCGGGTTGAACACGTTGAGCTCGAAGTGCCCCTGCGAGCCTGCAAAGGCGATGGCGGCGTTGTTGCCGGCGATATGGGCGCAGACCTGGGTCAGCGCCTCGCACTGGGTGGGGTTCACCTTGCCCGGCATGATGGAGGAGCCCGGCTCGTTCTCGGGGAGCGCCAGTTCGCCGAGGCCAGAGCGCGGGCCCGACCCGAGGAAACGGATGTCGTTGGCGATCTTGAAGCAGCTCATCGCCACGGTCGTGATCGCGCCGTGGGTAAAGACCATCGCGTCATGGGCCGCCAGCGCCTCGAACTTGTTGGGCGCGGAGGTGAAGGGCAGGCCGGTGATGGCCGCGATCCGGTCGGCGACCGCCTGCGCGAAGCCCACCGGCGAGGCAAGCCCGGTGCCGACCGCCGTGCCGCCCTGGGCCAGCTCCATCAGCATGGGCAGGCTCATCTCGATGCGCTTGATGCCGTTGGCGATCTGCTGGGCGTAGCCGGAAAACTCCTGGCCCAGCGTGACGGGCGTTGCGTCCTGGGTGTGGGTGCGGCCGATCTTGATGATGTCCTTCCAGGCCTGCGCCTTGTCGTTCAGCGCGTTGTGCAGGACCTGCAGGGCCGGAAGCAGCGTGTGGACCACCTGGCTGGCGCAGGCGATGTGCATGGCGGTGGGGAAACAGTCGTTCGACGACTGGCTCATGTTGACGTGGTCGTTCGGATGGACCGGCTTTTTCGAGCCCATCTCCCCGCCCATCATCTCGATGGCGCGGTTCGAGATCACCTCATTGGCGTTCATGTTGGACTGGGTGCCGGACCCGGTCTGCCACACCACCAGCGGGAAGTGATCATCGAGCTTGCCCTCGATCACCTCCTGCGCGGCGGTGACGATCACCGCGCCGAGCGCCGGATCGAGCTTGCCGAGCGCCATGTTGGCTTCCGCCGCGGCGCGCTTCACCACGCCGAGGGCGGAAACGATGCTGGCGGGCTGCTTCTCCCAGCCGATCTTGAAATTGCCGAGGCTGCGCTGGGCCTGCGCGCCCCAGTAGCGGGTCGCGTCGACTTCGATCGGTCCGAAGGTGTCGGTTTCGGTGCGGGTTTTCATGGGCGTGTCCCCTGTATGCGTCGCCGGCGGGGATAGCACCGGCGCGCGCGCCGGCAAACGCGCCGAAGGGCGGGGGCGTGCATTGGGCGCGCGCATCTGCTAAGCGCCCCGCCATGGACAGGCGGACGATCCTCTCGACCCTGACTACCGGCTGAGGCCGGCGGCGTGCGACCGGGCGCGCCGCAGCGGCCGTGCGCGTCACCCGGTCTGTCCTGAAGCCCTTCACGCCGCGCCGGTCCCATGCGCCCCAGCCTGCCCGCCCGCATCCTGCTCGTGCTCATCCGCGCCTATCAGCTCACGCTGTCGGCCTGGATCGGGCGCCAGTGCCGCTATCTGCCGACGTGTTCGGCGTATGCGGCCGATGCGGTGCGCGCGCACGGCGCCTGGGCCGGCGGGTGGATGGGCCTTGCCCGGCTGTGCCGGTGCCATCCCCTCGGCGGATCGGGCTATGACCCGGCGCCGGTCGTCCGGCCGCTGGC
>VYKN01000286.1_pt1 | contig 10132 bp, 12 predicted proteins | sample 5114581 | NCBI WGS metagenome assembly VYKN01 (sample SAMN12291810, study PRJNA351875) | freshwater metagenome | isolation source: freshwater lake | place: USA: Michigan, Baker Lake | collected 2011-08-08
GGTCGAACAGGACCTGATCATCGACACGCTGCGCCACTGTTCCGGCAACCGGACCCATGCGGCCAACATCCTCGGCATCTCGATCCGGACCTTGCGCAACAAGATCAAGCTCTATGCCGACGCCGGGGTCGCGGTGCCGGGTCCGGGCGCCGGCGAGGCCTTCGCGGCGGCCTGACGGCCGTGACGCGGCGCCATGGCTGATGCGATCCCCACGCAGGGCGCGCCCCAGAGCGGCCTGAGGACCGCCTTCAAGGCGGTCTTCCGCAGCGACGTCGCCATGGGCGTCGGCGTGATGTTCCTCATCGTGCTGATGCTGATGCCGCTGCCGACCTGGCTGCTGGACATCCTGCTGACGATCTCGATCGCCTCGTCCGTCCTCATCCTGATGACGGCGCTGTTCATCAAGAAGCCGCTGGAATTCTCCGCCTTTCCGGCGGTGCTGCTGATCGCGACCCTGTTCCGGCTCGGCCTCAACATCGCCACCACGCGCCTGATCCTCAGTCACGGCCATGAGGGCGAGCATGCGGCGGGCGACATCATCGCCGCCTTCGCCAGCTTCATGATGAGCGGCAACTTCGTGATCGGCGTGATCATCTTCATCATCCTGGTGATGGTGAACTTCATCGTCATCACCAAGGGCTCGACCCGGATCGCCGAGGTCGCGGCGCGCTTCAGCCTCGACGCCATGCCCGGCAAGCAGATGGCGATCGACGCCGACCTGTCGTCCGGCCTGATCACCGAGGACGAAGCGCGCGCCCGCCGCAAGGAGATCGAGAGCGAGAGCAACTTCTTCGGGGCCATGGACGGCGCCTCGAAGTTCGTGCGCGGCGACGCCATCGCCGGCCTGCTGATCACCGGCATCAACATCATCGGCGGCATGATCATCGGCATGGCCCAGATGGGTCTCGACTTCGGCACCGCCGCCGACAACTACACCCGCCTGACGGTGGGCGACGGCCTGGTGTCGCAGATCCCGGCGCTGATCATCTCGGTCGCCGCCGGCCTGCTGGTGTCCAAGGCGGGCGTCGAGGGCGCGGCCGACAAGGCGCTGATGAAGCAGTTGACCGACTATCCCCAGGCGCTGGGGCTGGTGGCGGTCACCTCCTTCCTCGCGGGCCTGCTGCCCGGCATGCCGATCATCCCGTTCTGGGCGATCGCCATCGGCTCCGGCTGGATCGCCTTCGTGATGTGGAAATCCCAGCAGCCCAAACCCGTGGCGGAGACCGAGCCGGAGGTCCCGACCGACCGGCCGGAGGAGCCGATCACCACGGCGCTGGCCATGGACGAGCTGAAGATCGAACTGGGCTTCAGCCTGCTGGCGCTGGTCAATGAGGTGCAGGGCCGCAAGCTCACCGACCAGATCCGGGCGCTGCGCCGCCAGATCGCCGCGGATCTCGGCTTCGTCATGCCGGCGGTGCGCATCCTCGACAACATGAGCCTGCCCGGCGAGACCTATTCCATCAAGGTCAAGGAGCTGGAGGCCGGGCGCGGCGAGCTGCGCATCGGCCGGCTGCTCGCCATGGACCCGTCCGGCGGCCCGCCCGACATGCCGGGCGAGGTGGTCAAGGAGCCGGCCTTCGGCATGCCGGCGGCCTGGATCGACGAGGTGCTGCGCGAGGAGGCCTCGTTCCGCGGCTGCACGCTGGTCGACCCGGCCACCGTGCTCACCACCCACCTGACCGAGATCGTCAAGGAGCACATGGGCGATCTGCTCTCGGTGGCCGAGGTGCAGAAGATCGTCGCCGACCTGCCCAAGGAATATCAGAAGCTCGCCGAGGACATGATCCCGAGCCAGGTGTCCTGGTCGACGCTGCAGCGCGTGCTGCAATCGCTGCTGCGCGAGCGGGTGTCGATCCGCGATCTGGCGACCATCCTGGAAGCCGTCGGCGAGATCCCCGGGGCCGATCACCTCGCCATGGTGGAGCATGTGCGCGCCCGGCTGAGCCGGCAGCTGTGCTGGTCCTATCGCGGGGCGGACGGGTCGCTGCCCATCGTCGCCCTGTCGCCGCACTGGGAGCAGGCGTTCTCTGAATCCCTGATCGGCGAGCGCGAGAAGCAGCTGGCGCTGGCCCCGAGCCAGGTGCACGACTTCGTCAACGCCGTGCGCGCCGCCTTCGACCGCGCCGCCGGCGAGGGCGAGGTGCCGGTGCTGCTCACGAGCCCCACGGTCCGGCCCTATGTGCGCTCGCTGATCGAGCGGTTCCGCGGGCAGACTACAGTGATGAGCCAGAACGAGATCCATCCGCGCGCGCGGCTGCGCGGGCTGGGCCAGGTCTAGGGCGGATGAGGCCGGCGCAAGCGCGGAGCTTCGACGCCGCCGCTTCGCGACCAGCGCGAAAAATCCCGCTGCCTCAGCGAACTGTACCGCACCAAAGGTGGTTGCGTGCTGCGACAGCCAGACAGGCGTGCGTGAGGAAACGGGCTTCCGCCAAGCCTCAGACATGGCCCCCCGGGAGATCACGAAATCTCCATTGCGGCGGCTTGTGGTTCGACTCCAACGGCAATACGGCTGGCGGCCTCATATACCTCGCCACCGTCGTCGGCGCGCCGACGCTCACGGCCGGCGACTTCATCGTGGTGTGAGGTCTGAGCCCGCACCCGCAAGGGGGCGTTGCATGATCCGCATCGGTTGTCTCGGCGCTGCGCGGATCACGCCCAAAGCGGTTCTCGATCCGGCGCGGGCGCTGGACGGCGCGGTCGTCACCGCGGTGGCGGCGCGTGATCCGGAGCGGGCGCAGGCGTTCGCGGCCGAGCACGGCGTGCCCGGCGTCGCCGCCGACTATGCCGAACTCGTCGCCCGGGACGACGTCGACCTCGTCTACAACGCCCTGCCGCTGAACGAGCACGCTCCCTGGACGATCCGGGCGCTGGAGGCCGGCAAACACGTGCTGTGCGAGAAGCCCTTCGCGATGCATTTGGGCGAGGCCGAGGCCGTGCACGCCGCGGCGGCACGCAGCGGCCGGCGGGTGATCGAGGCGTTCCACCACCGCTACCACCCGACGTTCGGCGTGTTCCTCGGCTGGCTGGCCGAAGGGCGGATCGGCCGGATCGAGACGCTGGAGGCCGCCTTCACCGTGCCGGTCCCAAACGAGGGCGCCGGCGTGATCCGCCATCGGCCGGAGCTGGGCGGCGGCGCGTTCCGCGATCTCGGCTGCTACCCGCTGGCCTGGGCGCTGTCGGTGTTCGACGCCGAACCGACGGACCTTGCCGCCACGGCGAGCCTGACCCCGCTGGGCGTGGACGAGACGCTGGAGGCCATGCTGACGTTTCCGGGCGGCGCGCAGGCGCGGCTCTTCGCCTCCATGGCCCTGTCGGAGGCGCCGCGGGCGCACATGCGCGTGACGGGATCGGACGGCGTGATCGCGTTCGACAATCCGGTCGCCCCGCAGCTCGGCGGGAGGCTGGTGCTGACCACCGGCGCCGGCGAGACCGTCGCGCCCGAGGATCGCAGCCCGACCTACCTGCACCAGCTGCGCGCCGTGCTCGACGGGCTGGCAAGCGGCGCCGCGCTGCCGACCGAAGGGGCGGCGACCCTGCGCCAGCAGGCGCTGCTGGACCGGATCCACGCCGCCGCAGGCGTGCCGACGCCTTGACGCGTCAGCACTCGAACCGATGGGCGATGGCGGGAAACAACCCGTTGATCAGGGCCGAAATGCTGGCTCCCCGGGTAGGATTCGAACCTACGACCAACCGGTTAACAGCCGGTTGCTCTACCGCTGAGCTACCGAGGAACAGCAAGGCGCGCGTCATAGCGCCAACCGGGCGGCTTGCAAAGCCCCGGTTGTGAACTGCACAGGCGCCGCTGGGGAAACCGGTTGACGCGGCCGCGCGGCCCGATACGTCCCCACTGGCAGGACGGCCCGCGCTGCAGGACAGGGCCGCCGCGGGAGGACTTTGGATGACGCTGCGCACGCCCCTCTGCGACCTGTTGGAGATCGAGCACCCGATCATGCTCGCCGGCATGGGGGGCGTCTCCTATGCGGAGGTCTGCGCCGCGGTGTCCAACGCCGGCGGCTACGGCTGCCTCGGCATGGCCGGGCGCCAGCCCGACGAGATCCGCGACGAGATGGCCAAGGTCCGGGCGCTGACAGACCGGCCGTTCGGTGTCGACCTGCTCGCGGCGATCCCGGAAAGCCTGGAAGCGGCGGTGGACATCATCATCGCCGGCGGCGCGACGGCGTTCGTCGCCGGGCTCGGCGTCCCGAAGGCGATCATCGAGAAGCTGCATGGCGCGGGCCTGAAGGTCTTCGTGGTGGGCGGCGCGGTGAAACATGCGGTCAAGGCGCAGGAGGCGGGCTGCGACGGCGTCGTGCTGCAGGGCTCCGAAGGCGGCGGCCACACCGGGCTTGTCGGCACGTTTCCGCTGGTCGCCCAGGCGGTGCAGGCGGTGTCGATCCCGGTCGCGGCGGCCGGCGGCATCTATGACGGACGCGGCCTTGCCGCCGCCCTGGCGCTCGGCGCGCAGGCGGTGTGGATGGGCACGCGCTTCATCGCCTCCGAAGAGGCCCACGCCGGCCAGCTCTACAAGGACGCGGTGGTCGGCACGGCCGACGACGGCACCGTGCGCACCCGCTGCTATTCGGGCAAGCCGATGCGGGTGATGGCCAATTCCTACGTGGCGGACTGGGAGAGCCGGCCTGCCGACATCAAGCCCTTCCCGGTGCAGGCGATGATCTCCTACCAGAACAACGCCATGGGCGGCATCGGCGGCCAGACCGAGGGGCTGGACCCCGATCGCTCCTGCTTCGCCATGGGCCAGTCGGCCGGCGGCGTGCGCGAGATCCTGCCGTGCGCCGAGATCGTGCGCCGCACCATGGCCGAGGCCGAGGAGACGATCGCCCGGCTTTCCAGGCTGGCGACGGTGTCGGCAGGCCAATAACGACGAATTCACGGTTGAAACGTGGCGAAACCGCAACAGGGCGCCCCGCTACCGCAGCTTGTGCAGTAACGGCCGCGTCATGAAGCGCTCGTTAACCAAGCCTCTTTACGTTCGCCCAAGATGTGTCTGGTGAGATGGCGTCTGTCCTTGTTCGGGCGGCGCTCACCGGCAAGAAGGGGCTGTAGACCATCATGCCGCTGAAACTGTCGCTGAAGCCGGGCGAACGGCTGGTCCTGAACGGGGCCGTGATCCAGAACGGCGATCGCCGCGCCAGCCTCCTCCTCCAGAACAAGGCGGCGGTGCTGCGCGAGAAGGACATCATGCAGGTGGATGAGGCGAACACGCCCGCCCGCCGGGTCTATTTCCCGGTCATGATGATGTACCTCGAAAACACCGACAGCGAGACCTGGTACGCCGAGTTCGCACTGCGCATGACCGAATTCATGGGCGCGCTGCGCAATCCGACCATTCTCGCCGAGTGCGTGACGATCTCCCGCGATGTGATGGCGGGCGAATACTACAAGGCGCTGACGCGCTGCCGGAAGCTGATCGAATACGAAGACGAGAGGATGGGGCATGTCATATCAGGCGTATCAGAGCGCGCAGCGGCAGGCTGAATCCCCGCGCGAGCTTGAATATCGCCTGTTCGCGCAGGTGACCCGCGCCCTCATGGACGCCGAGGCCGCCGGGCGCGAGAACCTGCCGAAGCTCGTCGACGCTGTGGACTGGAACCGGCGGCTGTGGAGCGCGCTGGCCACCGACTGTTCCGACCCCGGCAATGCGCTGGGCCAGGCCGCACGCGCCCAGATCATCTCGCTCAGCCTGTTCGTCGGGCGCTACTCCAGCGACGTGATCCAGAGCGGAGCCGAGATCGAGCCGCTGATCGACATCAACCGCACCATCATGCAGGGGCTCGCCGGCCAGCGCGGCGACCCGCCGGCCGAGGCGGCCTGACGTCGCACGCGCTTGCCGGGGCCGCGCGGGGGGCCTAATCCTTTGCCCCGCATGTTCAGCACCTTCGCCAATCCCCAGCGCTTCATGAGCCTGTCGGGCGCGCTTCTGCCCTGGGTCACGGCGGCGGCCGTGGGGCTCGCCGCAGTCGGTCTGCCCTGGGCCCTCGTCTTCGCGCCGGGCGACTATCAGCAGGGCGACACCGCCCGCATCATGTTCGTCCATGTGCCCTCGGCCTGGGTGTCCATGGCCGCCTACATGACCATGGCGATCGGCAGCCTGATCTATCTGGTCTGGGGCCATGCGATCGCGGACGTGGCCGCCAAGGCCGCCGCCCCCGTGGGCGCCGGCTTCACGGCGGCGTGCCTGGCCACCGGCTCGCTCTGGGGCCAGCCCATGTGGGGAACCTGGTGGGTGTGGGACGCGCGCCTGACCTCGGTGCTGGTGCTGTTCTTCCTGTATCTGGGCTACATGGCCCTGCGCGCGGCGATCGAGGACCCTGTGAAGGGCGCCAAGGCGGCGGCCATCCTGTGCCTTGTGGGCACGGTGAACATCCCGATCATTCGTTTCTCGGTGGACTGGTGGAACACGCTGCACCAGCCGGCTGCAGTGTTCCGCGCCGACGGGCCGACCATCCATGAAAGCCTGCTCTGGCCGCTGGGGATCATGGGCTTTGCCGCCATGTTCGCCTTTGGCGCGCTGCTGCTCGCCGGCATGCGGGTGGAGGTGCTGCAGCGGCGCGCCCGCACCCTTGAGGACCGGCTGGCGTGACTGCGGACAGCGTTGCGGCTTTCCTCGCCATGGGCGGCTACGGCTGGTTCGTCTGGCCGTCCTACGCGATCGTGTTCGGCGTGATCATCGCCCTTGCGGTGCGCGCGATCAGCGAGCACCGGCGCTGGACCCGCCGCATCGCCGAGCTTGAGGCGGCGCGCGAGCGCGACGCGCGATGAAGAAGCTGTTCGCCCTCCTGCCGATCGCGCTGTTCGCCGGGCTGATCGGCCTCGGGCTCTGGGGGCTGCTGGGCCAGCGACCCGACCGCCACGCCTCCCCGCTGATCGGCAAGCCGGCGCCGGCGCTGGTGCTGGCGAATCTCGAAGGCGGGCCGGCGGTGGACCTGTCCGAACTGCGCGGCCGGCCGGTGCTGGTGAACTTCTATGCCTCATGGTGCGCGCCGTGCCGGGTGGAGCATCCCTATCTGCTGGCGCTCTCCAAGGACCGGCGCATCGTGCTGCTGGGCGTCGCCTACAAGGACGAGCCGGCCAAGACGCTGGCGTTCCTGGAAGAGCTCGGCGATCCGTTCGCGGCCACCGGGGTCGACCGCGACGGGCGGCTGGGGCTCGACTGGGGCCTGACCGGCGTGCCGGAGAGCTACCTGATCGATGCGTCGGGGACCGTGGTCGCCAAGCATGCGGGGCCGCTGGACCCGGCCTCGATCCAGAGCTTCGTGAAGCCGGTCATGGCGGCGTCCGCCGCGCGTTAACCGCCTTTTCACCAAACCAACCGCTCCTGCCGTCATGCGCGTGTCGCCTGACGTCAACGCTCTCGCCGCAGAACTTGCGCGGCTCCAGAAGACCGGCCGGCTTCCGGCCGAGACCGCGCGTGCGTTTGAAGAAGCGCTGAAGGGCGCCGCTGCGCCGCCCGCCCGGGACAGCGCCCGCGCCGCCTTCTTTGCACCGACCGCCCAGTCCGCCGCGACGCCCGCGACGATGCCGGCGGCGCCGACCGCACAGGCGCCCGCGTCGGCGGGCCTGCCGCCTCGCCCCGGGTCCTTGCTCGACATCAAGGTGTGATCAGGGGCCGAGCCCGATCATATTCTGAAATTTGGCGTGCTCGCCAAATTTCACAATATGATCAGACTGAAAGATTAGAGCATGTCTGCTGCGACTAACCGGTTTCCACTTAGTCGCGACATGCTCTAGGCCCACCAGGGCGCCAGCAGCGCGGCGCCCATCGCCAGTTCGAACACCACCGCGCCCCAGTTGAGCGCCACATTGGCCCGATCCGCAAAGATCGACACGAGCCGGCCGAGCGCCGCGCCGAACCAGCCCAGCGCCAGCACCAGCGCCCCGGCCCCGGTCGCACCGGCCCAGAAGCCGCCCGGCCCGCCGAACAGCACCGTGCCCAGCCCGAAGGCGACGGCGCCGTGGCTCAGCAGGAAGAAGCCGCCATAGGTTGCGCGAAACTCCGACACGCCGTGGCGCGCCGAAGACGCCCGATCGAGGCCGACAAAGCGGGCGATCGGCTGCGGGTTCAGCAGGCCCGTGAGCCCCAGACCCGCGCCGATCAGGGCCGCGGCAAAGGCCGCGGCTCCGGCGACGTCCATGACGTCACCGCCCGAAAGCGCGGACCGTCACGGCGCGGTCGCGTGCGCGCCGGATCCGTTGGAGGCCGGCCGGTAACGGTACTCGTCCGACTTGACGCTGGCCTGAACGGCCGGCGGGGCGGAGAGCTCTGCTGCAATCGCCCGCAGCTGCGGGGCGAGTTCGGCCAGCACCCGCTGGGACGACAGGGCCGAGCGAATATAGCGCAGCGTCAGCGCGCCCACCGGTTCGCCGGACGGGCCGATGACAGGCACCGCCGCGGTGCATTCGCCGGCCACCGGCACATGGTCGAGCGCCGCACCGAGATTGCGCGCCTCGCTCGCCGCCGACAGGGCGCTGTCGGTTGCGGCCGCCGAGGCGCCGGCGCCCGTCAGCAGCCGGCGGGCCGCTTCGGTCCCGAGGGCGGAGAGATAGGCAGCGCCGGGGGCGGACTTGGCCAACGCCAGCTTGTGGCCGGGGGCGTAGCGCTCCAGCGCCAGCGGGCTCGTCCGGTCGGTGCCGGCGCGCATCACCATCTGGCCGCCGCGCGGGGTGTAGAAGCCCACGGGCCACAGGATCTTCTTGCCGAGCGCGGTGAGCGACGGCCACAGCGTGTCGCGCACCCAGGCATCGTCCTCGGCGCCCGCGGCCAGACCCTTCACCGCCAGCGTCGGCCGGTAGCGGTCGTCCGCCTCGTCGCGGGTGACGAAGCCGCCGACCCGGAGCGTTTCAAGGATGCGATAGGCGGTGGTGCGCGGCAGGCGCGCGCTCTCGGCGACCTCCGTGACCGTCAGACCCTCGCCCCGGTTGATGGACGCCAAAGCTTCGAGTCCACGAAGCAGGGCGCGGATGGGACGAATGGGTTCGACGCGTTCGGTCATGGCGACCTCCTGAGCGTTGATGCAACCGATAGGTGCGTTGCTCAGGCATATGTTCTCACGGTGCGATTATTTTTCAAGGAGAAACGCGAATTAATTCAGCAGTGATGCACGCGCTGCGTGCGATATGGCTGTTCTTGTCAGTATGGCGACGACGATGAAGGGCGCTGCGAGCGCGGCCGCAGTGCGGTCGAGGGGGGTCGCGGCGAATTTCCAGAAGTAGCGCACGAACCCGGCCGCCTTGTGCCAGGCGATCACCCATCTGGAGGCGGCGCTGGTGGCGCCCGCATGAGTGGCGCTGGCGTCCGGCGCGAACAGCACCGGGGCGCCCGAAAGCCGCACGCGCCGGCACAGGTCGAGGTCCTCGACGTGCAGGAAGTAGCCCTCGTCGAAGCCGCCGAGCGCCAGGAAGGCCTCGCGCCGCATGGCGAAGAAGGCGCCTGACACGGCCGCAACCGGCGTGACCCCGTCCGGCAGCGGGGCGGCGTGCAGGTGCAGCCGGTCGCGTCCGGTCATGGCCCCCAGCGCGCTGGCGAGGGTCAGTTCGCCGCGACGCGAGCCCTGCTGTTCCTCGCCTTGCGGATCGAGCACCCGGCCGCCCACAAGGGCGCCCGCGGGCGCTGAGGCGAGGTGTGCGTCGAGGCGAACGAGCGCGCCGGGCAGGGGATGGGCGTCCGGATTGAGGAACACCAGCGTGTCCGTCGTCAGGGTGCGCGCAGCGAGGTTGCAGGCCTTGCCGAACCCGAGGTTCTCCCCGGGACGCAGGACACGCAGCCGCGGCTCATCGGCGGCAAGACCGTCCAGCCAGGCCCGGACCTCGTCGCAATTGCCGTTGTCGACCACGCAGGCCGCCGCGACGTCCGGCTCGGCAAGGACAGCCGCCAGACAGTCCCGCAGCGCCGGACCGGTCCGGTAGCTGACGACGATGACGCCGATGCGCGCTGTCATGCAGGTCCCGACCAGGTTTGCGGCTCCGCCTCGCTGCGGGTCTGCCGTGCTGCGACGACGCCTGCAACCGCAAGGGCCAGCGCCGCCCACATCCAGACCTGATAGGCCGAGTAGCTGACGCCGGCCAGCACGGCGGTCGCGGCAAGGGCGCCGCCGGCTGCTCCGGCCGCGAGCCG